>PJEL010000278.1_pt1 | contig 61495 bp, 54 predicted proteins | sample 1853271 | NCBI WGS metagenome assembly PJEL01 (sample SAMN08108733, study PRJNA415343) | Invertebrate metagenome, whole genome shotgun sequencing project. | host: Globobulimina | place: Sweden: Gullmar Fjord | collected 2015-08
CACTGGGATCGAACGTTCCAGGAGTGGCCAGGGTAGCGGCGAATGCGAAAGTGGAGAGGCGGGAGAGCATGGTGAGTTCTTAGCGGTAGGGGGTGGCGGGTTTGTAGGTGCCGGAGCGGGCTACGGAGGTGGTCTTTCCGTTGTTGAGGGGGTTGATCAGCTTCTTGATTCGGCCGTCCTCTCCGCGGGGCGTGTACAGGCGCAGGTTCACGTCGTCGGCTGCGCGCTGCGCGAGGGCGATGGCGAGTCCGGCGCGGGTCTTGAGCAGGCGGGCGGTGGTGAGGATCTGCCCCGAGGAGACGCCGTTGCCTGCGCTCTCACCGTCATTGTCGAGCACGGTGAGGAAGGCGTTGATCTCCTGGACCAAGGCGGCGTGATCGGCGTTTGGCGGCACACACTCCTCGGCGTCGAGGAAGCAGGCGGCGTCCACCAGGGACGTGTCGACGTCGATCTGGGTGATGAGCTGGTCGGCCTCACCGAGGGTCTCGAGGATGGGGTCGTCGCCCTCTCCCTCGTTGTCGATGCCGTCTACGGAGTCGATGACGCTGCTGTAGATGCCGATGGCCTCCGACAGATTGGCCACGTACGAGGCCAGGAAGTTCGCCTCGGCACTCAGGGCGGCGCGGTCATCTCGGTCGGCTCCCTGCTGGACGCGCTTCATCTCCGCGTAGCTGGACTGAGCCGCCTGTTCGAAGCTCTGTGCTTCGCCGAGGCGGAGGCGGGCCTTGCCGAGCACGACCTCGCTGCTCGGCGCGGTCTCGGTGTAGCTGGAGGCATCCGGGGGCGATCCCACCCAGGCCGGGGGCGGTGGCAGGTTCGGTGGGGCGACGATGGGTGCGAAGTCCTGGGCCAGGGCCGTGCCGCCCGCGAACAGCAGGGACGCGGTGAGGACTGGCCGGAAGGTCTTGAAGAAGATAGACATTTAAAGCTCCTTTTCAGCGAATAGCGAGGGTGTTGAGGGCAGAGACACCGGCCTTCATGCCCTGCTTGATGTCGAGGGCGGTGTTCGGAGAGGTGCGGCGTCCGTCGAGCCACAGGGAGGGGTCGGTGCCGAGGACCTGCAGGGCGACGACCATGGTGAAACCTCGGCTATCCGGGCTCACGGGGGCCTCGCGCAGGGCGTGGCTGTTCTCGCAGCCGCTCCAGGCGCGAACGGCCTTGGCCAGCGTCTTCTTGGCGTTGCTCTCGTCGCCGAGGAGCATGGCGTTGTACCCGGCTGCGGCCCCGGCGGTGGCGGTCGCACAGGCATCGGGACCCGCGGCGGTCTGGGCGGTCTGGCGGAGGATGTAGCAGCCCGCCAGGAGCGGCTCCAGCTCGCCCACTCGGATCAGGGTCGGGTTGTCGACGCGGGCGGCGAGCGTGCAGCCCAGCTCCATCAGCTCTCCCTGCCCGTTGGTGAGACCGGCGTGAAAGAGGGGCATGGCGGCCGCGGATGACCAGATCTGCGAGGTCTGGTGCACGAGGGGCTCGAGCTCGTCTGCTGCGGAGCCCGCGGCGAGGCCCTGGCGGCTGGTCTGGATCTCCTTGACCCGGAGCCAGGCGATCTCGTCGGCGTCGGAGGGACCGAGGGGAACTGGTGCGGCCGCTTGGTCGGCCTCCCACCAGGGCGGTCCGTCGGGTAGGACTTCCCAGGTCTCCACGGGGGCCTTCTTGCAGCCCGCGAGGGCGATGGTGATGATGATGATGTGGCGAATCATTGGTTTATCCTTGGGTTACGGGCGAGCCGCGTAGACGGGAGCGAGGATGTTGAGGATGGCTTCTTCGGTGGGAGGAGGCTTGGGCAGAGCGGCGACGGCGGCGGCGTTTTGGTCCGCGTGCAGGGCGGCGATCTCGTTGTGGGCCGCGTTCAGGGCGCGATTCTTGGAAGCGAGCTTCTTCTCGGCGTAGAGCGCGCGGGCCTTCATGGCGTCAAAGGCCTCCTTCGGGACCGATGTCGCGACCTCTTCCGCGGGGGCCTCTCCGCCGAGCACGTTGGTGTCGGCGGGGGCAGCGGGCTCGGGCTCGGGCTCTTCGGTCGCATCGGCGAGGGTGGGTGCGACCTCGATGGTCTGGGCGGCGAGCTCGACCTCGGGAGCGTCTCGACCGCCGATGGCCCAGTAGCCAAAGGCGACCACGCCGAGGCCGACCAGCGCCCAGAGTGCCGGAGCGAGGACGGATTTCGTAGTTGCTATGGGGTAGGACATGAGTCTATTCCTGCGGTCGGTTGGTGATTGGCGGGACGATGGCCTCGCCGGTGATGGCGCACATGCGCGCGCCGTGAGCGTTGAGAAAGGTGGGCCAGGCGACGACGACATGGTTCGATGCGTGCCCCTTCCAGGCGACGTTCAGCTCCTCGATCCGGCTCTCGCCGAGCGTCATCTCCGTGGGAGTCGGCGGCACCGCGCTTCCGGCGACCAGCTCCACCGGGATCCCGCGGCGGAAGAGCGAGCTCAGGGCGATCTGCGGCACCCCGACCTCGCGGGCGATGGCCGTGCTCGGTCCCAGGGTGGGAGGACGCAGGGTGGCGGCCCAGCTGTCGTGGGCGGGCACAAAGGCGGTGGTCGGATCCGATCCGGCGTTCTTGAGCTTCGAATCGATGATCTCGGCGTTGGCCACGAAGATCGCCATGTGGGCTGGCCGTCCAAAACCGAGGGCGCTGGCGCGGGAGTGGGGGACCTCGGCCACCAGTCGGTGGGTGAGGGCAGCCGCCGCCGGTCGCGTCAGGATCTGCATCGTCAGGTCGCCGGGAATGGCGTGGTCACAGCGCGCTACGTACAGGGCGATGGCGGCGACGCTCGGGTCTGCGGGCAGGGTGACGGCGAGCTTCTTGTCTCCGGAGACCTCGATCCCAGTGGCCCGGAGCGAGGCCCGCACCTGAGTCGTCTCGTCTGAGGACAACAAGCGCAACTGCACCGGCGCGATGCCGAAGATCTTCGTGCACTTGTCGAGCCAGGGCTCCAGCTGGTCGGGGCTGGTGGGGTACGGATCGAGGGACGGGTCGAGAGCGTTCACGCATCCCTCCGGAGCAGAGCGGCGAGGTTGTCGAAGTTTTCGTTGAGCCTGCGCAGCTCGGCCAGGGACAGCTCTTCGGGAGAGCCGCCGGCGGCCAGCGTGCGGTCGGCGTTCAGGGGTGCGGCCAGGAGTACGATCACCGGCCCAACGAGGATAGGCGGCGTTCCAAGCACCATAATGTTGTATGCCTGGGCGATCTCCTGGTACACGTAGCCCATCGCCACCATCAGATCGGCCTGGGCAGCGGCGTCCATCGCGAGCAGATCGCCGAGGGCCCCCATGCCGATGGCGCCGAGCAGCGTCGACCCGCCGAGTCCGATCCCGGGACCGAGCAGCATCAGGGTCACGACCATCGGCGACACCTGCTCGGCCCAGATCTCGGCGCGGCGGATGGATCGCAGTGTGCGGACTTCGGCTGGAGTGTTGAAGCGCTCCAGGTGCGACGCGAGCCGCTGCCACAGGACCCAGCCCAGCGCCGAGAACTGCGCTGCGTTGATGGCGAGCAGCAGCGGGCCGGTGAGGTAGGTCTCGCGGGCGAAGTCTAGGAAGCTCGAGAGGTCGGTGACGTTGAACATGGAGGCAGGTTGACCTGCTCTACGTCAGCTAGCTACTCGTGAAAATTTTCTCATTGCTTAGGTTGGAGGGGGAATATTGTTGCGACATTGTCGCGCGACAAGTGGGCGGGGTCTGACACGTTGTCGGTCGTTGGGGTCTGACACGTCGTCGGTCGTTGGGGTCTGACACGTCGTCGGTCGTTGGGAACGAGATCCGGGGCATCGTCGGGCCGGCAGGTGGGAGTCGTCGGGATTCGTGGCGTTGAAAAACTCCTTTTAGCGGCCTGCGGCCGGCGAGGGGCTCACCCCTCTGCACACCCGGCAACCGGGTGCCCGCGTGCTCGGATGGGATTGGACGGTTGCAGTGGACGACGTGCGAGCCCGCAGGCATCCGGTCGGAATGGGCTGCGCGCCCCTTCAACCCGCGGCAAAGGGGCTCCGCCCCTCTGCACTCCCGGCAACAATCTGCGATGGCTGGCCGGTTGCCGACGGCGATCTGGACTGCGACGGGCCTGGCTATGAGGGCCTTCGGAACGAGATCCCGAGCTCTTCGGCGTAATCGGGCCGCTCGGCGAGCTTCCCGCGTAGGTAGGACGCGTGAGACCTGTATAGGGGGCGTCGTCGTAGACCATCCGGCGGATCACGGCAGCGACGTTGTTGCGACCGGAGCTCTGCGAGCAGGAAGTCGCTGAGCTTTCTCTCGATCTGGCAGATCCATGTATTCACGTCTTCGCAGATGGCGTGGCCATTGGAAGCACGCCGAAGCTCGCGTGCTTCCTCTCGGCGTGGCCCTGCAAGTAGAGCGACAGCTCCTTGCCCAATGCAGCCAACAACGTGGTCTTTTCGGAGCCGTTCGGCCCGGTGAGGATCAGGTGCCGCCGACCGTTGAGATCGATGTCCTGGTCGGGCAGCGAGTAGTGGTTGACGACTCGAAAGCCCGTCATCTGCGGTGGGGACGATGTGGAGTCCATGGCGTCGGCCAACCGATCCTCATATCGGGATCCCCCCGGCGGCGAACTTCTCACGGAGGTTCGCTCGCGACCGATCCGGGCCAGTTCGACGATGTGTATTTTGAGCAGCTCGACGGGGTTTGGGCGGCTGTCGCCTTCACGGGAGTGCTTGACGTTGCGAATGGAGGCAGGGATCAGGAGCACTTTGTGGTTGTCGCCCCGTGCGACGTCTTTCCCCGGCTCGTGCCAGCGGGTGCCCAGCTCTTGGTGAATCCGGGGCCGGCACCGGAGATCTACACCTGGAAGCAGGTCAAGAAGTTGGCGGGCATGTGTTCGCAGCGGCCGGCGAACCGGAGCATCTCCTTCGAGATGGTGCTGGATATGTTTCTCCGCATGGAGACGCGGCAGGGGTGGGACTTCTCCAAGCCGATGTTGTGGGGCTACTACTTCACGAACGCGGAGGCCAAACCGCTGGAGAGAGCCAGGGACCGACTCGTTCGAGGGGGCTATCGCTTCGTGGACCTGCACCAGTCCGAGAAGGAGGCTGCCGGCGATCCCAACGAGTGGTGGCTCCACGTCGAGAAGGAGGAGGTGCATTCTCCGATGAGCCTCGACAACCGCAACGACGATTTATACCGAATTGCACTGGAGTTTGGCCTGGCGTCCTATGACGGGATGGACGTTGGACCCATTGTGGGACCCTAGCCAAATGCCCATTTGTGCTTGACCGCCGACTCGGCTACCCGGCGCCGACGCTTCCATGTCGCCGACCAAACGACGCCTGCGATGTCCACTTCCGGACGCTGCTGCCATTGAAGTGGACTGGAGCCGGACATGGACTTCCACCGAATCCTCCCGGTTTTCACCATCGGCTCGCAACCAGGGGGTCGATGGGTACGATCAGGTCTTCCCGGACGACGGAACACTCTGGCCCGGTCTCTACGAGTTCTAGGCCCGGTGGTCGGCTCCGCGCAGCAGGCCGACCACACTTGAGGCGGACCACGGTCTCAAGTTCGGCGCTGGAGCCTCGGAAGACGGTGTCTCGTTATAGGGGGCGCGGCAAAGGGGATGCAATGAGATCGGTTTATTCGCTGCACATGTTGAGGTTGGCGCTATTTCTCGTGCTTGGCACGCTGTTCTGGGCGCCCTCGGCGCATTCGAGTGACGAGGCCTTCACTGCCGATCAGGAACGGCTGTACAAGAAGGGCCACGCGGCGGTCGAGCAGAAGAGCTGGGAGAAGGCCATCGAGTACTTCACCGAGCTCCAGCGTTCCGCGCCCACCCACAGCGACCTGCTCTTCAACCTGGGGCTCGCCCATGCCGAGGCGGGGCACGACCTCGCCGCCCTCGCTTGGTATGAGGCTTTTGTCGCCAATCACCCCGCCGACCCGAACCGCGCCGTTGCGGACGACGAGATCATTCGACTGGAGGTCTCGGTGGAGACCCAGATCGACGTGTTGTTCGAGCAGGCTGTGGCTGCTGCAGATGCACTGCCCGCGGGTGAGACGTCCGCCGCCCGAATAGCGAAGGTCGTCGCGTACCAGAAGGTGATGGAGGCCGCCGCGACGGCTGGCCACTTCAAGCACCTGGACCAACTCATCGAAGGGATGGCACAACAGGGCGAACAGAGCGAACAACGGGCTCGCGCGTTCGAAACTTTTGGGACCATCCTGGTCGAGGAGGGAGATCTCGACGGCGCCAAGGACCTGCTTCGCCGCATGCAGAGGGGTGAGGCAAGACACGCATTGGGGGCCGCGATCGCCGCCCGGTTGGTCGCAGATGGGCAGGTAGCCCAAGCCGAAGCGATGGCGGACTCACTGCCCCAGGGAGAATCCCGCGACGATGCGAACGCCTCTCTGGTCGCCGCCTACGTCGACAGTGGTCGGCTCGACGACGCCCAGCGAAAGACCACCGAGATCGACGATCGCATCAGCAGCGCGCGAGCCCACGGGAGGCTGGGCCTCGCCCAAGTCGAACGCGGCGATCTGGACGCGGCGCGCACCCACGCAGAGGCAGTGAAGTCGAGGATAGTGGACGTGGATGACTGGCTGTGGCGAGATGAGGGGACGACAAAGCTCCTGTTGGCTCTTGGCGACTTTGCCCCGTTGGAGAAGCACGCGCTCGAGACGAAGACCAATCCGACCTTCCTGTACCGGGATCTGATCGACGCCTACCTCGCCCAAGGCAAGGTGCGAGAAGCAGAGCGGGTCCTTGGGCAGATAGACCCCGACGACTTCAATCGCCTGGGAGCCGTCTACGCGATCGCCCAGTGGTACATCCGCGAAAAGGACGACCCACGCCGCGCACTTGCGCTCGCCCTCGACACGCCGTGGGCGACTTCACGTTGGCCTGAGATGGAGGAGTGCGTCGCCCTCGTCGCCGGCAGCTACGTGCGCGACGGGAAGGAAAAGCGAGCGTTCGAGCTTGCCAAGACGTTCGACAACGGAGAGTTCGTCGGCCAGGTGTACGCCGCTCGGATCCGTGCCGAGATCGCGGTGGAGTTGACCCGCCGAGGGCAGCCCGTCGAGGCGATTCTGGACGAGATGCTCCTGGGCAAGGGGTATTGGGCGGAGTGGGCCATCCGCGAGGTCATCCTGGCGCGCATCGAACGTGGCGAGTTCTCCTCGGCCACAGTGCTCCTCGACACTCACTGGGATCGCCAGCGGCCAAATCACTTGAAGATCGTGGACGCGTTGTTGGACGCTGGACAGGACGAGCTCGCCGGACCGATCCTCGCCAAGCGCGTCAGCCTCGTGCTGGACAGCTCCAACTCGCACACGCTGGCCGAGACCGCCGACCGGTGCGAGCGCATTGGAGCCACCGAGGCCGTGCAACAACTTCGCGAGCGCATCGTCGGGCTCGAGAATCCTTCGGCTTCCGACCTCTTGCTCCAGCTCGCCTCGAAGAAGACTTACGACGTGCAAGCCAGGCTCGACAAGGCAAAGACCGAGAGCGCCCTCGCTCAGCCGTACGCCCTTGCACGCATCGCGCAGGTCCTATCGACTCGGTTGCGCAAGTTGAAGGGAGCGACGGGGCACTGAAGCCGCAGCGATGGCGATGAAGATTCATCCGGGAGGACGGTCGATCTTCCAGCTTGCGGCTTCGGTGTAGTAGACCCCGGGCGAGACCACGTTGTGCTGGACGCGGTTGCCCAGGCGCTCTTGGTGTCCCGCTTCCACAGGAATATGGCGTGCACTTGATCGTGGAGAAGCGCGTGGAGCGTGCATCGCGTCCTGGTGCTCGATGTCGGTCTGGGCGAGGCGGCTCTTGGCGAGCAGCTGGTCGACCTCGGGGTCGGAGAATCCCAGGGGGTTGTTCTGCCCTCCGGTCCCGAACAGGTGGTCGCGGCGGAGTTCCAACGCCGGCATTGGGTCTTCGACACTGACGATCAGCAGATCGACATCCAAGTCGCCGGTTGTTGGCGTCCAGGCGATGGGATCGGAGGGCACGACCGTCGTCTCCACGGAGCAGGATCGTACCCCGGTGACGGCAACTTGGCTCAGCTGCTCATGAGCGCTCGCACCTCGTCGAGCACGGTGGCGAGCACGTCGTGATCTGCCGGTGCGGTCTCCAGCGCGCGGGCTAGGGCGTCGCGAGCGGCACTCCGATCTTCGCCGCGCCAGAGGACTTCGGCGCGGCAAGCCCACGTCTTCGAGATCGCGGCGATGTCGCCAAGCTCTTCGAAAGTCGTCCTCGAGGTTTCGACCAGCTCCAGAGCCGCTGCGATGTCGCCGTCGACAGCGAGCACTCGGGCCAGGTCGGCTTGCACGGTAGCCTCGAAGTGCGTGTGTCCCACCTGGCGAGCAATGGAGAGTGCGGACTCGAGGCGGGTGCGGGCCGACGCGTTGTCCCCGCTGTCGCGATCGAGGTCTCCAAGTTCTCCGACGGCCATGCCCTCGAGCAGACGATTGCCGATAGCGAGCGCGAGGTCGAGCGATTGCTCGTGCCACCTCCGTGCCTCGTCCCGCTTTCCTTCGCGGCGTGCCAGCATTCCCAGCCAGCTCATCACCAGACACTCGGACCGTTGGTTCCCGATCTCTCGGTGTACCTCCAGCGCCTGTTTGTAGTGGGCGCGCGCCCTGTCGAGCTGTCCTTGCTCGAACAGATGCACCCCGATGTTGCCGAGCTCGATCGCTTCGTAGCGGCGATTGCCGACCTCGCGGTGGATCTCGCACGCCTCCTTGTGGTGTGCGTGGGCCTGCTCCCGGAGCCCTTGCCCGCGGCACCACCCGGCGAGGCTACCCAGCGCGACCGCCTCGCCGCGCCGGTCTCCCACCTCTCGGTATGCGGCCAGTGCAGCCTCGTGGTGGCCCCTCGCTTCCTCCATGGCCCCCAGCTGCGCCATGAGCACGCCCAGGTTGCCGGCGACGATCGCCTCGAAGCGGCGGTTGCCGAGCTCGCGGTGGATCTCCAGCGCTTCCTGGTAGTCAGCGCGCGCCTGGTCGATGCGTCCTTGGCGAAAGTGGAACAAGCCGCGTCTGCCCTGGATAATGCCCTGGCCCAGGCGGTCTCTTACCTCGCGGAACGAGGCGATTGCCTCGTCGAGGTGCTGGTTCGCGCTGTCGCGCTCGCCCTGGTCCATCTCTACACGGGAGAGCTGAGTCAGCGACTTGCCGACCTGCCGAGGATCGCCGCTCGCACGGGCGGCAGCTAGGGCTCTGTGGAGAAGGGGTATGGCCTGTTGCGTACGGCCGCAGCGGTTGTTGATCTCCGCGGCAATCGTGGCGGCACTTGCCCCCTCCAAGGGATCGAGGGTGTTCAGGGTGAGCACCTGCTCGGCCAGTGAAGCACCGGCCTCGAATGGACCTCGCAGCTCCAGTACCTCCCAGGCAGCGGCCAGGGTCTGGGTTGCAGTCTCGCCGTCGCCACGCGTCACCGCACGGCGGCAGGCTTCGGTGATGTTGTCGATCTCCGCGATGAGCACGTCACGACGGGCTTGACCTCCGTGGCGATGCAGGGCGTCGATTGCCTCTCCGGTCCCCGAGCGGGCAAAGTGGCGCCCGTGGCGGACCTCTGTGTCGAGGCCTTCGAGCTTGCCTTTGGCGTATTCCTGGACGCTGGACAGCAACCGAAAGCGGCTCCCCGAGCTCGAGCTCACCATGGAGCGATCCACCAGGGCGCTCACCGTGTCGAGCACTGACCGGCCACCGAGGTCCAGCACCGCTTCGGCGGCTTCGATGGTGAATCCTCCCGAGAAGACCGAGAGCTGGGCGAGGGCGGTGCGCTCCGTTGCTTCGAGCAGCTCCCAGCTCCAGTCCAGGGCCGCGCTGAGGGTCCCGTGACGATCGGAGGTGCCGCGGCGGAGCATCGCCAGACCGAGGCGTTCGAGCACGTCGGCTACCGAGAGCACGCCGAGGCGCCCAGCGGCGAGCTCGAGAGCCAGTGGAAGCCCGTCCAGGCGAGTCACGAGCTCGGCCAGGTTGGGATCGGTCGCGACCTGTGCTCCGCGTTCGGCCGCCCGCGCGACCACCAGCGCCATTCCCGCATCGAACGAGAGGGGCTCCACCGAGAGAACGGCCTCGGAAGGCAGATGCAACGGCACCCGCGAGGTCACGACAAGACGCGCTTCGCTGGCCCGCTTGCGCCAGCCCTGGATGACCGGGGCCAGGTCGGCGATCTGCTCGAAGTTGTCCAGCACCAGGGCACACGGCCCGCGAGCGGCGATGGCGTGTCCGAGCTGGTTGGCCAACGCCTGGTGATCCCCCTGAGCCAGAGGCACCCGCAGGGTCGCAGCGACGTGGTGGAGCAGGTCGGACTGGCTGTGGGCTCCGCTGAGATCACAGAACCAGGCCTGGCTGCCGGTGGTTTCGTGCCAGCGCGCCGCCGCTGTCATGGCAAGGCGGGTCTTGCCGACGCCCGCCGGACCCTTGAGGGTGACCAGGCACGGCCCGTCCAGAGCCTGCACGAGTGTGGCGAGCTCGGCGTCGCGGCCTACGAAGGCGTCGCACAGCGCGGTCAGGTTGGTGGTGGAGTGTGCCAGCTCCGACGGCTGCTCGAGATCAAGGGCCTCGCGAAGCCCGGGGCCGCCCACCTCGACCGCGTTCAGGGCTGCCCCCAGCGAGGCCATGTCTGGCCAGCGATCCTCTACGTATTCGGCGACGCAGCGCGCGATGATCGGCTCCACGGCTTTGGGCACGCCAGCGAATTCGAACACGCACGACCGCTGGGCAGCTGGCTCTCCCGTGAGCTCTTCGATGTGCATTGTTTCGCTGCGGTCCAGGGTGGAGACCGGCGGATCGAGGGAGTCGACGTCCATGGTGCCGCCCGCCACAGGCCGTGCGCCGACGAACAGCTCGAGCATCGTCACCCCGAGTGCGTAGATGTCGGCCCGCGCGTCGAGGTGAAGACCGCGTTCCTGTTCTGGTGCCATGTAGCCTGGAGTGCCCTGCACCCGGCAGCGGTCTGAGAAGCCCTGGGCTCGAGCGATGCCCAGGTCGGCGACCTTTATGGTTCCATCCTCTGCAATCAGGAGGTTCTGGGGTTTGAGATCGAGATGGATCAGACCCAGCTCCTCGTGGGCGTATTGAAGTGCCGCGCAGACCTGCAGCGCCACCTCCACCGCAGCTCGCGGGGGAAGCGGAGTGTGAGCTGCCAGCGTTCCCCCCGTGCAGAGCTCCAGGGCACAGAACCACACGCCATCCGCCTCGCCGATCTCGTAGACGTCCACCAGATTGGGGTGACGCAGTAGCCCTGTCAGGCGCGCCTCGCGGCGGAGTTCCTCGGCACCGGTGTGCAGGATCTTCAGCGCGACCGGCTTGCGAAATCCCCCTGGACCGCGGAGGACCGCTTCGTGCACCCGTCCCGCACCTCCTTCGCCGAGGATCCTGCCCAGGGTGTAGCGTCCGAGGTTGTCTCTCTCAGCCGGGAGCGGCATTGGAACTCCTCTCTAACGCCAAGGGTATCGGTGATGGGCCCCGGAAGCTCGGCAACGCTCTCCTCACCACCGACGGAACCGGAGGCGCAGAATCCTCCTGAGTTGACCGACGGTCAGATTTGTCGAGGAGGTTCTCGAGTGCGGTCGTTGGAGGGGGGAGCCAACAAAAGGAGCTCCCATGTCCAAGAGAACTGTTGCCTGCCTAGCCATCTCTATCGCCGTCGCCTGCCAGATCGGTGCTGACCGGGTGATTGTCGACTCCGACCATGTGGCCATGGTGTTCGGTGTTGCCACGACGACCTCCGGGGAGACTGCGTTCGTCGGGAGCGATGTCGGATTCGGAACCCTTGCAGAGGTCGACTACCTCACGGGAGATGTGAGAGGCTCGGTGTCGGCTCCCTCTCCCCTGATTGCCCTCGCCCCGGACGGGCAAGACGATGACGGAGCCTGGTCCCTCCACAGCTATGGTCAGATCATCAACTGGGCCGAGGGCCTCGTCATCCAGGAAGAACTCAGCGCACCTCTGCAGTGGCCGTGGGCCTGGTGGGCATGGCCGACCCCTTGTGACATCGGGCACGCCTCTGATGGCGACCTCTACTACACTTCCTTGCAAGCGGGTTCCTCCTGGCTGTGGCGTCGCGATGGCTCCACGCAGACGTGGGATAATCCCGTCAACGTAGGCTCGGACGCCCATTGTCCGAGAGTTGCCTACGACTTGTTGAGCGACGACCTCTACGTTCTTCTCGACGATCAGAGCACGCTGGTGCATCTCGACCCCGACACCCTTGGAGAACTGTCCAGTGTCGACCTGGAGATCAACCCCAACCAGGAGGACATTGTCGATGTCGACGTGCAGATGTCCGTCCTGGTCGCCGTGGGCCACAACTACGGCTGGGTGTACAACCCCGCTTCGGGCGAACAGCTCTCCGAGAAGTACATCGGAGGGGGCACGCCATCGTCGGTCCAGATGACGGGCCACGTCAGCCTTCCCACTCCGGAGATGGTTGTCGCCACCGGGGGATTCAATTCAGTGCGGGCGTTCCAGCTGCTCGACCACTGACGGCGCGGTCCGTCAGGAAAGCGTCGGCTTGATGCCAACCGGCGTTCGAACGGGTAGTTGCCGAGCACAGACGAGAGATGCCCCATGCGCTTTGGAATCACGACCGCGATTACCTGTGCCGCCTTTGCCATTGGGGGCTGCGAAACTCCCACAGGCGACTTGCCCAAGGACAACGTCTTGCCCGTGTCCTGCGCGCTCGACGCCAACCAGAGCCACTGCGACGCCGACGGAGACGGTCAGATCGCGCTGGGCGACGGGGGCGAGGACTGCAACGACGACGATGCCGCGGTGTTCTTTGGGGCGGTCGAGGAGTGCGACGGCATCGACAACGACTGCAATGGCCTCATCGATGACGACGACCCCGAGGTCGTGGCCGATCTGTACTACCCAGATGCCGACGGGGACAGCTTTGGGGACGACGAAGCGGTGGGCGTCAAATACTGCAACCCGCCCAGCGGCACGACCCTCGACAACCGCGATTGCAACGACAGCGCCGAGAGCATTTCCCCCGACGCCGACGAGGTGTGCGACGCCGTCGACAACGACTGCAACGGTCAGGTCGACGACGGCTTCTTCTTCGAGACCTGGTACATCGACGCCGATCAGGATGGCTACGGCGATGCCGAGGATGCGGGGACCTACACCTGCGATCCACCGACCGACGGTGTGGTCACCAACGACGACTGTGACGACGCCGATGCGGCGATCCACCCAGCCGCCGCTGAGGTGTGTGACTTCATCGACAACGACTGTGACTTGCTGATCGACGACGACGACCCCAGCCTCGATCCGGCTGGCCTGCTCGACTGGTACTATGACCTTGACAACGACGGTTTCGGCGATGTGGTGGTGGCGGCGCAGGCCTGCAGCCAGCCCTTCGGCCTCGTGGGTGACAACAGCGACTGCGACGACGACGACCCGACGATCCTCGGCCCGACGGACTGGTACGACGACGTCGATGGCGACGGCTTCGGCGGGGGCTCTCCCGTCGCATATGGCACCTGTGCGCCGCCCGTCGGTGGTCAACTGCCCGCCCACATCGGTCTGGACTGCGACGACGGCGATGCCACCATCTGGCCGGGCGCGCCGGAGGTCTGCGACGACCTGATCGACCAGAGCTGCACGGGCTACGACGCGGTCTGTCCGGACCCGGGCACAACCGGCCTGTACGACGCCGACGTGAAGTTCGTCGGGACCGCCGATGGTGACCTGATGTTCGTTGGACGCTCCGCCGGAGACTTCGATGGCGACGGGCGGGCCGATGTGCTGTTGAGCGCCCAGTGGGCGGATGGGATCGGCCCCGATGCCGGAATGGTCTATGTCGTGCCCGGGCCAGACCTGCCCGCGCGCTACGAGGTGTCGAGAGCGCCCACCCGGTTGGCTGGTACCGAGACCACCGAGCTTGCGGGCACAGCGATCAGTGGCTTCGGAGACGGCGATGGGGACGGCCGGGACGACGTGGTGATCGGCTCCTGGCCCGGCGGCGCGCTCTTCGCGGGTCCGCAGTCGAACGTCTACATCGTGCGCGGCGGGACGACGGGCGAGATGGATCTGCGCGGCGCCGACGCCGTTCTCACCTCCGAGGCTCCAGGCGACGTGACCGGAAGGATCCTGGCGAGCGTGGACGACATGACGGGCAACGGCACGCCCGACTTCGCCACCGTGAGCTTCATGGGCGGTCGCGCCTACATCGTGGACGGAGGCGTGAGCGGCCCGGACTCCCTCGCCAACGCCGCCGCCATCTTCACCGAAGAGGCCAACGCGGACTTCGCGGGAGGCGTCTCTCCCGCCGGGGCCGGGGACGTGGACGGAGACGGCGCCGCAGACTTCCTGCTCGGGGTGCCTGCAGAAAGCAGCGGTGCGCTCATGGGTGGTGCGGCCTACCTCGTGCTCGGACCGACGAACGGCGTCGCCAGCTTGAGCACCGCCGACGCCAAGATTGCCGGTCCATCCGCGATCTTCAACGGTGGCGCTACGGTGATGGTCGACGCCGATCTGAACGGCGACGGCTATGACGACCTGGTGATGAGCAACCTCCGCTTCGGTGTCCTCGTTTTGTCAGAGGCCTATGTCTTCTACGACGTGTTGGGTGCGCCACCCGCCGATATGACCGACGCCGACGCGTCCATCAGCAGCTTGCTTCAGCTGAGTTGGCTGGAGTTCGGCGCCAACCTCGGCGACGTGGACGGAGACGGCAACGACGACCTAGCCATCGGCGACTACACCGGCAACCGCGCCTATGTGTTCGCCGGGCCAGTGAACGGTGCGCTGTCGCTGGACGCTGCCGATGCCATCTTCGTTGGAGAGGGGGTCGACGACCTGGCTGGGACCACGATCGCCGGAGCCGGGGACATCGACGGCGACGGGCTCGGCGATCTGCTGGTCGGTGCGGTGAATAGCGATGGTGCGGTCGAGAATGGGGCGGTGTACCTGCTGTATGGGGCAGGGCTGGGATTGTAGCGGCGTGAGTAACCAGTCGCCGATCCATATCCACTACTGCCACGGGCTGGAGTCCGGCCCCAACGGGTACAAGGCCACCGCGATGCGGGAGTGGGCGAGGGTGACCGCCCCCGATCAGAAGATGTCCCTGTGGAGTCCGCGGCGACGGAACTCGGTCTTGCGCTGTCTTCTGCGCCAGCTCCCGGCCAGGCCAAAGCTCGACATTGCGGTGTCGGACGCGCTCGAGGCCTGTGTGCAGGTGCATCGCAGAACCCTGGTGGACCAACCGGATGTGTTGGTGGGCTCTTCCTGGGGTGGTCTGGTGGCAGCGGTGCTGATCGCGGAGGAGGTCTGGACCGGACCCGCCGTCCTGCTCTGTCCGGCATTACGGACCATGGAACGCCGGTTTCCGTCCCTGGGTGTCGGCACCCGGTCGGCCTCACACCTCATCGAAACCCTCGCCGAGCTGCCCGAGGGCGTGCGGTCGCGAATGTGCATCGTGCACGGCACCCTCGATCCAACGGTGCCCCTCGCGGACTCCAGGGAGCTGTCCTCTCGCACGGGCATCCGCCTGGAGGAGATCGAAGGCGGCAGCCATGGCCTCGGAGTCATCGTCGAGGATGGCCGTCTCCGACGTCTGGTCGAGGCGGTGACTCTGTGAGAGATCAGCATTTGATCGCCTAGCGGTCAGGTTCCCACCGATCCGAGTGCTCACGATGCAGACAACCAGCAGGACGTTCTGCTGTGGACCCTGGAGCACGACATGTCTCTCGAGCTATCCCGCCGTAGTCGCGGCTTTCTCCGCCAACTCTGCAGTTTCCTAGGTGCGCTGTGCCTGTGTGCTGGCCTCCTTGCCGCGGGCTCGGCCATAGCAGGTGATTGTTACAGCGAGGAAGCGGGTCCAGGCTGCGACGATCCGGCCATCGAGGCCTGTGTCTGTGCCGCCGATGACTACTGCTGCGACGTGCGTTGGGATGCGCTGTGCGTGGAAGAGGTGACCACGCTTGGATGCGGCGCTCCGAGTGTGTGCAGTGACGGCGTCTGCGAGGGAACCGAGAGCTGCTCCAGCTGCCCCCACGACTGCGGTCCCTGTGCTGGCGACTGCGAGGTGTCCCACGCGACAACCGGCTGCGAGGACACCGCGATCACCGCGTGCGTCTGCTCGGCGGATGACTACTGCTGTGATGTGCGCTGGGACGCGATCTGCGCCGGCGAGGTGGCGAGCTTGGGCTGCGCGGGAGCCTGCGGAGATGGCGTCTGCGATGCCAGTATCGGCGAACACCCGGCCACTTGTGCCGAGGACTGTGGCGTCTGTGGCGAGGCCATCTGCGCGACCAACGACCGAGCCGTCTACACCCCTTGCGACCCCGAGGCGTGGTCGGAGTGGACCTATTGCGACGGCGTCTGCGGCGATGGTGCCTGTGAGCCCGCCATGCAGGTCGGCTTCGTGATCAACGACGACGACTACACCATCAGTGACGCCGAGATCGAAGAGGTCCTCGGGCTCGCGAGCGACATGCTCGAGGCCAGGATCGGGATCCCCATGGTCCTCAACGGCATCGAACACGTCTTCGACGACAGCCTCTGGTTCTCCACCTCGCCCCACATCGACGACTACCACTACCTGCACGGCAACCGACCTCCGCACTACGTAGTGGCCTTCGCCGAGACCCATCAGTCCCTCACCTATGGGGGCATGGCCGCGTCCTCGACCGATCTGGACCATCTCGGCTACTGCAACAACTTCGTCTCGCCACTTCCCGACTATGGGACCTCCAGGATCTACGGTGGGACGGTCGCCTGGGATCACCGTGTCGGGAGCTGTGGCTATGACATGGACCACTACCTCGCGACCGGAGAGTGGCTGCAGATCAGCGCGACTTCTACGGAGGCCGCACACGTCACCGAGTGCAATGAGGCAGGTCTCACCTGTGTTTACAACGGCGGCATGGGCTATTGGATGTGCCCCACGGCCGATCTTGCGGACCCACGCTATTCGCACCGGCGCGCCTTTGTGGCCCAGGCCATCGTGCACGAGGTCTTGCACAGGTTTGGACTCAACGGCAACCAGGATCACTTCGCGACCTTGGAGTGCGACGCCATGATGGGTGGAGAGGACTACGAGGACTCGCTCGGGGCCTACACTGCCCTTGCCTACGCTGTGATGTGTCCGTACACTTTCGACGAGCTCGCCGCGAGCTGGAACGAGGACTGCGAGAGCCTGTAGGTGGGTGGGGCGAATTCTGCACCCGGTTGGGCGCGTCGATTCCGTTGTGAACAATGCACATCGGGATCGCACTTGCACAAGACATGAGACGTCTCTCTCCCATCCTCGGCCTGCTCCTGGCCGCGTCCGCTGTTGCGAAACCCCTCGATGTGGAGCCGGGTAGTCAGGGCGTGACCCTTCCGACCGAACAAGGCTTCCACAGCGAGACCGTGGAGTCGACGCTGGAGGCGGCCGGAACGGTTGCAGCGCGCGTTCTCATCGAGACGTCCTGGCCTGGACTGCCGACCGGTCCGCGCCCAGAGGCCCAGATGGGGTCGATTCGGCTGTCGGTCACGGACGCCACCAGCGGCGAACCGCTCTCCGGGGCGTCCTACGTGCTTCGGGACAAGAAGGGCGAGGTGGCCACCGGAGTGGTGTCGTCGAGCTCGGTGCTGACGGTGGGCGATCTGGCGCCGGGAATGTACAAACTCACGATCGACAAAGAGGGCTGGCGCAGCGAGACCGTGAAAGCCATCAAGGTCGGGGTCGGCAAGAGGGCCACGGTGCCGGTGTCGCTCACCGCGAAGTCGACCGGCTAGCTATTAGTTGCCCCGCGGCGAGCCGGCTGAGATTCATCCGGCCACTCCCTTCATTCTGAGGCAGGATGGCCTGATGTGGCGTTGCCTACCCATCCTCGTGTTGACTGCTTGCCCTCAGCCCGAGATCGAACCGGAGCGCGAGCGGCCCCCGCCCACCACCACGACGACGCCGCCTACGACGACTCCGCCTACATCCGGCGACTTGTGCGAGAACCCGCCCCCGGTAGAGACGTGGGTCGATGTGCCGCTGGAGCACGTCGCCGAGGAATTTGCCTTCGACCTCCACGGCAACATCGTCACCCGCTCCGACGCCGCGAGCTCCGTGGTCCGCACCTCTTTCGATGGCGAGATCGACATCGTGGTGCCCTACAACTCCGACGAGGTTGGCGGGGTGGACTTCCTGCTCAACGGCGACTTTGTCATCGTCGACGAGGCCCGCGGCAGCCTGGTGCGCGTCACATCAGAGGGTGTAGTGGAGACCCTGGCATCCGGGCTGTACTCACCCAACTCGGTGGCTGTCCGCGACGACGGCATGGCGTACGTGAACGCCTTCGACACCATCATGCGCGTCGACCCCGACACTGGCGAGCAGGAGTATGTGCTCTCCATACCCGAGAAAGACCTCGACGGACTGACCTTCTCACCCGACTTCAAGTACCTCTGGTTCAATGCCGACACGACCGGAGACGTGTACCGGGTCGAGCTGGACAGCGGCGCCGAGCCCGAGTGGATCGCGGCGCTCAGCATGAAGACCGGACACCTGGACGGGGCTGCTACCGACGCCTGTGGGAACGTCTACATTGTCCGCACCGATGGCAAGGTCACCCGCATCCGCGCCCATGACCTGCAGAAGGAGTCGCTCCTCAAGGTGGGCAGGCACGAGTACTACATCTCGTCGCTGCACTTCGGCTCCGGTGTCGGCGGGTGGGAAGAGGACCATCTGTACGTCATCAACCGGTCCGGCGGACTGTTCGACCTCGACATCGGGATCCCCGGCGCCCCGGAGCCGCACCTGACACAGTGAGGCCGCATTCGACGCGCCCACTCCGGCTGTGCCCATCGATTTGCCTCTGCGGCCCATGAACCCTGCGAACAATGGTAGCCTGTCTCCCATCTTGCGGAGGGGCAGATGCCGAAGGGAAAGAACAAGAAGATCGCCACGATCAAGCGCAAGGAGGTCGACATCCAACCGGCGCTGGCCGGGATGCATGCCGCGGCAGAGCGCGTCGACATCACGCCTCCCTGTGGCATCAGCATCGGCGGATTCAGCATCATCGCGCAGGAGAAGTCTCGCGGGATCTGCGGGCGTCTGTTTGCCAATGTGCTCGTTCTCGGCGAGGGCGAAGAGCGCCTGGCCCTGGTCCAGGTCGATCTTCACGCCGGCACTTGGTATCTGTCGGAGAAGATCGCCTCACTCCTGCCGAAAAGCCTGGGACTGAGCCTGGATCGGGTCGTTCTCTGCGGGTCCCATACCCACTCCGGACCCGGTGGCATCTATGGGACGGGCATGTACGACAAGCGGGGTTCCTCCTCGGGAGGGTTCTACAAAAAGGAGGCCGACACCATCGCCAAGACCATCGCCGAGGCCATCAAAAAAGCCTGCGGTCGTCTGGCTTCGAGCCCTGCCAAGGTCGGTGTGGGTCGCGTACCGGTCTGGGAGGTGTCCGCGAACAAGTCGATGGGCGCCTGGAAAGCAAATGGAACATCCCTGTCCAAGTACGCCAAGGAGATGGCCTGCGGCGCCCACATTCCGTCTCTCATCGACGATGCCTATCGGGCCTGCGATGTGCGCATGTCAGTCGTCTGGGCCGAGGCTCGGGGAACGGGTTCCGACGACGGACGCGGCGCTCCCATCGGGGCCATCGGTTTCTTCGGTGCCCACAACTCCTCCATGAATCCCCTCGAGGGACTGATCAGTGGGGACTCCTTTGGATACGCGGCGCGATATGCCGCAGATCTCCTCTGGCAGGACGGGCGTCTCTGGCCCAAGGACGCGGCGGGAGAGCCGAAGCGAGGCCGTCCCGTGGTCGGGCTCGCCATCGGGGCCGGAGCCGACGTGAACGTGTGCGGGCCATCACTGACGCTCGGCGAGATGCCCGGGGCCGCCGAGGAAGACGACTACAAGGAGGTGCCCAGAGAGGTCGGGCAGAAGCTCGCCGCCGCAATACACCAGGCCTGCCACGTCGCTCGGGCCACCGCCACCGATTCACAGTCCCTCGCAGTGCTGTTTCGCGAAGCTGCGCCCACCGGTGCCCAGGTGACCACGTCCAAGAAGCTCGCTTGGGAGCCACAAACGGGGAGAGTGGCTGCCGGCGCAAGTGAGTTTGGAAGGTACTTCTTGCTGCGCGCCCCGGGTGGGGGAGTCATCCGAGATCTGTCACTTGCAGTCGCCAGGACCGCAGTTGAGAAGTGTCCAGAAGGCACAACCGACCCAAGTTCTGGAGATCAGAAGCCCAAGGTACTCATGAAGCTGGCTCAGCTTCCCAATCCCATCACCGATCTGCTGCGGGGCACGCTGCCGGAGCGGCTGCCGTTCCGAATCGTGAAGCTCGGCTCGACTTGGCTGGTCACGGTGCCGTTCGAGGTCACCACAGGTCAGGCGTGGCGAATCGAGAAACAACTCAAGAAGAAGGGCGCAAAACACGTCGTGCTCGGCACGGTGGCGGGCGGATACTCGTCGTATGTCACGACCAAGAAGGAGTACGACTTCCAGGCCTACGAGGGGTCCTCGGTTCTGTGGGGCCCGCACACCGGCAAGTGGCTGGAGAACCAGCTCGACGCTCTGGCCTCCCACAAGACCTCCAAGCCTGTGGGTGTCATCGAGTTCGAGGGCAAGCAGAAGACGATCACCACGCCCGGAAAAGATATCGACACGCCCAAGCCCAAGCTCACAGCCAAGCTGACCCGGGACCTGCTCACGGCCAAGTGGGTGGCCCGCAAGCGAGACTGCCCGCCCTTTGCCGACGGTCCGTGGGCGAGGATCGAGTGGAAGGACGGCAACGACTGGAGCCAGGCTATGCTCTTTGGCGCCAAGGTCAACGATCAGGAACAGGCATTCCGTCTCTGGCGGACCGAGCTGAAGAAGGGCAGGGTCCGCTGGCGCCTGTTGTGGAGTATCCCACGTCACTTTGGGCGTGTGGCTGCCGGTCGCGAGCTGCGACTGGTGTTGGGCGGCCACTTCAAGCGGGCCAAGGTCAAGATCGGCAAGATGTAGACGCGTCAGTTCTCGATGATCTCGGCGAGCTCCTTCCGGGCCGCCTCCCAGTCGTCGGGATCCAACGACCAGCTGATGTCGAAGTGGGCGTAGCCCTCACCGGATCGGTCGTACTGGTTCTCGCCGGTGGCCGGGTCTACGGTGCCGTACTCCCAGAGCACATGGGGAATGTTGCGTTCGACGATGGCCTGCGTCGCTGCGGGATCCTGTTGTTCGGCCAGGACGAGATAGTCGACGTCTTGGATCCCTCTCCTCCATTGCTTGAGCCGCAGAGAGGCAAGTGGCCCTCTCAGTTCATAGCTCTCTTCGGGATAGACCATGTCGGTGCCTGGGTAGAACAACACGCCATCTCCATTTGTGTAGTTCCAACCCGTGCGGCCCCTCGCGAACCCATCCTCCTGGAACTCTGCGTCGATGCCGAAGGTCCTGGCGCTCTGGAACACGTTCGTCTCCCCGCTGCCCGACTGGAAGTCGTTGTAGTAGGTGCTCTCCCAAGTCGTCCCCACTGTTGACCCAGGCACCAGTCAGGCTGCTGGTGGCCTCCGGCACGAACGGGCTCTCCTCGCTGGTGTCATCCTCCTCGGTGTCGCCCACGTCATCCGTGGTGTCTCCCGGTTGGCTCTTCGAGCATGCAAACACCAAGATCGCCAAGCACCAGGGACGAATCGACGCGCCCAACCGTCGCAGGCTCCGGTTGTGCCCCTCGAAACTACCATGAGGTGACGCGCTCACGCGCGCCATATCAAATGATTCCGACATGTTCGCTGCACAAGTACCGTCGAAACTGCGTTTAGACGGTACGTTGTGGTCGACCATGCTCGGAATCGACCGCCCGAAAATACGTGTGTACATCTGAATCTCTCCCTCGCGGGCGCCAGTGTACACTTGTGAGCGCGTCGACTTGGCAGCCCATCGGTTAGACTCATCGCACATCCGCAGCAAATACTGGGAGGTTCATTTTGCCATGGAAAGCGGCCGAGTCTGTCTCGCTCGCGGTTGTCGTCGGGCTCGGGATGGGATGCGGACCATCGCCTGACATCGAGGTAGTGGACACCGACGTCGACCGAGAGCCATGGGGCACTGCCTATGGAGGAGGAACCGTCGAGGTCACCCTGGATGGCGAGGCCGTGCACGTCGCGGGGGACGGCGCAGATACGCTCGCGAACCCAGACAATCACTCCTGCCGCGATCGCAACGGAGCCGAGATCGTTCGGAGAGACGACTTGGTGTACGTGCACATGTGCAGTCTCGAGGCGGCCAGCTGGTTTGGTTCAATCTGCGGCGGCGAGGAGGCCGAGGCACTGCTGTTCGAGTTCTCCATCGACAGCAGGACAGGTGAAGCCCTGCCGACTGAGCCGATCCTCGGCGAGGAGGGCCTGGGCTACGGGCTGTTCGTGACCGTGGATCCCAATGGTCCGGCGACCGTCGTCACGGACGACCCAGTCGGCGTCGAGGTGGTGCTGGAGAGTGAGGTCAGCGGCCGGGTTCGGTGGGCGATGCCAGTCTGGCGGTGTCCCGTGGCGCCCATTGATCTGGAGCTGGGTGACCTGGAGGTCTCTTGGCAGTTCGATGCTTCGGTGTCTGCCGTCGTGTACGACGCTCCCGAATAGGCCGTCAGTAGAGCGCGGACGCGTACGGACAGAACGTGGTCGTCGTCGTGAAGGCGTTGAAGCTCACCTCGACCTCGCCGGTCTGCGGGGTGTCCTCCAGGAAGGTCACGCTGATCTCGTCGCCATCGACATCCACCGTGATCGAGCCGCCATGGGGTAGGGGACAGGCGGCCCAGATGTCGAGATAGTCCATGGAAACGGCATCTATCGTCGAGGACGCCGAGCCCTCGGTCGAGTCCACCGAGGCAGTGCCGTCGACCACTACTCCGACCGAGCCGATCTCGGCGGTCAGGGATTGCTCGGTGGTCACTGTGGCGAAGTCCAGCTCGCTATCGAGGGTGATCGTTGCGCCGTCGCCGAGACCAACGGCCACGTAGGCACCGGTGATCCAGCCATCCACCGAGGTCTCATCGGCGGCGAGCGAGTCGAAGGTGACATCGACCTGTTGGGTCGCATAGGCGACGGCCAGTCCACCGCTCATCTCCGCCGCTACCAAGCCGCTGGAGGGTGTGCAGCCGTCGCCGTAGTCCACGGTGACGACAAAATCGGTGATCGTGCCATCCTTGGCAATCGCCGGACAGACGGCACGGGTTGGCTGCGCGAGCACATAGGATGCCGAGTCGGTCGCGAATAGCGAGGCCGCCAGCGCGTCATTTGCGGCTTCGAGGGCCTGCTCTTCCTCGGGGCTGAGGGGCGTGGACTCGTCTGCGGGATCGTCAGCTCCTCGGCAGGCGGTGAAAAGCAGCACGATCGAAAGGCGCGTAATCGTCATTGGGGGGTCTCCTCGGTTCCCTCCGCTCTTCGGCACTCCGGCTGGGCGGTGTAGGAGAACCGGCGATGTGCAATACATGGCGCAGACGAAGAGGGTTCCTTGACCTGGAGGATCGAATGTTGACCTTGGCGTTCCTGTGCACGACGTCCTCGGGAATCGCCGCCGAAGGTCTGACCCAGCGCTTGGTGACGGTGCAGACCCGGGACGGCCAGGAGCTGATCGGAAGACTGGCACTGCCCGCCGATGCCGAGGGTCCAGTCCCCGTCATCTTCCATGGCGAATACAACGCGGCGGTTCCGGTGGAGGGAGCGCTGGCGGCCGCCCTGGCCTTCGAGTGGTCTACAGCGCTCAGCTCCCCGCCGGGATGGTCGAGGCCTACGACTGGCTGGTCGGCTGGATGGAGCCAGAGTCAGAGCCCCCTGCGGAGACCCGCGAAGCCATCGAGCCATAGGGAGCGTCTGCCTCTTCTGTGACATCATCGTGGCCATCGTCCTTCTCGACGGGACGGGACGAATCAGATTGAAACAGGATCACCGGCAGTACAAAGCGCATCATGGGGACGGCTAAAGCAAACTCCGTGCCGGCCGGAGTGATCCCGGGCCCGACGCGAGAAAGGCTACTGCGCGGAGGGAAACGACCTGCAGCGAGGCTCCTGGGCGCCTTCGCCTGCACTGGGAACGCGCCAATAATGCCGCACACGGCCTGCGACGGCGCTACTCGGAGGGCATCTCGGCGAGTGCTTGGTCGATGAGGGTCTGGCTGGCGAGGTTCACGGCACCAGATGTGGTCGCGACCAACACCGCCACGCTCAGGCCGTACGCCAAGATCAGCTCGACCTTCGATCGCGCCGGTGAGTCGGTCTCCGGCCCTCGAAACGCCGGCCCGAATGCGCCGGCTCGGGCGGCGGAGTGGCCGGCTAGAGACGACGCGCTGGCGATGAGGAAGGTCACCGCCAGATTCATCGCGGCGAACGCGAGGAGGATGAGCACCGTCGACTGGATGAAGAGGATGTTGGGCGAGTCGGCCGGCGCGCCCAACAGCCCCGGATTCCTGACTACCAGCGCCACCAATCCCGCAGACCCAAGGATAGGGGCCGTCTGCATGCTGGATACCAACAAGCCCAGCTTGAGCGCCACGGCGCCCGCAGGACCTGGGCGTCGCGCGATTCGTGCCCCGACGAGCAACCCGGCCAAGGCGATGAGGCCGAGCTGCGCCGGTCGTGCCCACAGGCCCAGGGAGAGACACGCGCCGCCACACAGCGCAAGGAACGGCAAGACCCCGCCGAGCGCCGCGGCAAGCATGAACTCCCATGCGAGGGAACCCACATTCGCGGTGTCGCTCGCCTCCCAGGCATCGCGCTTCATTGGCCCCCTGCGGATCACAACCTATGGCGTAGCGGCGCGAGCATATCGCGAAGCGGGGGTGGGTGGGCGCCGTGGCCAGACTGCGTCGCGCGGCGCGCTCGGGAGGGGCCAGCACCTCGGCGCTCGCCCCTCCTCGCGGGTCAGTCTGGAAACGGTCGCCAGGAATAGTCGAAGTTTGCGTACGAGTCGTAGCCGCCGCTGGCAGAGGACCATTCACCTTTTGCGTCGCAGGATTGTCCACCACTGACCGAGCCCGCGATGTTCCTCCCGTCGCCATTTGCGGAGCCGTTCTGTCCTCCGCTCACGGAGGACCAATCCCCAACGGCACCGCTGACCGAGGACTGTTCGCCGTAGCACCAATTGTCGAATCCTCCGCTCACGGTGCAGAATTCCTCGTTGGTACGGTTCGCCCTTCCCCCGGTGATTGTCCCTCTGCTCTGTTCCCACGGATACTCAACCCCTGCTATTCCAAGGCGTCCGCCGCTGATCGAGCTGAGTTCGCGGGCGATGTTGTCTGAGCCTCCAGAAACCGAGGCATGGGATTCTGCGAAGTTGCGGTATCCCCCGCTGACCGAGGCCCACAAGCCATTGGCAGTGCCGAAGTATCCCCCGCTGACTGAGGCGTTGGAAACCACTGAGGTGTTCTGTCTACCCCCACTCACCGAGCTCTCGGTTCCACTGCAGACGTTGAGGTTTCCTCCACTGATGGAGCAACTCCACCCGCTGGCTTCGTTTTCGGAGCCGCCGCTGATGGAGGAATAGTCCCGACTGCCAACGTTCTGGTATCCGCCACTGACGACGGCGTAGATATCAGTGGCTGTGTTCAGCCGTCCCCCGCTGATCGAGACACCGGTAGCGCTGGCTGTGTTCTCTTGCCCCCCGCTGACTGACGACTGGGTGCCGGTGGCGTTGTTGGCATATCCCCCGCTGACCGAGGAATAGCTGCTGGTGGCCTCATTGGTCTTGCCACCGCTGACGGAGGAATAGAGTTCGCTGGCATTGTTGTTGTAGCCGCCACTGACAAGGTCCCGTGATCTCCGGCGGCGCTCCTGGCGATCTCGAGCAGCATGCCGCCGGGTATCTCCGGCTCGTCGGTGACTTCGACTGTCAGGGTGACCTCGTCGTCCCGGTGGTGGAGCGCCACCCGCGCGTCGGTGACCAGCATGATTCCACCACGCCGGATGAAGGCCGTTGTCGCCTCGATGACTAGATCGTCTGACGGCTCGGGAACGGGCGCTCCCTCGGATTCGTCGGGGGATTCCTGCGGTTTTCGCATCAGGAACACCCCGGCTCCAACGCCCACGACCAGCAAGAACAGCGCGATCCACTCCATCGTGTGCACCTTATCGCGCTCTTCGAGGTCGCATTCTGTTCCGTCGCGCTCAGCTCGGGGTCCCGCTACCCTGGATATACTGGCTACGGAGATTTTCTTGGTGGCAAGACGCGCGTTCCTGTATGCAACTGTGGTCGCCATGGGCTGTCGAGCCTACTTCCCGGATTCCGCGCCAAACCGGAAGGCTTCGTCCGAGGACCTCAGCGAATCGACATCGACGACTACGATCGCCACAACCACGTCCGGGACCGATTCCGACACGTCAACGCCCGCATCGACTGGGACGACGACTACCGACACGGGCACGCCTCTGACGGGCACCTCGACCACCGACACCGGCACAGGTCCGGTGCCTGTTGTGCTGCCTTCGTGCGCAAACGACCCAGGTGTCGGGCCGCCGACCTGCCTGGTGGTCGACGCCGTGCGAGCGGGATGTGTGCGCCAAGAGGCGCTGGTCGGGCCGTACATGGCGAGCCCAGATCCGTGGCTCTATCAGCGCTTCGACGATTGCGGCCGTCTGATCTGCGAGGCGTACTACGGGGGTAATGCGATCCGGTGGGAGAGCCGATTCGAGTGGACTGACGCCGGAGCGGCGCTCCACGAAGAGCATACCGACTTCCAGTGGGTCGGCAGCGGTGTGGACGTGGACTACATCTACGATGGCGCGGATCGCCTCATCGAGCAGGCCCACACCTACGCGGGGCTGCCCATCTTTGACGACTACTCCTTGATCTACGAGCACGACGACGCGGATCCGTTCTGGGAACGCTGGTACTGCGACGGCTGCTTCCCCGTCGGCGTCTCGGGGACGGTCACCTGGGACCTTGCCCTCGGTTTGCCACTCAGACGGGAGGTCGAACACGACGGCTATCCCGGAATCGACAGCATCTACGCCTACACCTACGACGCGGTGGGCCACGAGCTGACCTACACAAGCGAGGCCCCACCCAATGGGGTGGCCTATCGCTACACGTCCACCTGGAATGGAGGGGTGATGACCCTCAGGGAATACGAGTCCACGGGGAACGGCGTCGATCTGGTCGAGGACTTCACCCACGACGGCTCCGGCCGCCAGCTGCAGCGCAACCAGACCGATCCGGACACGCTGGGAGAACTGTGGTTCGAAAGCACTTGGACCTGCCCCGGGCCCATCCCGTAGACCCTCCAATGCGGCACCGCAGCCGACCCCAGCACCGAGGCCACGGCCACGGCCGACCACGGCGACGTCACGTGGCGACGGCCCTACATGGCGACGGCCCCACGTGGCGACGGCCGCAGGTGAGCGACGGTCTGAGGCGCCGGCGGCCTCCGGATGGAGATCCGAGGAGGCGGCGGGCCGGAGGGTGGAGGGGATCTGGGATTTGGGGCGTGGTAAAGCTCCTTTAGTGGCCTGCGGCCAGCGAGGGGCAAGCCCCTCTGCCCTCCCCAGGCCGGACCGCAACATGCTCGGTGGGATTGGACACGGAGGTAGTGGACGACGTGCGAGCATGCCGCCCTCCGGCTGACAGGGGCTGCGCGCCCCTCGTGACCCGCGGCAAGGGGCAAGCCCCTTCCAAACACAACAATAGGATTTTTGGCTGCTCTCGCATGGGTGTTCCACGACCACGGCCACAGAGGAGGCGGACGCCTACTGCGACGGCAGATAGGCGTCACAGAATCTTCGACTCGACCTATTCCCTCGTGCTGGCGATCAGCTCGCGAAGGGACCTGCTCTCCGCGTCCTGCAGCCGGAAGCTGTCCATCCAGATCTCGCCGCCACGTGTCGTGTAGCGCAGCACGATGCCGTTCGGGCACAGGGCGTACGAGACCGAGTCGCCGTCCGAGTCGGCTCCGTAGTCGACCATGTACGCCCCTAATCCACAGCTGGTCGCCCTCTGGTCAGCAAGCAGCTCGGAGCCCGAGAGCGTCTCTTCGATGGCCGCCACAACGTCCTCCTGGAGCGCTGGCGACACGAGCCATCCCGGTGGATTGGGTCGCCCCGAGAAGATGTTGTGCACGACGCTGAGTTTCTTGGACATAGGGGCCATCCTGGTTTGCTCCACTTTGGCGGCCGGGTCGATGGCATCGCCGGGGGCTTGCGCGAGCGCTGACACCGACAGGAACAGGCACAGGGTGAGGGCTTTCATCGGGGGCTCCGGGTTGGGGTTGCTCACCGAACGCGCCCGATCCATCCGGCCTACACTGAATGGGCCCTCATTTACAGTGTCGATACATCGAATTTCGAGATAGTTGGAACCGACGGCAGAAGCCGTGAAATGGGGGTGAGATGGCCGACGGATACATGGGCAAGGTGCTGTGGGTAGACCTGACCGCGGGCTCCTGGGAAGTCCAGGAGATCGAAGAGGCCCTCATCAAGCAGTACCTGACTGGCTACGGCCTGGCGGCGAAGCTGATCTTCGAGCGGACCGAGGCCGGCATCGATGCGCTGGGACCCGACAACATCCTCGGCTTCGCAGCGGGCCTGCTCACGGGATCCGCCGCCTTCTTCTCCGGCCGCTACATGATGGTCGGCAAGAGCCCGCTCACCGGTGGCTGGGGCGACGCGAACTCCGGCGGCACGTTTGCGCCCGAGATCAAGAAGTGCGGTTACGACGTGATCTTCTTCACGGGAATCTCCGAGAAACCGGTGTATCTGCTCATCGACGGCGACAAGATCTCCCTCGAGGACGCCACCGAGATGTGGGGCACCGATGCCTTCGCGGTCGAAGAGGCGATCTGGGAGAAAGCGGGCAGCAAGAAGCTCAAGGTCGCGGCCATCGGTCAGGGCGGCGAGAACCTGTCGCTGATGTCGGGCATCGTCAACGACAAGGGGCGTATCGCCGCACGCAGCGGGCTGGGCGCGGTGATGGGCAGCAAGAGGCTCAAAGCGGTGGCCCTGCGGGGCAAGAACAAGATCGACGTGGCCGACCGCGCCAAGATCAAGGCTCTGAACAAGACTTTCAAGGACTACATCGAGGCCGAGTCGATTCTGTATCCGAGCACCACGCCGCGGCTGGGGCAGACCCTGGGAATCGCCGGGCGCATCACCTGGAAGCTGCGGTTGTTCCCACGCGACGACGCGCTGGCCTGGCGCCAGATCCTGAAGCGCTACGGCACGATGGGTGTCACGTCCATGAGCGCTCAGAATGGGGATTCGCCGGTCAAGAACTGGAAGGGCTCTGGAACGAGGGACTTCCCGGCGGCCAGGTCCCGCAAGGTCAGCGACGAGGCGGTCCTGCAATACCAAGACAGGCGCTACGGCTGCATCTACTGCCCGATCAAGTGCGGTGGAATCCACACCGTCACCGGCGGCCCCTATCCGCTCGAGTGGACCCACAAGCCCGAGTACGAGTCCCTGTGCATGTTCGGCTCCCTGCTGTTGATCGACGATTTATTCGCGATCTACAAGGCGAATGAGCAGTGCAATGCCTATGGGCTCGACTCCATCAGTGTCGGCTCGGCCATCGCCTTCGCAACCGAGGCCTATGAGCGCGGGCTCATCACCAAGGAGGACACCGGCGGCCTCGAGCTCAAGTGGGGCGACGCCGAGGTGATGCTCGCCATGGTCGAGAAGATCGCTCACCGCGAGGACATCGGCGATCTGCTCGCCGACGGGGTCAAGGTGGCCGCCGAGAAGATCGGCAAGGGCTCCGAAGAGTTCGCAGTGCACGCTGGCGGCCAGGAGCTCCCGGCCCACGACCCTCGCTACGATCCAGGTTTCGCGGTGACCTATGCCGCAGAGCCCACCCCCGGGCGACACACCGTCACCTCGCTGGGCTTTGCCGAGCTGCAAGAGGTCGACGCCCGGTTCATGGGCAAAAAGGCGCTCTTCACGCGGAAGGGCAAGCGCTACAAGTACCGGGGCAAGGGCAAGATGCTCAAGCTCGGGTCCGCCCTCAGCCAGGTCACCAACGGCGCTGGCCTCTGCCTCTTCGGGGTGCAGCTGGGCGAGCCGATGCCGATCTTCGAGTACCTGAACGCCACCACCGGCTGGAGCTGGTCCGACGACGAGTGGATGCAGGCCGGGGACCGGATCCAGAACATCCGCCACGCCTTCAACATGCGCGAGGGCATCAGCATCGAGGACACCAAGTGCAACGCGCGCTCGGTGGGACGCCCCGCCATGACCGAGGGTCCCAACGCCGACATCACCATCGACGAAGACACCATGCTGCGTGAGTTCTTCGAGGAGTATGGCTGGCAATATCCGTCCGGCAAGCCACATCGGCACCGGCTGGAGGCGCTGGGCCAGCAAGATCTGGTGGACTACTTCTACGGAGAGGGCTGATGGCCGTCACCCTGCACGCCAGCGTCGTGGTTGGTGGCAGGGTGGAGCATGTCAGCCTCGACTATCCGCCCGAAGACGTGACGACAGTACTCGCGCTGTTGGAGAAGGCCGACCGGGAGGACGTCGGAGAGGCCTTCTTCACCGAGCTGGTGAGCGAGCGTCACGACGGCTTGGTCACCGTGCTCCTGAACGGCATCCGCCTCGATCTGCCCGCCGAGCTGAGCCGCGAGCTGGCGGACGGCGACGAACTCAACTTCCTCACGCCCATCGTCGGAGGATGAAGATCGGCATTTCTCGCGTTGTCTGGATGAGTGGGGTCTTCGCGCTCCCGGCGGCGGGGTGCATCATCGTTCCCCCGCACAGCCATATGCAGCCGGTCTCCGCAGTCAGTGTGGACGACGAGGCCCGAACCGACATCGGCCTGTCTCTGGGATCGACATTGAACGCCTCGCTGTCGCGGACCATCCCACTCGGCACCCCCGTCTTCGTGCCGGAGCTGCGTGGTCAGCTCGGCCCCAGCCACGCCGCGTTCACCCCGGGGCTGTGGATCCGTACACCCGGAGAGAAGCGCAACGAGCTGCACCTCGGAAGCCGGATCGGACTCGCGGCCGGATCGGGCGATCTGATTGGATTCAGGCGGTTCATCGCGCCGTGGGTCGGCCCATCCCTGCACCTCCAGCTGGCGTCGGGCTGGGGCGAGCGCGGCGCGTTCTCGTTCTCCGTTGGCGGCGAGTACACCTGGCCCATCCAGGGTTCCTTCGATGTCGACGGGGACGACGTCGTCATCATGATCCCCGGCTTCTGGCTGTCCGCCGATCTTCGGGTCGAGGTCCCAATAGGTAGCGGTGCGGCCTTGGTTCTCGGTGGTGGCGTGCAGGCGCTCTACATGGAGCCGGCGCCGTTTGTGTCGTTGGGAGCGAAGTTCTAGGGACGCAGCAAACCGATGCGATGGACCGCTACTGAGCGCGCCGAGACCCGCGGATCCCACGACTTCGCCATGTGGTCATTCTAGAATAGGCGTGCTAATATACCCGGATGGGACGAAGGGCCAGATACAACCGGCGCGACATCGCGCTGGCCACTGCCGAGGTCATCGCCGAGAAGGGGCCAAACGGGGCGACGATGGCGGCGATCTCCGAGCATCTTGGCGCTCCAACTGGCTCGATCTACCATCGTTTTGCCAGCCGAGATCTGCTCTTGGGAGACGTGTGGTTGACGACGCTCGAGGGCTATCAGGCTGGGTACATCGAGCAGCTCCAGCGGCCCGTTCCAGACGCCCCGGTTCATGCCGCGCTGCACATACCGCGCTGGGTGCGCGAGAACATGGTCTTGGCCCGGGTGTTGCTTCTCCATCGTCGAGAAGACTTCGCCGTTGCGGGCTGGCCGGACAGCTACAGCGCCAGGGCCGATGCCCTGCAGTCTCAGATGGTCGAGGCCTTTCGGCAGTGCTGTCGCGAGCGGAATGGCCGGGTCTCGAAGAAGGGGCTCATCCGACTGCGTTTTGCGCTTCTCGATGTGCCCTACGGAGCCGTGAAACCCTATGTTCAACGCGGGGAAGCGCCAGGTTTGCTCGTGGATGAGCTCATCGCCCAGACCGTCCGAGCAACCCTCGATCTTCAAAGGGGATGAAAGATGCCTGAAGCTATCGCAACCGTGGAACTGACCTCACTGCTCGTCATGGGGGCAGGTCTGTACCATCTGGGGTTTGCCGTCTTCCACTTGTTCTTTGCGCGCCTGTTCCGTTGGGAGACCCAGCTGGCGAAGCTGCATCCAGTCAATCGCGGGGTCATGCAGGCGATGAACGTGTTCCTCACGGTGGCCCTTGCGCTGTTTGCGTATTTGTTGCTCCGCTATCCAGAGCTCCTGTTGACCGAACAGACGGGACGAATGCTCCTGTTCGGGATCGGTCTCACCTGGTTTGTACGTGCGGCCATCCACCCCAAGTTGTTCGGCCTCCGCCACCCAGGTTCGGTGTTGGTCAACGTGCTGTGCGTCGTTGCGGTTGGGCTCTGCTGGATCCCCCTCGCCATCAGCTGAGGTGTCAGGGCGTTGTGAGTGTGTAGTTGACGCCGCCGTTCGCGTTCGGGAACTGTTGGTAGACAGAGGAAGAGCTCACGCGAATATCACACGGAGAACCGGGGATAACGTAGCTCGTGCTGTAGTAGTTGAAGTTGTTCGGGTACAGGGCAAACCCTACCCACTTCGGTCCGTTGCCCGTGGGTCGAGTGACGATGTCGATGGCAGAGCTGGTGGCGCCGTAGCCAAACGTCATGTACTGCGGCAGGAAGCCAGATGTCGTGAGGGCACAACCCGGCTGCACTGCGAAGCCCGATCGCGTCACTGACTGGCCGGCTCCGGCATAGGGCATGGCGTCCCAGGAGCTGAGGCCGACGGTCCAGGTGCATGTGGACCAGACCGGGGTCGAAGCCGGCATATGCCGCACGGTGCCGGCGGCGGCGATGATGCCGAGGGCGAGTTGTTGCTGAGAGGTCTGGCTGGCGCATGCCGGGGAGCCATAGGCGCGCTGGGAGAAATATCCGACCCGCGCCCAGATCATGTCGGCATTGTTCAGCGTCGCCTGGGATACTGCGCAGCCGTTGCCCCAGCAATCCTCGTCCATGCAGTCGGCTCGGCCGTCGTTGTCGTTGTCCAGTGTGTCGTCGCAGATCGTCTCTCCAGCGCACAGCGGATCGGTGGCGCAGTCGCCGTCCTCGCAGTCGAGCAAGCCGTCGCCATCGTTGTCGATTCCGTCCCCGCAGTCTTCGACCACCACATCGGTGTCTGCATCGGCGTCGCTGTCTGCATCTGTATCTGCGTCTGCATCCGCATCTGCGTCCGCGCAGTCGGTGTCACACTCTGGTTTGGTGCCACCGCAGCCGAGTGCAAGGACGAAGGCCAAAGACAGCGCGCGCATGAATCCTCCAGTGCCCCCACATATAGCCTGCCGATTGCGTTCATCGGAGCCCAGAACGGGTTCAGTCCACCGACCAGGTCACCGAGTCGGGGTCCGTCACCGACTCGATGCTCTCGAAACCTTCACCCATCCCGCTCATCGTCGATTGACTCGAGGGATGTGGCGTCGGCGGGGCTGGGCTTCGAGCACGGGCACGTGGCGCGCTGCCCAGGTCCGGAGGTCCATGCCGGGAAGCTGATGGGCGAGGGTCCTCGCCCGTTCGGAGACATCGCGCGCTGAAGGTCGGCTATCTACGCCAAAAGTCATCATCTCGGCGAGCAGATCTGCGAGACCGGGATCGATGTTCTTTTCGCTGCCAGTTCCCTCGCCGAGGAGTTCGAAACCGACGGCTCCGAGGGAGAAGACGTCGGAGCCTGGATGGTCGTGAAGCCCGCGAGAGCGCTCGGGCGCCATGTAGGCGGGGGTGCCGACGTCCACCTCCTGCCCGACAAAAGTGGCGCTGGCAATTCCGAAGTCGAGCACCTTGACCTCGCCGTCCTGGGTGAGGCGGATGTTGTGGGGCTTGATGTCCCGGTGGAGGACGCGGAAGGGGTCTGTCTCGCCAGGCGGGATCCGGTGCCAGGCGACGTGCAGCGCGTCAAAGCCTCGCGTTCGGCGCCGAGGTCTGCCCGCAGGTTGTGTTCCACTACCGGCAGGATGGAGAGCGCGAAGTCGACGTCACCGGCCCCTTTTGCCTGCTCGATAGCCGCGAGCCCGTCGGGACTGCGCACCGGATATCCGCTGAGGATGATTCCGGCGGGACCCCAGCTTCCGGAAATGGAGGGAGGTGCATCGGCCCGTCCAGGTTCGTCGCCGCCGCGATGCGAACTGCATCCTCCGCCTCTCCAGGGGAGCTCGCCGAGGCTGTCGTAGAGCGCTTCGTGTCCCATGGGGCCTATCACCGGCTCTGCCGACGCCGGGGCTTCGATACAGATCAAACCGGCGATGAGGAGGCGCGTCTTCAGGGGGCAAACTCCCGGTGCAAGCGGAGTCTACATTCTGTGGCTTCACCTTTTTTGGGGCTCTCGGATCCTGTCGGGGTAGGCTCCAGCCTCATAGGAGGGGAGCGTGTCCTCACTCGAGACGACCGCAGATCGCCGTCACTGGCTGTTCGCGGGGTTGAACCTGGCGCAGGCGATGCTGCTCGGCGCGATACTGCTCTGGCTGCCCAGCAATGCGATGTGGGTCAACCTCACGCTGGGAGTCGGCCTGGCGCTCATGTTGGCCTCCTCTCCGGCCTTGGTATTCGGGGGCCAGCGGGGCCAGTGGGTTGCGGCGGCGGCCTGCCTCTATCAGTGGGTGCTCGGCACCGTCTTTGCGCTGGGTACGGCGTCGTCGGCTGCCTACTTATATGGGATCTACGGTAACTTCGGCAAGTCTCTCGGCCTCGTATCCGGGGCGGGAACCTTCTGCGTTCTCATCGTCTTCTGGCTCATTCCCGCTCACGAGCTGAGCTGGCTGCGAAGTCGCCGTTGAGACTGCCGCGCCCGGAGGCCCTGCTGGCCGCGACCCTGCTGGTTTGCTGCGTCGCCATTGCCGCAGTTCAGTGGCGAGTCGGGCTGGACTGGCGCAGCGACCTCGGAGAAGGCGAGGTCTCCCACGCCTTGAGCTGGGCGCACCAGCTGGTCTGTGACAGTCCAGACAGCGCAATGCCGGCGAAGATCCGAGCCTTTGCCGATGAGGATGTCGCGGTCGTACTCACGGCTTGGCGGCGAGGGAGACGGCGAGCCGTGGCCCAGGACGATGGTGGCCCACTGACGGAGGCTCTGCCGCGCGCTGCCGCCGCACTGCGAAGTCAGGTCGGCAACTGTGGCGAGACGAGGCTGCAGCTCGATGTCGCGGTTGCCGAAGGGTGGCTCCCACAAGACGGCCTGCTCCGCGCGATGGGTCTCGTTGACGGACGGGATGGGATCGTCGCCGACGTGGGTGGGCACCGAGTCTGGCTGCCTCCTGGGGAACTGGTCCGAAACTACCTATACGGCGGGTTTCGCCCCTCTCCACGCGCGAACCCCACCCTGCAGCTGGGCGTGCGCGCCGATAGCGTCGAGAAGGTGATGCGTCGCCATGCCAAGGCTCTCGGCTACGAGGGCGACATCGGGCGATGGCGCCGTTTTCGCGCTGTCACCGCCGTGGAGGGCGCCGACGGTGAGCCACTCCCACTCCGCAAGAGCACGGTGAAACGCCAGCCTTTGAACCGCGTCAGGACCGAGGCTGCGGCGCGGGCGGGGGCGGACTGGTTGGTGCGCGGCCTGCGGAGGGACGGCAGGTTCCGCTACCAGTACAACGCGACCACCGACAAGGACGCCAAGGGCTACGTGTGGGAGCGTCACGCCGGGGTGGCCTACAGCCTGGCACTCACAGGGAGGCTCTTCTCGGAGCCCGACTATCTACGTTCCTCCCAGACAGGGCTGGAGACGCTGATGTTGCGCCTCTCCCCGGGACCGGAAGGCAGCCTCTGTCTCAAGGATGGCAAGCACTGCCGCGCCGGGCTTGCTGCGTTGACCCTGCTCGCCCTCGCCGAGTACCGAATCGCCACCTCCGACGAGCGCTTCGATGAATCTGCGGCGAAGATCGCCGACTTCCTCATGGTCATGCAGCGTCCCGACGGGTCCTTCCGGCACCGCTACAATGCGCAGCGCGGCATCAACGAGGTGATCATGTCGCAGTTCGTGTCGCAGCAAGCGGTCTTTGCGCTCGCGAGGCAGGCTACCGCTACCGGCGACGAGACGACGCGGTCCGCGGCGATTCTCGGCATGGACTTCTTGGCAGGACCGTACTGGGACCACTTCCTCGGCACCTTCTTTGTCGGCATGGAGCACTGGTCCTGTCTGGCAGCCGAGGAGGCCTACAAGCTCGAGCCCAAGGCCGAGTACGCCGACTTCTGCCTCCACATCGGGCGGGTCTATGCCCGCTTCACACTCGGGCCGGCCGCGACGCCGTACCCCGAAGACGTGGGGGGCACCTCGTTCACTCAGGTCGCCACTCCCTCTCTCGGGGGAACGGCGACGACGGGCGAGGCGCTGGTCTCTGCGGTGGCGTTCTCGGAAGGCACCCGCCACGAGGCGGCCCTTCGCCTGGCGCTGGAGCGCAATCTCAACAGCCTGTACGCGGGACAGGTCACGGATGACGACACCTTGTGGTTGCCCAATCCCGGCGCTGCAATGGGTGGAATCTACGAGAGCACCGCACATCCGACCATCCGCATGGACACCGTACAGCACGCCATCAGCGCCCTCGCCCGGTCGCTGGCAGTGGAGGAGTGATCGAGTGAGCGACGCAGAACTCAGAGAGCAGATCAGGAACATGGAGGCAGAGCTCGCGTCGATTCGTGGGTCTCGTCAGCTGTTTCCCATCGTCACGGCAGCAGTGGGAGCGGCGGTGAGCGCGGTTGTGACCACAATGCTCGTGCTTCGGATCGCGGCTCCGAATGCGCCGGTTGGAGAGATTCGCATCACTGCGGAGGACGGTGGACGCCATGCGGTGCTCACCGACAGCAGCCTCACCTTCTGGGAAGGGGACCAGAAAGTATTTGTCGCTCGAGGAGGTGAATATGGCCAGATCACCATCCTGAACAACGGCGAGAAGCGATTCGATGTCGAGCCAGGTTCGACGGCACACATGATGCTCTCGAGTGATGCAGGCGCGTTCAGCGTCAATCTGTCGGACGTGAATACGTTCCTGTCCCTCAGTCAGGAAGCGTCGGGGTCGCAGGTCTCCTTCGATCTCGCGCCAAATGGATCGATGCTTAGGTTGAAAGCGGGTGACAATCCGGTGGCGGAGCTCGGGAATGCCTCCTGGATGAAGGACTCCAGCTCACTCTCACTGTATGGCCGAGAGGGGGAGGCGCGGTTGTCGGCTGGCAAATCCGATCACTTCGACAAGCTCGAGGACAGGACGGGTCTGGTCCTGCGCAACGAGAGCGGAACGAAGGAGGTTCGCCCCTAAGAAGCTTGTTCCGGCCGAGTCGGGAGTACGATTTCGAAGCGGCTTCCGGCGCCGACCTCGCTCTCCAGTTGGATGCTTCCCCCGAGAAACTCTGCGACCCTCTGGCAGAGCTCGAGGCCGATGCCCACACCGCCATGGCGCCGTGTGGTCGACATGTCCACCTGGTAGAAGGCGTCGAACACCCGGTCCTGCTCCTCGGGAGCGATGCCGATGCCCGTGTCCGAGACCGCGAAGTGTGTCTGGTGGCCGTCCTCCGAACCCCAAATCTCCAGCTTGATCGCGCCGTTTTGGGTGAACTTGGCCGCGTTGACGAGCAGGGCTTCGAGCATTCGGGCCAGCCTCGCCCGGTCGGAGATCAGGAGCGGGAGGTCATCAGCGCAGCACACCTCCAACTGGTTTCCACTCCGCTCTACGTCGTGCAGCACCTGAAGCTCCAGGTCGCGAGCGAGTGCGGGTAGCTCGATCGGTAGGAACTCTGGCTGGAGTCGATCCGTCTCGAGCTCCGTCACTTCCAACACGCCGGACACGAGGTGGAGGAGCTGGCCGCTGGCCTCGAGAACCCGATCCAGATCCTGGATCAGGTCGATCTGTTCGTCGGGATCGAGGTCCTCACGAACCAGCTCGGTGTAGCCCTTGATGACGTTGATGGGAGTGCGCAGCTCGTGGCTCATTGTCGCGAGGAAGTGGCTCTTTGCCTCGCTCGCCTCCAGGGCTCGGTCGCGCGCGTGTCGGATTTCCTCTGCAACGCGGGAGGTCTCCAGAGCGACGGCGAGGTGGTTGGCGAGGGCCTGAAAGACCTGGAGGTCCTCGTGATTGAAGATCCCGCGTACTAGCCGGCTGTCGACGTAGACCACACCGAGCACGCGGTCGCGCAGGGTGACGGGTGCGGCCATCACGCTTCGCAGACCGTGGGCGACAAAGCTGTCGACCTCGAGCAGCTCCCCGCGGTCCGTTCCGGAGAGCACAACGGCACGACGCTGTCGCTGTGCCCTCCTCACGACCGTCTGGCTGCTTGTGCTCGCGTCGTTGATGTCCACCCCGAGTGCGTCTCGACCCACGAAGAGCTCCAGTGTGTCCGGGTCCTGCTCTCCCACCAAAAAGAGGAGGCCGCGCTCGGCAGCTAGAAGGCGAACGATCTCATCGAGCACGATCTGGGCGCGACGCCGGGGGGCCAGTTCCTCGGCGGCGGCCAAGCTCATCTGCAACAGGGCGTCGAGCTGCCGTCCTACTCGGACAGCCTCTGGGGTGCGGCTGGAGGAATCGCGGGAGCGCGACCCCTTGGTGCTCTCGAGGTGGAAGTAGCGCACCACCTGGCCGGCACGGCGCACCCAGGAGTGACGCGTCGCCAGGGCATGGGCGACGACCACCTCGTCGCGCGCTCCAGCCATGTCGCCCGCCGCATGCCGAAGCAGTCCGCGGATCCATGCAGCCTCGAAGCGGACCAGCGGATTACCGACTTTCATGGCTAGGTCTTCCGCACGCTTCACATGTCTCAGTGCGGCCGGACCTCGGTCCTCGTGAGCGGCGAGGGCTGCCTCGAGGACTTCGAGATGGCAGCGGAGCGCCGGGACATTGGCTTCTCGCCGGAGGGTGGCCAACGCCGAGCGCAGCTGCTCGTGACGCAGGGGGCCGTCTCTCTTGGGGCCCCACCGCAGCTGGTGCAGGCGCGCCCACCCTTGGAATGCCCAGAAGTAGCGGAGATATATGGCGGTCGCCCGCGCCGGGAGGCCCAGGGCCTCGTGGGCGTCGCACACTTCGTCGATGGCCGCACCCGTCTCCCCCTGCTCCATGAGGTAGAGCAGCTTCCCGCCCAGGTAGATGTTGGCGGTGAACACGTCATCGGCGTCGGCCTCCACCGCGATACGGGCGGTCTCGAGGTGGGCGAATGCTTCGCTGTGCCTCGCGAGCATGGCCAATGAGGCGCCGGCATAGACCTCTGCAAAGGTCATTGCCCGGCCTGAAAGACCGTGGGCTCCAGCCTTTTCCTCGCGACGCAGACCCCGTAGCGCCCGAGCGTGGCAGGGCTCCACCAGCCCCCGCGAGATCAGGTTCAGGCAATACGCGCCGTGCAGGTTCCCCCACACCCACGAGTCGAGCTGCTGTTCGTACCGGTCCAGGGTCGTCTGAAACCGCTCGAGCAGTGGTCGGCCTTCTCCAGCGAGGTCGTGGGTCCAGCAAGCATGGGCGGCGATTGTTGCCTGGTGCGTAGCTTGGCCACCGGCCCTCGCGTGACCCACTGCGAGGATGCGCTCTGCCAGGCGACGCCAACCCATGAAGCCAAAGGCCACCCCCAGGCCCCCCAGGCCCAGCACGGTCTCGGCCCGGCTGTCGATCCGTAGGGCGCTGTACAGGCCAAACAATGAGGACAAAGCCAGCTCATAGGTCTTGGATTCGAAGTACTGGATCCTTGCTGTCTGCCGGTACAGGCGCGCCAGCAGCAAGTGGCGACCTGCCGCGTGTCCCTTTGCCGTTCCCAGCCCTCGGCCCGTCGCGATGATTGTGGCGCAGAGAACGGCCAGCCAAAGGCCGTACAACACCTGAAGCGGTTGGAGCGCCGGATAGCTCGCGTGGAGCTCGGCAAAGGCTAGATGGCACTCTCTGTTGGCCTCGGACGTGCGGTGGTCGATGAGATGGGCATCGGCCAGCAGATCCCGCAGCCCCGCCCGTTGTCTGGGGTTCTCCGTGCGTCCCAGGGCGGCGCGTAGGTGGGCCAATGCCTCGTCGACTCGCGCCGTTCGCACGCAGGCCTGGCCCAGCGCGAAGAGGTGCTCGACAGACGGTATCTGACCGGTTCTCCGCCGGTAGCCGAGTGCCGCCGTGAGGAGCTCGTAGGCCTCTGTTTCAGCGGCGTTCTGGAGGGCCAGCGTGCCAGCCCGCAAGCAGGCGTCGACAGTCGCCTCCTGATCCGAGGGCTCGTCGGCATCCATGAGGTGGCGCGCAACGGCGAAGATAAGGTTCGCGTCCTTGGTCACTCGCGCCGAGAATGCGGTGGATGCCCGGCGGTGCATGGCGCGCCGTTCGTCGGGTTCGAGGCCTCTCAGGAAGGCCTCGAGCACGCGGTCGTGCACAAAGCGGTGGTTTGGACCGTCGCGCTCGACCAGCTGTGCCTGTGACGCGGCGGCGATAGCGGTCAGCACCGTTTCGGTGTCGGTCTCGGCGACCTCGGTGAGCACATCGATGGCGAACACCGATCCCAGTACAGCTGCCGCCCCAAGGACGTTTCGAGCCCGCGGAGAGAGTAGGCCCACCCGGCGGAGGATCAGCGCCATCACGTCGGACGGGAGCTCCAATCCCGTCAGCTCTCGGTGGTCCAGCTCCCAGGAGTCCCAGGCGGGGCGAAGGACTCCAGCGTCCCGAAGTGCGCGGGCAAACTCCTTTGCGGCGAGGGGGCTCCCCTGAGTGCGCTGGTGGATCTTGGCGGCGAGGCCCTCGGGCAGGTTCAAGTGGCCCAACTCCTCGGTCAGGATCTCGGCGATGGCGTCGCAGCTCAGGGGCTGGAGCCGGAGACGATCGCTGACTTCGGCACCGCACAGACGCTGGAAACGAGCCATATCCGCGGCGGTGTCTTGGGTGTCCCGGCTCGTGACGAGCAACAAGACGGGAAACATGGCGGATGCGGCGGCGAGCTGACGCAGCAGCCGAAGTGTGGAGTCGTCGGCCCACTGCACCTCGTCGACCACGACCACCAACCCTTTGTTGAGGGCGCCCACTTTGATGAGGGTGTCTGCAACTGCGCTCCGAAAGCGGTCAGCGCTGGCCGGCTCCGCTGCCGAGGGGGGCAGGTCGAGGATCCGGCCCAGGCTGTCGGACAGTGAGACCAGGTGAGCCGCATGGGGCAGGGTCGCTGTCCGGAGTCGCTCCAGGGCCTCACCCGCTTCGGAGAGCACCGCTTCGCAATACGCGTCCAGTGCAGCCCGAATGGGTGCCATGGGGGTGGTGTCGGCCTTGGTGCACTTGCAGAAGAGCTGGACGAGGTCGGGGGGCTCATCCCGCAACAACTCGCGGATAAGACTACTTTTCCCGCAGCCTGGAGGTCCCTCGACGAGGACGAAGCCGCCGGCTGATCCGGTGGCTCGGCGCAGGTGCCTTCGCAGGCTGTCGAGCTCCGTCTGTCGTCCGATCAGCGTCGTGGCGGGCGCCTCGAGTGTGGACCTGTGCTGCCCCTGTGCTTCCAGGGCGAAGAGGAGCTTCCACGCCGACTGGTAGCGGTCATCCGGATCTTTCGCGAGTAGACGGGCAACGACCGCAGCCATCTCGGCGCTGCAGGCGCCAGCGAGGTCGGGAGCGGGTTGAGTGGCATGGAGGCGGATGAGCTCTCCGGGGTCGGCGGCTGCGAAGGGAGGCCGTCCCGTGAGGCACTCGAAGGCAACCGCCCCGAGGGCGTAGAGATCCGCGCGCGCATCGAGGGGCCTTCGAAGCATGCCGGTCTGTTCAGGTGCTGCGTAAGAGAAGCTTCCGACCGCTACATCCTCGCCGCCCTCGCTGGCGCCGGTTGCGAGGCCGAAATCGAGCAAGTGGGCGCGCCCGTCCAGACCGACGACGATGTTCGCCGGCTTGACGTCACGATGCACCCAGCCATGGCGGTGAACGACCGCGAGCGCCTCTGCCAGATGGATCATCAATCCGCGGACACGCGCCTCTGGCAACCGACCTGCCAAGAGCTCACTCGCGAGCGTCTCACCCGGCACGTACTCCATGATGATGTAGGCCTGACCCTCCGTCCGTTCCACGGCGTGTACGCGCGGCAGAGAAGGATGCCGAAAGCTGGCAGCGATCGCCGCTTCCCGACACAGCGCGCGGTAGGAACGCTCGTCCAAGTGTGCCGCTCGGGGCATCTTCACCGCGTAGGTGTTTGAACCTCGCTGTGCGCGATAAACAAGGGCTCCCGGGCTTTGTCCGATGATTGGACCCAGCTGCAGGCCATCGAGCTCGGGCTCGTTCGGTGCTCTCCACGCTGACGCTCGCTGCGCTGCCATCTGACCAACACACCCCCATCTCCTATCGAGTCAAAGGGCATGCATCTTGAGCTGTCACGCGGAGTTGGATCTCTGGATGAGCGCTCGGGCCTCGGCACTGGCGGCGTCTGTCTTTTTCAACTCGGCGCGAATCTTGGCTAGTTCCACCTGAATCCGCAGTTCCGCGACTCGCGTCGGGTCGCTGCTGATACGCGCCTCCCACTCGTCACCAGCAACCCCCGTCGGCAGTCCCGCGGCCTTTGCGGCGATGGACTCGGCGTAGCCAACCAGGTCCACACCCTCGACCTGCTCTCTGTCCACGCCTCCTTGCCAGGCGTCCCGACCCCAAGCGCGCATCTCCTCCTCCCCGCACAGGGAACTCCCGAGCTCCAACCAGAGCAATGACAGGGGCATCGCGTACGTTGTGAACCCCCGATACGCGACGTTGCGCTGCAGGAAGCGGAACAGCCCGTCGATCTCGTCTCGAGCTTCCGGTGTCGTCGTGGCGATCTGGTAGAGCCCCACCAAACCGGCGGTGACAACCCAGTCCGGCCGACCCAGGACCAGGTTCACGAGCACCCGTCGTCGGAGACTCTTCTCCCAGCCGTCGTCGACGTGAGCCAGGGTCAGCGCGCTCGCGATCTGCACCCTCTGGAGCCAGTCGAACGCGTTCCGGCCCTGGGGTATCGGGCATCCGCGAGTCATGAGCGCGACCAGGTGCGACCAGCGCTCTCGGAGGGTGGGTCCGAGGGCTTTCGCCTGCTCTGTCCATTCGGCCACCGAGTAGCCCTGATTGGCGATCTCGCTGATTGCAGCGACCACATCCTCATCGGGTTTGTGGCCCTTTGGTCGCCAGCCAAGCTTCGTCCGCTTGAAGAGTGAGAACACGACCTCGGCTCTGGCTTCGTGGGGATGAGGCCACTGTGGCTCGTCGTCGTCGTAGGTAACGACCGGAGAGGCTCCGTTGGGTCCACCCTCGTATCCGAGCTGGGCGAGGCCCAACCGAAGCCCGGTTGTGGCACTTGGAGGCGCACCAAACCCCAGTCCAGCGTGGAAGGGGCCGGCCTGCTCTCCGGTGCCCACGTAGTACAGGACGTCACTGAAGAACTTGAAGGCGGCATCGCCGGGAGGGGGCAGGGTGTTGACGAAGGTGCGCTCGAACTGCTCGTGGGCGACCAGCGGCAACCCGAGATCGCTCATGAACGTCAGGTAGTTGCCCACCGAAGGCAGGTCCTCGATCTGGTTGAGCTTCTCGAAGATCCCATTCATGTCGGTCGCTTCGAACTTGAGGACGCGGGTCTCGCCGCCGTCTTCGATCCACATCCAGCTCTCGTCCTGGCGAATCTCGATCCGCAGCAGGCCGCCCTCGGGCTTGTGACAGACGTACTGCTCGCGTACGCCGCCTCGTCCGGGTCGCTCCTTCGACCATGAAACCTCTGCCATATGCTCTCCCCCTCGATCATGTTGCCAGTTCGGCGAAGGATATCCTTCTCTGGGTCTCCTGGGGAGGTGGGAGGCGGCGTATTGTCTCCTGACCTCAGGTCACGAGACGGCTTCCTCCACCGCGCGTTCCTCGGCGTGGCGGATGGCATTTCGCAGTGCCTCTCCGCTGCGAGCCTTCCGAAGTTCAGTCAGCAGTCCACCGGTGGCGATCAGGGCGTTCATCCTGCCGAGCAGCCAGAGCTGAGTCTGTCGATCCCCCGGAGACGCCATCACTGCGATGACGACATCCATTTCCTGGCCGTCCTTGGTGGAGAAGTCGACGGGTTTGGCGGTCGTGAAGATGCCGAGTACCGGGCTCTCTAGTCCGTGCAGCACCGGATCGGTGAGTACCACGCCGCCGCTGAGTCCGGTGTTCTGCTGGCGCTCGCGATCCCAGAGTGCCTTCTCCGTTTCGCTTGTTGTGACCTGACCGACCGGGGAGAGGGCCTGGGCGATCTGTGACAACAACTCGGCCTTGGTGTCGAGCTGGAGGTTGGGGAGGAACACGCCGCCGAGGACGTGGGGCTCGATGGCCAAGCTCTCTGCGGTGGTCTCGTCGGCGAATCGGAAGCGGTCGTGAACCTTGTGACGGGGGGCTCGGACCTTGAGAACCGAGCACACGGCGGCGTCGACGATTCGGTGTTGGCGGGACCCGAAGAAGAGCGTGCTCAGGCCACTCTCCGGCGGCGCTCCGAGGATCAGCAAGTCGTAGTCCGCACTGACTTCGGCGATGGCCTGGAGTTCACTGTCACCGCGAACGACCTTGCTGGTCCAGGGCGAGCGACACTGGCCACCCAGCTGCTCGTGATAGGCCTCGTGGGCGGCGATCTCGGCGTCACTGGCGTCGGGACCCACGGGTTCGAACAGCGTCAATCTGCCACCCCGTTGACCTCGGGCGAGGCGATCGGCCACGTGAACGACCAGGGAGTCGTAGGGCCCGGGCTCGGCGAGGATCAAGATGCGTGGGAAGTCGTCGCGTGTGTCCAGGTCCTCTACGCCACCACGATCGAGGAAGATTCCAAGGTCGCAGGGGGCGTGTTCGAACCACCACGCCATCGGGTAGCGAACCACGGCTCTCAACCGACGTGGCTCTGGTCGTTCGATCACGATCCAATCGGCGGAGGTCGCGATCGCGTGTGAGGTCAAGGCCTCCTTGGCGTTGTGGGTGACCAGATCCCTGAACTCCACGTCAACACGGGCATCTTCGCCAATGGCGGCGCTGTGCTCGGCGAGTCTGAGGGTGGCGTCATCCGGCGCCAGGTAGTCGGTGAGCCCAGCTTGCTCGGGAACCTCCTCCAGACGCAACACCTCGAGCACGCTGTCCTCTGCAAAAGCCGCCGCGAGTCTCACCAGTCGCGCCGGTGCGGGCTCGGAGCCAAAGACCGGCACGATCACCCGCGGAGGTTGATCGGGCCGCGCTTCCTCGAGCTCGGCAAGCTGTGTCCGGCGCAGGGTCGTGGCCTCGCCGAACAGGTGCTGCATGGCACTCCGCCGCTTTGCGCGCGACTTGGCGTAGCCGAAGTACCACCCGCTTCCAACGAGGATGGATCCGGTCACGCCGGCGATTGCCAAGGTACCCATGTTGGTCAGGAGGAGCACCGCGCCGAGCATTCCGGCGATCTGCATCCATGGATACAGCGGCGAGCGAAAGGTTGGCCGATACCAGCGGGGACCGGTCTCCCGCAAGATGATCACGCTCAGGTTCACGATCCCGAACACGAAGATCTTGAAGGCGCTGGCAAGCTTGGCGAGCTTGACCACCGGCAGCGAGGTGACCAGGACCACCAGCAACAAGCCGGTGAGGATGATCGCGGGCAGCGGGGTCCCAAAGCGCGGGCTGATCTCCCGAATGCGCTCTGGGAGGAGCTGGCCGCGCGCCATTGCGAGGGGGAATCGTGTGGAGGCGAGCACGCCAGCGTTGCACATCGAGATCAGGCCCACCATCGCGACCACCGCCATGACCACTTCGCCGGTGGGTCCGAGGGCGGCCTTCGCGGCGGTGGCGACCGGCGTGGTGTCGTGGTGCAACGTCGAGTAATCGACGCTAGTGGTGATCACCGTCGCGATGATCGCGTACAGTGCCATGGCCGTGAACACCGCGCTGAACATGCCCAAAGGGATGTTGCGGGAGGGGTTCTTGACCTCTTCGGCGATGGAGCAGACCTTCGTAACGCCGCTGTAGGACACGAAGACGAAGCCTGCACCCTCGACAATGCCGCGGAGGCCCATCGGAAGAGCTGGCTGGAGCAGCTCGAGTTTGGCGTTCGGCGCAGCCAGGCCTGCAAACATCAGCAGCGCCATGACCGTGATGGTGACGATGACGATCTGCAGGCCGGAGACCTTGCCGACCCCGATGACGTTGAGCACCAGCAGGATGGACAACAGTGCCAGGGCAAACGGCAGCAATGGCAGAGACGTGAACAGCGACATGTAGGCGCTGAGCCCGACCAGAGCGAATGCCGTCTTCGCCGACAGGCTGAACCAGGTCCCCAGACCCGCGATCGTTCCCATCCACGGACCCATGCTCCGGTCGACATAGACGTACGTCCCGCCGGCAACGGGCATCGCAGTCGCGAGCTCGGCCTTGCTGAAGACGGCCGGGAGGACCAAGACGCCTGCCAGCAGGTACGACAGCGCCACATACGGACCAGCGTGGCCCGCAGCGTAGCCCGGGAGCACGAAGATCCCGGAGCCCATCATGGCACCCAGGGAGATCGCAAAGACCGAGAGCAGGCCGAGCTTTCGGTCCAGGGTCTTGGTGACGTGCTCGGAACCTGAGTTGTCCGGTATCTTTACCGTCAATAAACGTTCCTCATGCCTTCGGGCCTTGCGAGAGAGGCGGCCGCGAACATGCCCACCGCAGACAGCGAGGCCGAGGCGGCGAATCCAAGGGACATTGGCCACAGGCTGCTCAGGAGGAGCTTTGTGCCGACGATGAACAGGAGCGAAGCCAGTGCAAACTCCAAGAGGTGGAAGCGTTGCAACAGCGGTCGTGACATCAGGAAATACAACGGACCAAAGCCGAGAAGCGCCAGGCCATTGCTCGTCCAGATGACGAGTGCGTCATCCGTGAAGGCGTGGATCGTCGGACACGCGGCCGCGGCGAAGGCCAGATTGACTAGCGCGACCACGGCGAGAACCGCGAGTATGCTCGATGAACGCGAAGAAAGGGCCGGCCCATGACCTCGCCTGGTCACGATCAGCAGAGCACCCGCCGCGAAGGAGACGACGCCGAAGAAGTACACGACCAACGGCGACAAGTGGACCAAGGCAACACTGGTTGCGATCACCGGGCCACGGATCAGCCACGCACCGACGCTGCTCCAGAACACCAGATGCTGTTCGTGGTCTCCACGCCAGCCAGATGCCGAAACGACGCGGGCGATGAGGAACACGTTTCCGACAAAGAGAAGCTTCTCAAATAGGAATCCGACGAAGAAGCTCTGTCCGGACTCGCTGTCGGACGCGGCATACAGTCCTCCGCCGAACAGAAACCCGCCTGCCGTCCACAGCGCCGTCCACCCCGCCGCTCGAAAGACTGTCAACGACTCTGGACGGCGGTAGACGAGCAACAAATCCACAGTCGCAAGGACCGCTATGATGAGGGCGATCCAGAGCGCCGAAGAGCCGGCGCCGAGCGCTGCGTGAGCCGATGTGAGCGACGCTGTCATGGTCCCCGGCCTGGTGAATTCCGTTTGCGGTCGGTGCTCCAGACGTGAGATCGGAGCGAAGCGCAGAGCGGAGGCCGGTTTATCGGCCGGAGCAACAGATTCTTGGTTGTGAAGTCGAAGACCATCACCATTAGTCTACGATACTTCGCTCGATGATAGTAATACTATTGCGAGTAGAAAGGAGTACTCGCCTCATTCCTCTAGAGGGGGGGGAGGAAGCCAAGCCCGGTTCAGGTCGGGGTGCTTCCGTTCGTGACGCCAAGCGGCCTCAACAGCAACATCTCGAGGAACTTGGAGATGTCGCCGAAGTCCTCACCCTCGACCTTGAGCTCGGTCAGGGAGGGGAGGTGCTGTGCGAAGAAGATCTGCTGGTGAGACGCCTCGATCGCCGTGCTGGCCAGGGCGTGAGGGTAGGGAAAGGTCGGGTCGACCTCGGCGATGGTGCGCGCGATGGTCAGACAGAGCGCCTTGTAGCCGGCGAACAGGCCCTCCTTGTTGTCCGAGTCGACCCACTTGGTCTGGTACGCCTTGCTGCTCTCGACGACTACGATTCGGTGCAGTGCGACCTCGTCGACATGGGAGAACGCGGGATCGTAGGTCGTGGACTCGGCCAGGACCGCGACCACTTTGCGCAGGCGTTCCCTGGGGTCGTTGATGTTGTTGGCGTCAAACGCGATCCGGTAGTCGATCCAGCTCCAGTACCAGGACACCAGGTAGATGAGCAGGCGGTGTTTGTTCTCGAAGTACCTGTAGATCGACGCCTCGGTGGATCCGATGGCGTTGGCGAGTTTCTTGAACGTGAAACGCTCGAAGCCGAGGTCATCGATGAGGCGGACCGAGTGATCCACGATACGGCGACCGAGCTCTGTCCCCTCGGGATCGCGCACGTATAGCGCCTCGGTGAGGTGCATTTGCATCGTGAAGAGCACGGCACGACATTAACAGGCCGTGCCGCAGGGGTCTGTCGCAGGACCGTAAACGGACAGTCCGCGTCGATCGCGCTACCTGCGCCGACGAGCGAGGATAGCGCCGAGTCCCAGGAGCCAGACAATGCCTGCCGGGGCTCCGGAGCTCTGGCAGCCACAGTTGTCATCCTTTGAACCTGCTGTATCGCCGGTGTCTGCGTCGGTGTCGGAGTCCGCATCGGTGTCGGAGTCCGTGTCCGTGTCCGTGTCGGAATCCGTGTCCGTGTCGGAATCCGTGTCCGTGTCGGAATCCGTGTCCGTGTCGGAATCCGTGTCCGTGTCGGAATCCGCGTCCGTGTCTGTGTCTGTGTCCGTGTCCGTGTCCGTGTCTGTGTCCGTGTCCGTGTCCGTGTCTGTATCGGTGTCAGCATCGGTGTCAGCATCGGTATCAGCGTCGGTGTCAGCGTCGGTGTCCGCATCCGTGTCCGCGTCGGTGTCGGTGTCGGTGTCCGCGACTGCTGTGTCGCCGGTGTCGGTGTCCGCGATTGCTGTGTCGCTGGTGTCGCCAGTGTCTGTCGGCCCGACACAGGGCGAGTTTGTGAGACCCGGCGTCCCGAGGTCGCCGTCGCCGTACGGGGCGGTTCCTTCGCACCAGTTGGCGCCGATGTCGTTGGAGGTCGCGTCGACCAGGAGCGGATCCAGCTGCATCGATGCGCCGGTCGGGTCCGGGAAGGTCGCGCCGTCGTCCCAGGCGACGGTGTCGAAGGTAGTTCCAAGATAGGAGAGGATCAAAGTGTCACTTGCGTTGGCGAGGAACACATCCTGGTAGTCGTAGTCGACGCTGACGTCGCCGTTGGTGGCGGTGTCATCATTGGTCCCCAGCACGGCGATCCCCCCCGCGGCCAGGAAGACCTGGGAGCCGATCACATGGTCGGTTCCACCGGAGCTCGCGATCTCGATCCCGATGAGATCCACGTCGAGAGCGGTGCTGTTGTAGACCTCGAACCACTCTCCGTCGCTGTCGTCCACGGCAGCCGGATTCTGCATGATCTCGGTGATGATCAGATCGTCGGCGTTCAGGTCCAGAGGCCCGAAGGGAGCATCGAGTCCGTCGCAGTCCTGATCGACCCCGTCGTCGAACACCTCGACGCCCATGGGATTGGCCTGGGGGTTGTTGTCGTCGCAGTCGCCGGTGCACACGGTGTAGGTATCGGCGTCGCCATCGACCCCATCCACCTGGACGCCATCACAGTTGTCGTCCACGCCGTTGCAGTCGATCTCAGCGACGCCGGGATTGATGTATGGGGCGAGGTCGTCGCAGTCGTCGATGCAGTCGAAGTATCCGTCACCGTCGGCATCGGTTCCGTCGAGGGTGAGGGCGTCACAGTCGTCGTCGATCCCGTTGCAGAGGACCTCCGCTGCCCCGGGGTTGATGTAGTAGTTGGTGTCGTCGCAGTCCAGCGGCACATCGTAGCCGTCACCGTCGGCGTCTGTGATGCAGTCGTCGTTTGCCGCGCCCGGGGTCCCGAAGTCACCATTCCCGAGGGATGAGGTGGATTCACACCAGTTCAATCCATCGTCGTTCAAGCCGGCGTCCTCGCTTCCGGCCACGAGGTTCATGGACGCGCCCCTCGGATCGGGGAAGTCGGGGCCGCCGTCATAGTTGACGCGATCGATCTCGATTGTCGCGTTGCTCAGCACCACCTCGTCGTCGGTGTTGCCGAGGGTGAAGGAGCCGCCGAGGGTCCAGTCGTAATCGACGTCGATTCCACCATTGGTGAGGTTGTCGGCGTTGATTCCGAAGACAAGGTACTGACCGTGAGCGATGGGCAGCGAGGATCCGACCGTGAAGGAGTTGCTTCCGTCGTCGGTCACGACGAGTCCGTTCAGATCGACGGTGCCCGGGGCGATGTTCAGAACCTCGAAGTACTCGCCTTCGTCGTCGAACACCGCGTTCGGGTCGTTCATGATCTCGGTGATGATCAGGTCGCCAGCGGCCAGATCGTCCGGAGTGAGGTCGGTGTCGAGACCGTCGCAGTTCTGATCGCGCCCGTCGCCAGCGACCTCTGCGGCGCCGGGACTGACCAGCGGCTGGGCGTCGTCGCAGTCCCCGTCGTTTGGCACGCTATTGGCTGGCTGACCAGAGCAATCGACGAGAGCTGGGGAGCCCTCTTCGCCGTAGCCGTCACCGTCCGCGTCGATGTAGAAGGGCCCGTACACATCGGTGTAGCAGCTCTCAGCGAGCATATAGGCGATCTCGTTGACCAGGACGGTTCCGGCGTCCTGGCCGTTGTCGTAGCCAAAGCTGTACGTCAGACCGCCAACGAGGACCTTGCCGTTGCCATAGATTCGCTCGTAATACAGCGCGTCGCCAGCCAAGGACTCGATCAGGACCGTGTCGAGGGGAGGCATGCCAGTCCCGGAAAAGTACGTGTGTGCGAGAGAAGTGCCCGATGGGTCGGCCGGTACTCCCGCCATGAGCGCGTGACCCGCGTCGAGATTGACCCCGTCGTCGACGTAGTCGGAGGCCCAGATTGGCGTTCCTCCAGGCACTTCGGGGAAATAGTTGCCGGTCGCGGGGAGCGGGTATGCACAGTTGTTGTTGCAGCCGTGGATGGCGAGTACACCGCCGCCGGCGACCCAGGCATCGAACTTGGCTATATTGGCGTTCCACTCGATATAAACGCTATCCGACTGGCACTCCGACAAGATGACGAATCCATAGCCGGAGAGGTCGACGCTGGCGATGTCGTCGGGCGCGGACACATCGGTGATCACGTCGTAGGAAACGCCCTGAAGCGCCAGCTCGTCGGTGATGGACGACAATCCCCACGGCAGGTCGCTCTGGACCACGAGGGCACTCTGGGCCAGTGCCTGGGTCGAGCCAATCAACATGAGAAAACAAGAAAGCGAGCGAACCAAGAGAGGTCTCCAGTGAAAACAGTCCCACAGGATAGCTATGGAGACGACATTGGGCACGAAGCTGGGCGGAACATCGCCGGAGAACAGCTGCAGCAACCGGTTACGCAGCGTCGCCGAGGCCGTGCTCTTCGATCTGGGCGGGCGATGCAGCGGCGTACTGGAAGGAGCCCGAGCGGTCGCCGACGGGGAAGAGGCGGTCACCCAGGCCCTTGGTGGCTCGCCGTCGGGCCAGTCCTTGAGTGGCTCTTCCTGCGAGTTGGCGACGTTCATCTGGGATCCGGCACCGGCGGCCGAGACCACCGAGACGAACCTCGAGATCACCGACGATTCGGGCACGGTGGAGTTCGTTGTCCCCGACGTCTTCGTCGAGCACACCCTGGAGTGGGTCCCCTCTCGGGTGAGGCCAATCCCGGAGAACGACTCCGGAGGGCTGGACGTCGTTCGTCCCCGCGCTGGCGATGGCCGAACCGGACATCGAGGTGTTGTCCGACGGGACTGACTGCGTGAGGTGACCCGTCGCCTTGTCAGAGGTTTGTCGGCGGCAGTTGCCTGAGGTGCCGCCGGGTCTATGAGAGCCCGACGCCCCGGAGGCCCCTTTGACCGCAATGCTGTTGCTGCTGCTCACCGCCTGTATCGATGATGTCGGCAAGGACAAGACCAAGGCCATTGTCGAGGACGTTCCTGCAGAAGTCGTCGAGAGGGCCGCCGGTCAGACCTGGGCCGTCGACGCCACTTCCTCGAAGATCGGAGCGCTGGGTGCCAAGGTCACCAAGGCCTTCCCGCTGGTGTTCCACGAGTTCGAAGGCGAGGTGACTAGCCAGGGCGGGGACGTCACGGGGGTGTCCTTCACGGTCCAGATGGCGTCCGTCACCTCTCCGCACGACAAGCTGACTGCGCACCTCCTCAATGAGGACTTCTTCTGGGCAGACAAATACCCGGTCGCCACCTTTGCTTCGTCAACCGTCGCGGCGGGCTCGGACGCCGAGGGCCAGACCCACACGGTCACCGGCAACCTGGAGATCCGCGGCAAGACCAAGCAGATCACTTTTCCCGCGCACATGACCGTGTCCGACGACAACGTCACCGCGACCACCGAGTTCACCATCGATCGCAACGACTTCGACGTGATCTACGCGGGTCAGGCCGATGACCTGATCCAGGACAACGTGGTGCTCACCGTCTCGTTGGTAGCCCCGAAGAGCTAGCGCGAGACCTCGGCGCAGGTGGCCTGGAGCATGCGGTCTTCGGGAGCTTCGGCGGCGATCTTCTCGGTGAGCTCGTCGATCTGGCCGTTGGTGCGCGCGTGCCTCAGGGTATGGCGCCAGGCATCCACCGCTTCCCCGTGCTCGACGCCCTCGCTGGGGATACGACGAGCGAAATAGGAGGCGATAGCTGTGATCTGCGGTTCGTTCTGGGACATCTTCAACTCCGTGTTGTCATGTCAAGTATTCACTTAATGTAGTATATCAGATATGGCGCACAGACCATGGTGGGGCCTGCTTGGAGGAGCCGTCTTTGCAGTCGGCGTCTGGGTGCTGGCGAACGACGTCCCGTTCTGGAACACGCTGTGGTTCCTGTTCGCGTGGGTCGGATTCCTCTTGGTCGTCGATGCGACGATCTGTGCGCTGCAAGGCCACTCCTTCATCCGGGGGCGCCAGCGCGAGCTCGGGGCGATGCTCTTCTGGTCGGTTCCGTATTGGTGCCTGTTCGAGGCCTACAACCTGCGGCTCGAGAACTGGTACTACGTGTTCCTTCCCCACGGTGAGGTCGTGCAGGGCCTGTTCGCCTTCGCCGCTTTTGCCACCGTCTTGCCAGCGTGTTTCTTTGGCGCCGAGCTCTTCAAGGCACTGGGCTGGTTCGAGGAGGTGCGCTGGCGGCCTCTACCCGTGAATCGCGCCGTAGAAAGCGGACTCTTCCTCTTTGGGGTCGCCTGCATCGTCCTGCCTCTGGTGACCCCGCGATGGGCGTTCTGGATGGTCTGGGGCGCGACGCTGGGCGTGCCTGAGGTGATCAACCGGCGTCTCGGAGTGCCGTCGCTATTTGCGGATCTGGAGGCCGGAAAGCCGGCGAGAATACTGCGCTTACTCGCGGGTGGCATCCTGGCTGGTGGCGTCTGGGAAGGCCTGAACTTCTGGGCGAGAGCGAAGTGGATCTACACCGTCCCCGGCTTTGAGGAGCTGAAGCTCTTCGAGATGCCGCTCCTCGGTTTTGTGGGGTTCCCGGTCCTCGCTCTCGAGGCCTTCGCCGCGTACGCCCTGTTCTGCCACTGGGCGAGAGGCGGGCGTCACTGGGAGGATCCCCACCCGAGCGGCAGAGTGAGCAACAGCCGTTTGTTTGCCTCGGTCCTGGTCTTCAGCGCCCTGACCAACTTGCTCACCCTCGATCCCATTGTGCAGGCGCGCCGTCCGCTCCTGGAGGATCTCGACGGCCTCGGAGAGGTGGGGATTGCGCTGCTCCAGCTGGAGGGAGTGCGCTCTCCGGAGCAGCTCGTTCGCCATGTCGAGGCCGGTGCCGAGGGGCTCGACCTCGCATACGCCCACGCCGATCTAGCGCTGCACAAGGGCATGGGATCCGAGATGGCATCAGCGCTTTTGCAACGAGGAATCCGATCGATCCCAGACCTCGCAGATGCGGACCCCGCTGACCTGTGGGGCCGGCTTCAGGACGCCGAGAACCCGCCTCGGCTCGCACAGGTGAAGGTGTGGGTCCGTGCAGCGGGGATCAACCGCCAGCGCCGGCGGTGAGCTTTCGCAGTGTTCCTTTGCACGGCTCGACCACCTCCTCTGGACCGATGCGCTCGTAGCGGGACAGGGCGCGCTCGAGCACCGGAACGAGCTCTTGGTCCTTGGTGGTGGCGATGAGCTCGAGGCTGCGGATCCGCTGCGCTGCATTGCCGGCTACCAAGGTTCGCTCGACCCTCTCGTGAAACCACTCTTGATCTTTCCGCGTGAGGGTTGTCGCTACCTTCGCCCCTGGGAGCTCGTCGGCGACCAGCCACATGGCGTAGAGACGCTCGAGGTCGGCGCGGTCGAGAGGCACGTCTTCGCCAGCGGTGATGTCCTGGGCGAGTCGCACTGTCGCCGCGCTCGTGACCGGCGGCTTCTCGCGGATCCAGGATTCGAACCAGCCAGTCTGGGTGCCGAGGACCCCGGCGAAGACCGCTGCACCGACCAAGGTGAGGGCCAGGAGTCGGACCTGACCGAGAGGACTGCGCAGCTCCGACTTCCAGTTTTTCATCGCTGTGCCTCGGTGCGAACGGACTGGGCAGCGATGAAGAGAAGGAGGGCATATCCGGCCAGGAGCGCGGGATATGGGGCCACGTAGAACCAGATCCCGCCGAGCACGCTCGCCAGGGCGCTGACCCCGGCGACAACCTTCGAGATGGAGCCGACTGTTGCGCCTCGGGCTGCTGGTCTTCGCAGAATCGGCGCTGACAGCAGGGTGCGACCGGCGAGGCGCATCACCAGGTCCACGATCAAGAAAGCGATGACGGTGTAGACGACGGCTCCGACCGGGTCCTTCCAGAGGAGTCCAATGACGACGCCGTGGCCGATAAGAAGCGGCGCGAAGATTCGGGTGAGTACGCCGACCTGGACGGCACGACCGGCCTTTGAACTCCACTTTGGCTGTAGTCGCCAAACCGCCTCGTGGTCACGGCTGAAGGAGAGGTTGTTCAGGATGGTCGGCACCGCGGTTGCGAGCAACACGATGGTGGCCATGGGTAGGACGGCATCGGCGCTGTGGCCGGCCATCGGATCGGCGTACTGGCCGATGATCGGTCCGAGGATCGCCGCGGAGGCCGCCATGGCAAGAGCGGGGAGATTCCTGGACTTCAGCTCACCATCTCTGGAGAGCATAGTGAACGTGAGCCAGAAGATCGCACCCTCGTGGCGACTGGGGAAGAAGGTGCCCGACGCTGTGCTGCTGACCACCGCGTCGGCTGTGCCCGGCTGGATCTCGGCTTGGGGTTGGGCGGGCGCGATCCGGGCGACGCGGGTCCACGCTCCGCGCAGGGCGACGAGTGCGCCATAGGCCATGCCTCCGGAAAGCGCAGTTCCTCCCAGGAGGAAGAGGAGGCCGCCCGAGGCCACGTCCCGTGCTAGCCAAGCGGTCGGCAGCTGGTGGAACCAGGGTGGGGGATTTGATGCAAAGAGCTCGAGGCCTCCGGACGCGTTCCGCAGCATGAGCTGTCCGCCGTAGAACAGCGCGAGAATGGCGACGATCTGGACCCAGGCGGCGACGCGACGGAGGTTATCGCCCGGAGTTCCGATTCCTGAGACCGCGTACAGCAGGAGTGCGCCGGCCGCGGTGCCGACAGATACGATGGCCGCGGCCCAGGGATAGAGGATCAGCCAGCTGGCGCCGGTGTCTCGAAGCCCCACCCCCATCAGCATCGGGAACAGGGTCAGCGACAGACCGATGAGGGCAACGTACATCGAAAGATTCAGGATTCGGGCCGAGGACCAGGTTCGCGCCGTCACCGGACGGTGCCCCACGACCTGCACATCGGCGGGATCGTAGGCGGCTTCCTGGAATTCGACGACGATGGCGCTGAACACCAACATCGCCGTCACCGACAGGTTGGATGCGGCGTAGAACCAAGCTTCGACCCGGCCTTGCAGCATCATGCACATCAGCACCGACACCGTGAGCAGCTGGCCCACGACCCAGAACAGCGGCGAGATCAGCTCCCCGGGCTTGGCGTTGGTGGCCTGGGCGTAGAACTGTCCGCGCAGGTCCATGGTGACAAAGGTGCGCAGCAGGGCGCGAAAGGGCCGCGGCTGGACCCCAAAACGCGCCAGCGTCTCGTCGGATAGCATCAGTCGAAGGCGCCCTTTAGGTCTTCGATCTTGTCGGTGCGAGTCAGGGCGTGGAAGACCGACTCCAGCGTCTTGTCCTCGGCTCGAGCGACGAGTTCGGATGTGGGAGCGTCCGCCACTACTCGGCCATCGGACAGGATGATCGCTCGATCACACACACGCTCCACCACGTCGAGGATGTGGGAGCAATACAGGATCGCGCAGCCGTCGTCGGCCATGTCGCGCAGGAGCTTGCGAAGGGCTCTTGCGGCGCTCACATCGAGGCCGGTGAGAGGCTCGTCGAGGAGCAGGATCCTGGGGTTGTGAAGGAGGGCGCAACACAGGGCCACTCGCTGTCGTTGTCCGCGGGAGAGGCTGTCAATACGCTTGTTGACGAAGGCCTTCATCTCGAACAGCTCGACCAGCTCGTCGGTGCGCTTGGTGGCCGCTTCGGCGTCGAGCTCGTGCAGATCGGCCACCAGCGTCAGGTGTTCCCGAACCGACAACAGCTGGTAGAGCCCTCCCTCGTGAGAGACGTAGCCGATGACCTGGCGGGCACCGAGATCTTCGCCGGACGGGTCCTTTCCATCGATTCGGATCCTGCCCTCGGTGGGGCGCAGGAGCCCGACCACCGTCTTCAGAGTTGTGCTCTTTCCCGCGCCATTCGGCCCGAGATAGCCGCAGATCTCTCCCCAGCGCACCTGGAAGGCGATGTCGTGGAGGACGGGCTTTTCCCCGTAGCTATGGGTCAGCCCATCCACCTCGATGGCGACATCGTTCAATCTTTGCTCCGGATCTGGAGCTGGTCGTACTGGGACTCGAACACCCAGCCGAGACCGAGACCGACAATGAAGGCGGGGATGAGCGCCGGCCAGCCGACGAACCCGAGCCCGCCCAGCGCCACATATGTCCCAGAAGTACCTAGGATTAATCCGACATATCGAATGAATTCTCGTTTGGTCAATGACATTAGGGAGTCCCGATGAAGTTGGCTGCGAGGCCGTTGCGGACGAAGTCCAGTGCCAACAACTTGACCACGCCATCCGCGGCGAAAAGGGCCAGTGCGGCCACCCACCGGCGGCGGCGAGCAGATGGTGTCGAAGAAATCCGCGCCGTGAGGCGATCAAGAGACCAGGATGCGACCTCGTATACCAGGACCATGTAGCACAGTCCGCGCAGGGCCGACCACGGGTGCCAGCCCAGGAATAACGCGGGCAACGGTTGCGCCGAGTTCGCGAGCAGATTGCCGACGTAGTAGTTCATGAGATCGACTTCGTAGAGACCCTCCACGAGTGGAAGCAGCCCGAGGGAGGTCACGGACAGCACCGTCATGCCGATGATGAGGTGCAGATGTGCCGGCACCCAGTTGATCCAGTCGTACTCGGGATCGGTGCCGGTCGTGATCCAGGCGACCTGGGCTTGGTAGTAGGTCGCCCCGTCGGGCATGATCAACGACGAACCGGCAGGATCGCTGTAGGCCATTGCGATGGCGAGGGCGTTGTGGGTGGCAAAACCCACGCCGAGCATTCCCATTCCGAGCCAGGGCCTATCTCTGCGAACGGCTGCCAGCAGCAGAATGAAAAGCAGCAGGGCTCCGAGCGGCTGGTGCCACCAGGAGCCGAGTGCGTATCCGAGGGCGAGCGGGCCCGTGCCTGCGGCCACGGCGGCGATCCACCACCAGGGCGTGTCGAGCAGAGGATCGGCCAGGCCGGCCCCGTCCCAAGCGCTGCGGGCCAATCGGGCCCGAAAGGTCACTTACGCGGTATTGGGATGAAGAATATTCCTGTTGTTGCGTAGAGGATCCCGTTTCCGACCACGAAGATCAGGAAAAACATGATCCAACCCCAGCCCCCACCACCTTCTTCTTCTTCCATGAATGCTCCCGTATGGGTGTGGAAGATAACAGGGTTGCCAAGTCCCCTCGTGGCCCGGTCGCCGGGTCCTGTACGCCAACTGGCCGCGATCCTGGAGAATGGGCAGAAGTGTCAGTTTGTTACGATGGTAGGGTTGTTGGCATGAAGATGCTTCCGCTGATGTTGCTCTCAGGCTGCCTCTTCAATGGCCGGTTTCTCGAGCCGGATCCGCCGATCTACGACGACTTCCTCGTTCACTTCCTGAAGCTGGGGAGCGGGGACGCAACCCTCATCGAGGTGGATGACCAGGTCATCGTGATCGATGGTCAATATAGCAGGAACCACCTGTCTGATTATCTCGACCAGCACCTCGGCGACCGACCGATTGACCTCGCCATTCTGTCGCACTTTCACCCCGACCACTGGCGGGGACTCCGGCCGGTGCTCGAGGACCGGGAGATCGCCGAGTTCTGGGATTCGGGCCTGTTTCCAGAGGGCTGGAAGGGACGTCAGAGCAAGGGCTACGTCGAGATCCGGGAGGACCTGGAGCGCCGGGGCACCCTGGTGCGAGGTCTGGGTGAGAGAGAGCCTGCGTTCGAACTCAACCAGCCCTTCGTCTGGGATGCCAACGACCGGGTCACCTTCACGATCTTCGCCGCCACCAACCGGCCGACTGCGCGAGATGAGAACAAGGGGGGAGACATCATCAACAACAGCTCGATCGTGATGCGGGTGCAGATCGACGAGTGGCGCTTCCTGTTCACGGGCGACATCATCGGCCGAACCGACGACGACGAGCTCATCGACATCGAGGCCGATCTCGTCGCCTCGGACTTCGACCTCAACGCCCAGGTCCTCAAGGCACCGCACCACGGGAGCCAGTCGTCGGGCCACCCGGACTTCATCGACCGCGTGTTCGTGGGCGGTGATGGCGAGCCGGCCTTCGACAAGAGCTACGTGGTGATGATGGGATGGTCCCTGGACCTCGGTGCCCCGCCCACAGGCTCGGGTGCAGAGCGATACGAGGCTATGAAACCCAACTTCAAGCTGTTGAGCAACGATCACGAGAGGCAGCACATCTACTGTACTTCTCGGGCTGAGGTGCTTCGCTGTGACTTTGCGGAGGACTGGTGATCAAGGCAGCCATGCCCCCGACTAGGGCGCCGACCAGGTGGGCGAGGGGAACGCCTACATAGGTGTCGGCGGTCACAAAGAGCGTGCCGCCGGTGGAGAACTCCCAAGCGATCTTCACTGCCAGGGCTGCGAGCAGTCCCAGGGGAAGCCAGCGCTCGGAAGGGCTCTTTGCACTTCGATACAGGCCCACCGCCACCGCCGCCGCGAGGGCCGAGTCGATGCCGGAGAGCCCCCGATAGGAAGAGAGCTCTGGCATGCCGAACCACACCGCCGCGCTGATGGCCGCCGCCGAGGCCACCAGGATTGTGCTCAGCAGTCGCCGGGATCCGCTTTCGATCCACGCCCCGAGCACCGCAAATACCGCCAGATCCCACATCAAGTGGTTGGCGTCGAAGTGGGCGAGGTGGGCGGTCAGCCATCGCCAGCCGCCTCCCCCGGCGCCGCGCTCAAGAGCGAGCGGGTCGCCTCCAATGGCGAAGATGGCGATGGCTGCCGCCGATAGGACGACGGTCACTAGAGGAACGCGGCTCACTCCTGCTCCTTACGCCTGCGGTACAGAGCGAGAGCGCCGAGGCCGAGTGCGATGCCTCCGGAGAGGGGATCGATAGCGCCACCACCGCCGCCACCGCTCGGAAGTCTGGGCGCTTTACCCTTGAACATCGGCTGTCTTGTCGTGTGGTTCTGGGCCGCCTGACCTGCTCTCCGGTCCTGTGCAGCGTGCTCGTTTGCGGTGCGATCTCGATTCTTCCGGCCGATGCCCTCGCGCTCGAAGGCCTCGTCGGTGAGCGCGATCATCGATGTCTCATCGGTGACGAGCTGGTATTGCTCTCCCAGCTTTCGGATGGCAGATGCCGTCTCGGATCCGGGCTGCTCACCGCGATCCCGCGCCAGCTGTGCCTGCTTGATGCTCTGGAGTGCCCACAACCGCTCCAGCTCGGGATTGTCTAGGGATGTGGCTGGCAATTCTAGAGTGGTCTTGTAGGTCTTGTCGCTGCCGCTGATCTTCGCGTCCAGGAAGACCTCGGCCTGCCCGGCCTTGTTGTAGCGGCCGAACACCACCAGCTGCTCGCCTCGGAAGACCTTGCCGAGGTACTCGTCGGTCAGGCCCCAGGTGTCCGTGCCTCGTACCGACAGCGTGGCGCCGTGCATCGCCTGGTAGCCCATCTTCGACCTGGCAAGCTTGATCTGGCCGAGGATGTCGTCGGCGTTCGAGATCCCTTTCGAGTGGCCACCGCTGGCGTCGGAGATCACGTCCATGAGCGGCCAGTTTCCACCGTTCCCCAGGAGGAAGCTGAAGACTCGCAGGTCTTGTTTGGCCATCAACTCATAGAAGCGCTCCGGTCGGACCTCACCTTGGTTGGCCACCGCGTCGGTGACGATGATCAGGCTCGCAGGGCGGTCGGCGTCCAGACCCTTCAGGGCCTCGGTGAGCCCAGCGTACATGTTGGTGCCGCCTCCCGGCTTCAGGTTGCGGATCGTCTGGATCGCGCCTTGTACGCCCTCTTCGGTGGCCTGTGTCCAGCCGACAATCTCCTCGGGCCGATCGCTGAAGGCGACGATCCGGAAGCGGTCTTCAGGCCGAAGCTCGGGGATGGACCTGGCTACTGCGTCGATGAGCGTGTTCATCGTGCCCTGCATACTGCCCGAGCGATCGAGCAGGAAGACGTAGTCCGCGCCGGCCTCCACCGGAGCTAGATCGACGCCAGGCGTCACGACGAGCATGAAGGTTCCCGGCCCCTCTTCGGGCTTGTAGGTGATCAGCTCGGCCCGGCCCGGCAGCTCGTCGGTGAGCCGGTAGTAGAACACCAGGTCCTGGTCCATGGTGTCGTCGACCAGGGTTGCGGAGACCTTGTAGTGGCCGTCATCGAGCTTGCTGACCGTCGAGGCGTTCTGCCACCCAGGCATCCGGACCTGATCGACGGGAAACGCCGACTTCAGCTCGATGTTCACGTTCAGATCGCCGGCCGGCTCGATGGTGTTGTCCCAGAAGTTCGTGCCCTCGTCGTTCCCGCCGGCCTCCAGGGGATAGGTCCAGCGGCCGACGCCGGTGTCGATCTCCAGCGGTTGGTAGTAGACAAAGCGGACGACAGCGTCTTCGCCACCGGGAATGTTGGCCACGCTGAACTCGAAGCCTTGGTAGCCCTCCTTGGTGGCTAGCGCGGCGTCCTCTCCTTTTGCTTTGGCGTCGTCGTAGAGCTCTTTGGCCTTCTGGTTGCCGACGACCTCACCGCGGACGGTGTTCTCGCCCACGTTGACGACCATCTCCGACAGCGCCGCGTCCCTGGGCAGCGGAAATCGATAGATCGCCTCGACGCCGCCATTGTTTGGGTTGTCCCATGTCTGTACGACTTCAGTTCGCGCGAAGCCGTTGTTGAGGACCACGTTGACAGTGTGGTCGGTGAGGGTGAGCGGCTGTCCGCTCTCTGGTACGAAGTCGCCGGCCGCAAAGGCGGTGGAGCTGGCGAGGACAAGAGCGAGAACTGGGAGAAACTGGCGCATGACTGCCTCCGGTTGGTTCGCCAAGGAACATCGTCCTTGGGTTTGCAACTCAGGCGTGCGCCGTTTGAATCCTCCGTGAATCCGGGTCAGACACGTCGTTGGTCGTTGGGGTCAGACACGTCGTTGGTCGTTGGGGTCAGACAC
>PJEL010000279.1_pt1 | contig 61448 bp, 65 predicted proteins | sample 1853271 | NCBI WGS metagenome assembly PJEL01 (sample SAMN08108733, study PRJNA415343) | Invertebrate metagenome, whole genome shotgun sequencing project. | host: Globobulimina | place: Sweden: Gullmar Fjord | collected 2015-08
TTCATGGGGATTTAATAAAAGATTTTATGACTACTAAATTTAAATTACCGAGAGGGTTAGCCTATATTTTAGTTACTTCTGTGGGATTTTTTTCTTCTAATAACAGGGCCGCATTTGCTCCGTCACATAAAACTTTGTATAGCACGTCTATTACGTTGTCAGTAAATGAGGCAAAGTATAAAAAAAAAGCCACCCCCGAAGGAGTGGCTACTAATCAGTTTCCCAAAAGGGAATAACTAACTCAAGAATTAACCGTTGATTGAAGGAGCTTCAACTGCAGCTAGGTCAAGAGGGAAGTTGTGAGCGTTACGCTCATGCATTACTTCCATACCTAGGTTAGCACGGTTGATGATGTCAGCCCAAGTGTTGATTACACGACCTTGAGAGTCTACAACTGACTGGTTGAAGTTGAAACCGTTAAGGTTGAACGCCATAGTTGAAACACCAAGAGCAGTGAACCAGATACCAAGAACTGGCCAAAGAGCTAGGAAGAAGTGAAGAGAACGAGAGTTGTTGAAAGAAGCGTACTGGAAGATTAAACGACCGAAGTAACCATGAGCTGCTACGATGTTGTAAGTTTCTTCTTCTTGTCCGAACTTGTAACCAGCGTTAGCTGATTCGTTCTCAGTAGTTTCACGGATTAGTGAAGATGTTACTAGAGAACCATGCATAGCAGAGAATAGAGAGCCGCCGAAAACACCAGCTACACCAAGCATATGGAATGGGTGCATAAGGATGTTGTGCTCAGCCTGGAATACGATCATGAAGTTGAAAGTACCAGAGATACCTAGAGGCATACCATCAGAGAAAGAACCCTGACCAAGAGGGTAGATGATGAATACTGCAGTAGCAGCTGCAACTGGTGCAGAGTAAGCAACAGCGATCCAAGGACGCATACCTAAACGGTAAGATAGTTCCCACTCACGACCCATGTAACAACAGATTCCGATGAAGAAGTGACAAACGATAAGCTGGTAAGGGCCACCGTTGTAAAGCCACTCATCTAAAGAAGCTGCTTCCCAGATTGGGTAGAAGTGAAGACCAATTGCGTTAGAAGTAGGTACTACAGCACCAGAAATGATGTTGTTACCGTAAAGTAGAGAACCAGATACTGGCTCACGGATACCGTCGATATCAACTGGAGGAGCTGCGATGAATGCGATGATGAATACAGAAGTTGCAGTAAGTAGAGTAGGGATCATAAGAACACCAAACCAACCGATGTATAAACGGTTCTCAGTTGAAGTGATCCAGTTACAGAAGTTAGCCCATAGGCTAGTGCTTTCGCGTCTTTCTAAAGTTGCTGTCATGATTTTTTAGTTATTAAAATAAATTTTTCCCAAACAGATGTTTGTTAAATTAATAATACCAAACTATAGCTTTGTTATCCATAAACTTAACTTTTATATTAACTAAAATTTATGGATAATTAGATTATTTATGTCTATTTTTGGGGTTGACTTGTGTGCCAAAACCTAAATACAATAAACCAGATGTTACTAAAAGGCCAAAAACACACACACACCCATTTAAGTTCATGTTTGGGCTCACAGATAAACCAATGTTTGCCAGAGGTGCAGGTGCCTGTGACGTAACGACTGCAGGTGGTGGATTCGAAGTTACTCTCTCTCGGCATAAAAATTCATGTTGAATTCTTAATCTTTTATTAGTATCAGATAACGATTGTATTTTCACCTGTTTTCTATTAATTTCTTCCTTTAAAATATTTTTTTTTTGTTTTAGATTGAACTAGTTTCACTTCATGAAGAGACAGCATCTTTTTAAAGTGTCCAATTTCAAATTCTAGTTGTGCTGTTTGGGTTTGTAAACGTTTGACTTCAAGTTCTAGGGTACGAGTACGTTTTAAAACATGCACTTCCATGATATCTTGTCTTAAGCGGGGCTCAAGAATTTCTAGCTGACTTTCTGTCTGGGCTAGCTTTACTTGTAATGAACTTATTTTTTCTTGTAGGCTGCTATTTTGATGACATATGAATAATAGTTCACTCGATATAGCATTCAAGGAAGTATTAGATTTCAGTTGTTTTAGACTTAGAGTTGACCCTACTCCTATCGTAAAAAAAAGTAAAGCCTTAGCAAATTCATATAATCTTGTCATTATAATTCTCCTGTAGTTATTAGTTATTATGGTGTTGCGCTCTTAGAGCGCAACAGTACAGATAAGTTTTTGAAACTTAAGCTGCTTTAAAGATAGCAGTATATTCGGCAATAGCCTCTTTTAACATACCTTCTGCTTCTGGAGTAAAAGTTTTTGTTGATTTAACAATTTCGATTAAGCCAGACTTATTAGTATTTACATACTCTCGTAAACCAATTAGGAAATCTTTTACTTCATCTGTTTCAAGAACATCTAAATACCCTGATACACCAGTGTAAATAGTAACAACTTGCTCTTCAACTGTAAGAGGTGATGATTGAGCTTGCTTTAGTAGTTCACGTAAACGAACTCCTCTTGCAAGTTGGTTTTGAGTTGCTTGGTCTAGATCTGAAGAGAATTGAGCAAATGCCTCAAGTTCAGCAAACTGAGCTAATTCTAGCTTTAATTTACCAGCAACTTGCTTCATTGCTTTAATTTGAGCAGCAGAACCTACACGAGATACTGAAATACCAACGTTAATTGCTGGTCGAATACCTGAGTTAAAAATATCAGCAGATAAGAAAACCTGTCCATCAGTAATTGAAATTACATTGGTTGGAATATATGCTGAAACGTCACCTGCTTGAGTTTCAACAATAGGTAAAGCAGTCATACTACCTTCACCTAGAGCATCACTTAATTTAGCAGCTCTTTCAAGTAAACGTGAATGTAAGTAGAATACATCTCCTGGGTATGCTTCACGTCCTGGTGGTCGTCTTAGTAATAATGACATTTGTCGGTAAGCTTGTGCTTGCTTTGATAGATCATCATAAATTACAAGTGTATGACGGCCAGTATACATAAAGTACTCAGCTAAAGAAGCACCAGTATATGGAGCCAGGTACTGTAAAGTAGCTGGAGAATCAGCGTTTTCTGCAACAATGATTGAGTAATCCATTGCACCACGCTCTTCTAATGTATTAACAATTTGAGCAACCGAAGAAGCCTTTTGTCCAATTGCAACATAAACACAAATAACTTCTTGACCAGCTTGGTTTAGAATTGTGTCTGTTGCTACAGCAGTTTTTCCAGTTTGGCGATCACCAATGATTAATTCTCGTTGGCCACGACCAATAGGAATCATAGCATCAATAGCTACAAGTCCGGTTTGTAAAGGTTCATAAACTGAACGACGAGCAATAATACCTGGGGCTGGTGATTCAATAAGTCGAGTAGTATCAGGTGTAATATCACCTTTACCATCGATTGGTCGAGCTAATGCATCAACAACACGGCCTAAGAAAGCTTCACCAACTGGAATTTGTGCAATTTTACCAGTAGCTTTTACAGAAGCACCTTCTTGAATACAAAGGCCATCTCCCATTAAAACGGCACCTACATTATCTGATTCAAGGTTTAAAGCAATACCAACAGTACCATCTTCAAACTCAACAAGCTCACCCGCCATTACTTTTTCTAGGCCATAGATTCTTGCGATTCCATCACCAACTTGAAGAACAGTACCTACATTAAGAACTTTAACCTCTTGGTTATATTGCTCAATCTGCTGGCGGATTATGCTACTAATTTCGTCTGGTCGAATTTTTACCATATAATTGTGTTATAAGTGCTAGTTAGGTTCTAGTTTTTTGCTAAATTGCCTAATAGTGCAATATTTAAATCAATAATTCGTCTTTGTACATTTGAATCTAAGCTAGTTTTTAATTTATCAACAGCTTGATCTAAAGCAAGACGACTTACTTGTTGGCATACCTGAGCGACTGCCTTTTCTTCTTCTAAACGTATTGTAGTTTGTTTAGTTTCTTCTAAACGCTTAATATCTTCTTCTACGCGATTGAGTAGATTTGTTGTACCTAATGCTGCAGAAGCTTTACTTTGTGCACGAATTTCTTCAGCTTTAACTTTCGCTAATTCTAATTGTTCTTTCGCATCAGCAATTTTTTGCTCAGCTTCTTTATATCGGTCATCAGCATCTTGAAGAGTTTTTAAAATCATGTCCTTACGGTTAGTAAGTAAAGAGCTTAAAACATCCCCTCCAACATAAACTAATACTCCAATAACAACCGTTAGGTTAATAATATTAGTATCTAAGATATCAGTATTAATACCAATACCTTCCCCTAATGAAAAGTTTGATAAACTTATTCCCATCGTTCGTTACCTCTAGTAATTATATAAGAACGGCTCACACTTTGTAAGCCGTTACTTTGCTTATAGGAAAGGGTTAGCAAAAAGAATTGCTAAAGCAACTACTAGACCGTAAATTGTTAACGCTTCCATGAATGCTAGAGAAAGTAGAAGTGTACCACGAATTTTACCTTCAGCTTCTGGCTGACGTGCAATACCTTCAACAGCTTGACCAGCAGCATTACCTTGACCAATACCAGGACCAATAGCGCCTAGACCAATAGCAAGACTTGCAGCAATTACAGAAGCAGCAGAAATTAATGGATTCATATATCTCCTTGAAAATTATTTTCTTCTCATTTTGAATTAGTCACAGGGGTAAATGGTACCCAGGTACCCAGGACCAATCACTAATAATGTACCAGTTCGAACCGTTTGGGGTAAACCCCAAATTATTAATTTATATTTTATTTAGTGGCCTTCCATAGCTTCACCAATATAAGCAGCAGATAAAGTAGCAAAAATTAAAGCCTGAATTCCACTTGTAAATAATCCTAAAAACATTAATGGAATAGGTATAACTAAAGGTACTAAAGAGATTAAAACACCTACTACTAATTCATCGGCAAGAATATTACCAAAAAGTCGGAAACTAAGTGATAATGGTTTAGTAAAGTCCTCTAGAATATTAATAGGTAATAAAATAGGGGTTGGCTGAATATATTTAGAAAAGTAACCTAAACCTCTCTTATTTAAACCACCGTAAAAATAAGCTAAAGAAGTAAGAAGAGCTAATCCTGCTGTTGTATTAATATCATTTGTAGGGGCTCCTAATTCACCATTAGGTAATTCAATAATTCTCCACGGAATTAGTGCTCCTGACCAATTTGATACGAAAATAAATAAGAACATAGTACCAACAAACGGAACCCAATTACGGTATTCTGCTTCACCAATTTGAGTTTTGGTAAGATCACGGATAAATTCTAATACATATTCAATAAAATTCTGTCCACCTTCTGGAACAGCTTTTAAATCTCTTGTTGTTAAAACAGCCATTGCTATAAGCATTGCAATAACTATCCAAGAATTAATTAATACTTGTCCATGAACTTGGAAATCTCCAATTGTCCAATAAAAATGTTCTCCTACTTCTACGCTTGAAATTTCATAAAGACTCATAGAAAATATATATTTTTTTTTGCCGGTGGCAATAAGTTAGGCAATTGAATTTATTATAATAAATAATATAATAAATAATTCATTAAATTATTTTAAGAAGGTCGGCCATTAATAATAGCATCAGTTAATTCATTAATAATTAATTCTACTGATCGGATTGAATCATCATTTGCCGGAATAAATAAATCAGCTAATTCAGGATTACAATTAGTATCTAAAAGTGAGATTGTTCGGATGTTTAATTTTAAACACTCTTGAACAGCATTTGATTCTTTTGGTTGCCCAACAATAACTACAATGTCAGGAATCTTTGACATGTTTTTAACACCACCAAAATATTTTTCTAATTTCTCTTTACGCTTTTTTAATAGTGATGATTCCTTTTTTGGAAGACTATCTAAAGTACCGTCTAATTCTTGTTTTTCTAAAACTTTTAATTTTTCAATACAAATTTGCATTGTTGACCAATTTGTTAACATACCACCTAGCCATCTTTGGTTTACATAGTAAGCTTCGGCTTTAATAGCTGCCGACTCAATAACCATAGTAGCTTGACGTTTTGTCCCTACAAATAAAATGGTTTTTCCTTGCTGACTAGCTTGAAATAGAAATTTACAACATTCTTCTAAATAGATAAGAGTTTGAAGAATATCAATAATATGAATACCATTTCGTTCACCATAAATATAGGGTGCCATTTTTGGATTCCATTTTCGAACTTGATGACCAAAATGAACTCCGGAATCTAACATTTGTTCTAAAGTAACCATATAACTCCATAAAAACCTACATTAAAATAATCGTATGTATTAAAAACTAACCTTCTTTATTAATAAAAGGAAGTAATCCCAGAACACGGGCTTGTTTAATACTTCGGGTCACTGCTCTTTGTTGTTTAGCTGTAAGTCGAGTCATTCGTCTAGGTAAAATTTTACCTTGCTCAGTTATAAACTTACGTAATAAATTTATATTTTTATAATCAATAACCTCATCAGGTTTTATGGGCGAAAAACGGTTTCGAGAAACATTCATATTATATTTAAATAGTATTATAAAAAACAGACATATATAGTATAGCGAAAAATAATCATTTTGTAATGACTCAGACGGGATTTGAACCTGTGACCCAGAGGATATGAATCTCTTGCTCTGCCAACTGAGCTACTGAGTCTTGTAAAAATAAATAACTGGGCGAACGACGGGATTTGAACCCGCGAATGATGGAGTCACAATCCATTGCCTTACCACTTGGCTACGCCCGCCATAAAAAGTATATAATGAATTAGAAATTAAAACAAGTAAAAAGTAGACAATGTAGTTTGATTATTCTAACATAATACTAAGCGGCTGTAGCTCAGTTGGTAGAGCGCAACCTTGCCAAGGTTGATGCCGTGGGTTCGAGTCCCATCAGCCGCTTACTTTTTGTGGGTCGATGCCCGAGTGGTTAATGGGGGCGGATTGTAAATCCGCTGGCTTGCCTACGCTGGTTCAAATCCAGCTCGGCCCATTCATTTTAGCGTCCTTAGTTCAGTTGGTAGAACGCAGGTCTCCAAAACCTGATGTCGTAGGTTCGAGTCCTACAGGGCGTGTTATGATTGTTTTTTTTTTTTAATATTTAAAAAATCATGTTAATATAGTAACAACAGTTGCTTTAATGCACCAGTACGGCCCCATACGTGGGGTCGTATTTGTAATAAAAATTTACTATGATTTTATTATTTCAGCTTGCACTTTTTGCTTTAGTTGCACTATCTTTCGTATTAGTTGTCGGAGTTCCTGTTGTATTTGCTTCTCCTGATGGGTGGAGTGGTGCTAAAAATCTAGTGTTCTCTGGAGCAGGTTTATGGGTTGTACTTGTTTTTTTAGTAGGACTTTTAAACTCTTTTGTAATCTAAAGTTTTTATCGCTGGGTTTTTCTCATACTCAGCGAGAAAAATTGAAGCTCTAAAGAGCCCGCACAGTGCCAAAGGCGCTGTGGGTTAGCTATAAAGTTTTTTTTTAGAAGCATATTTATTAAAATAAAAATTATATAAAAGCGGGTGACGTGACTCGAACACGCGACATTGGACTTGGAAGGACCACGCTCTACCAACTGAGCTACACCCGCATAAATATTATATAAAATAATAACAAAAAAATCAATGTGCCGCGGGTAGGATTCGAACCTACACAAAACAACTTAGAAGGTTGATGCCCGTCCATTAGGCGACCGTGGCTAGTTTGTTAATACATTTACATAATATTATATTTTAATAATTTTGTAAATTTTTTTTATGTGCGGGCCTACAGGAAGTAATGCCCGCTTTAACTGGAGGTAACTTAAATTTTATTCATAACCAAAGACTTGACTAAAACCTTCTTGAACTTTATATCCCGAATCAATAGACTCTAAAGGGTCTTTTCGTAATCTATGGCGTAAACATAATGTAATGATTGTAAAAATATCCTTTGGGGTTACCTTTAAACGCCCCTCAAAAGCCGCTAAAGCTTTAGCTGCACGATTTGTTACAATATCTCCACGTAAACCATCTACATCTAATTCAGAACAAATTTGAGATATTTTTACACGTAAATCATAATCTAGTTCTACATCTTGTAAACGTAATCGTGCGTCAGTAATTTTTGTTGTTAATTCATCTTGCGAATCTTGATAATTTTTTCTAAATTCATTAGGATTTTCATCAAATAATGCTCGCTGTTCTACGATTTTAACTCTTAATGAAGGTTCTTTTACTGTTCCAATTTGAGCATGCATACCAAAACGATCTAATAATTGAGGTCGTAATTCTCCTTCTTCTGGGTTTCCGGAACCGACTAAAATAAAACGAGCTGGATGACAAATTGAAATACCTTCTCTTTCAACTGTATTCCAACCTGAAGCAGCTGAATCTAAAAGTACATCTACTAAATGGTCATCTAATAAATTAACTTCATCTACGTATAAAATGCCTCGGTTCGCTTTGGCTAATAAACCAGGCTCAAAAGCTTTTACACCTTCAGTTAAGGCTTTTTCAATATCAATTGTACCACAAACTCGATCCTCTGTTGCACCAAGTGGTAAATCTACCATTGGAATTTTCATTTTAGAAACAGGAACTTCCACATCATCAAGAATCATAGTACGAACTGAATCACTCATTAATTCTGGATCACTAGGGTCTGAATTGTATGGATCATTTGTTGCAACATCAATTTCAGGTAATAAATCAACTAAAGCTCGAACTGTAGTTGATTTTCCAGTACCTCGATCACCCATAATCATAACACCCCCAATTTTGGGGTCGATAACATTTAAAATTAAAGCTAATTTCATTTCCTCTTGACCTACAATTGCAGTAAAAGGAAAAACAGGACGATCATTTGTTTCAACCATATAATTTAATAACTATTTTCTAAATTACTTTTTTTTATTTTAAAGTATTTTAAACATTTCGCCAAGTTGCGTGCAAACAAAGCTTCGGTTTAAAATAAGATTAAGAGTAATAGCGAGGCTATATGTTTGTTCTTGAAGAATATAAATATGTTTTAGTTTTTATTTTAATAGCTTCTCTAATTCCTGTTTTAGCTTTAAGTACGTCAAAATTATTAAGACCTAAAGGCTTAGGTCCTGAAAGACGAACTACTTATGAATCAGGGATGGAACCAATGGGAGAGGCCCGAATTCAATTTAATATTCGTTACTACATGTTTGCTTTAGTTTTTGTTCTTTTTGATGTTGAAACACTTTTTCTATATCCCTGGGCAGTAACATTTAATCAATTAGGTTTATCAGCTTTTATTGAAGCTTTAATATTTATTGCGATTTTACTTCTTGGTTTATTTTATGCTTGGAGAAAAGGAGCCCTAGAATGGACATAACAAATGAATAAAATTAAGAAGAATATCATGTTAGATAATAAAGAAAATGTATCAAACTTTTCTATAACTTCTTCTTCACAAGTTACAGAAGAACTTTCAAATAATGTCATTTTAACTACATTAAACGACCTTTATAATTGGGCTCGGCTTTCGAGCTTATGGCCATTACTTTATGGTACAAGTTGTTGTTTTATTGAATTCGCTTCATTAATTGGGTCAAGATTTGATTTTGATCGATTTGGCTTAGTTCCTAGATCTAGTCCTCGTCAAGCGGATTTAATTATTACAGCAGGAACAGTGACAATGAAAATGGCTCCTTCGTTAGTAAGACTATACGAACAAATGCCTGATCCAAAATATGTTATTGCTATGGGAGCTTGTACTATTACTGGGGGAATGTTTAGTACAGATTCTTATAGTACAGTAAGGGGTGTTGATAAACTTATTCCAGTTGATGTTTATTTACCAGGATGCCCTCCAAAACCAGAAGCCATTATAGATGCAGTCATTAAGCTTAGAAAAAAGGTGGCCCAAGAAGATATTATGTCTAGAGGTATAAAAGAGCAAACACACAGATTTTATACAACTAGTCATGAATTAAAAATTGTTAATGCAACACTTACTGGACAATACCTTCAAAGCCCAACACGAATGATTAATGATAATTCTGTTTCAAGTGCAGTGCCTATGGAGCTAGAATATACTGAAGTAAAATAAAATATTTATTTTTTTTTTAAAGTCACTCCCCCCGGGGGGGGAGTGGGTCGAAACATCAAGTCAAAAAATATTAACGCCCCGTCATGTTTTTAATGTTGAAAATACTTGTCTAATAAATTATTTATCAATCAATACCCCCAGGGGAATTCGAATCCCCGTTACTTCCGTGAAAGGGAAATGTCCTAGGCCTCTAGACGATGGGGGCTAACATTTACAATGTAACATGTTCCAACATTTAGGTCAATAGTTTTATAAAAATAATTTTTGGGGACCCTTAGGCCCCCAAACCCTACTCATTATTATTTAATTGATGCTTTTGCACCTGACTCTTCAATCTGCTTTTGAGCATCTTCAGCCTCTTCTTTTGAAACACCCTCTTTAATGGCTTTAGGAGTTGATTCAATTAAACCTTTAGCTTCTTTTAAACCTAAAGAAGTTAAATTACGTACTACTTTAATAACTGCAATTCGCTTATCAGAAGGTACTTCTTCTAAGATAACATCGAATTCTGTTTTTTCTTCTACCGCCTCAGCAGCACCAGCACCGCCACCAGGAGCCATCATCATTCCTCCGCCTACTGGAGCTGAGGCATCTACTCCAAAAGTTTCTTCAATTTGAGAAACAAGTTCAGCTGCCTCTAATAAAGTAATAGATTTAAGTTGTTCAATGATTTGATCTGTTGTTGCTGACATAAAATGTAATTTAAAGCTTAAATCATTTCAATCTTTTTATACTGTTAACGTTTAGAGAATTGTGGTGCTTTACGAGCTTTTTTAAGACCATATTTTTTTCGTTCTTTAATAAGTGAATTTCTAGTTAAATAACGAGATGATTTTAAAACAGAACGTTTTGTAGAATCAATTTTACAAAGCGCTCGAGCTACACCTAATTTTATAGCCTCTGCTTGACCAATTAAACCTCCACCTTTAGTTTTTACTATAGTGTCATAGCTATCTTCTAAACCTAAAGTATTTAAAGGACCTTGAATGGCAAAAATGGCTGTTGGGTTGAATTGCATATAAACAATACCTTCTTTTCCATTTACAGTCATTTTTCCAGTTCCAGGAACTAATTCTACTTGTGCAATTGCACGTTTTCTTCTTCCTGTTCCTAGAAACGAGGTTTTTTCATATATCATGTTTATTTGTAAATAAATTAATAGCTAGAGTTTTCAATCTTTTTTTGAATTTATTAGTCAATCTTTTCTACCCCAACTCCCGCGCTAGCGGGAGTCACGGTAGCTAGCTAGAGAGCTAGCTAGAGAGAAGTTTGATTTATTACTTTGGCAAACAAATGCCTAGATGTTTCTGTAAGGCTTCTATAATTTCATCCGCTGATTTTAACCCAAAATTTTTGATTTCTAAGAGATTTTCTTTAGAATAATTCAGCAAATCTGAAACAGTATGAATCTGTGCGCGTTTAAGACAATTATAAGATCTTACCGATAATTTTAAATCTTCAATTAAAATTTCCTTGTAATTAGCATCTTGACGTAAATTTTCTTGTAACTCCACCCCCGACGTAGAATCTACTTGATGTTTCGACTCGTGCACTCCCCCCCCGGGGGGGGAGTAGGACTGGTTTTTATAATCTTCTGAAATTTTTGTGTTCCAACCTGTAAATAAATGAACTAAAATATTGGCTGCATTATCTACAGCTTTTTGAGGATGAATACTACCATTTGTCCAAACCTCAAGAATAAGTTGCTCTTTATTTAAATTTCTATCTTCTACTACAAAATTAACTTTTTTAACGGGTCTAAAAATAGCATCAATTGGGAGTTTTCGCGAACTGGAATTTGAACTGTTATTTTCTTGCGCCTCCTGGGGTTCCTCCCCCAGTTGGTCTGGAACTTGCTCTTCGCTAAAGCTCATTTTAGAGTCTTCAAAACATTTATAACCTTTACCTTGTTCAATATTGAGAGCAAGCTCGATATTAAGATTAGGATCCAGTGTAGTGGCAATATACTGGTCTGGATCTACAACTTTTATTGTTGAATCCGAAGGTAATAAAATATCCTTTGCAGTTATTTTTTTAGGACCAGTAATGTTTATAATACCTTGAATAAGACTGATTTCAGAACTTTCTTGGATAAAACTTATCTCTTTTAAATTTAATAAAATTTCTAAAACAGATTCTCGTACGCCAAGAATACTTGAAAATTCGTGGTCAATTACTGGATTGCGTATATCCACAGATGTGATAGCAATTCCAGGTAAATCAGATATTAAAGTTCTGCGTAATGAATTTCCAACCGTAATTCCTTGCCCAATATTAAATGGACCTAAGCTAAAACGTCCATAATGAAGACATTTTTCTTCAATTCTAAAATCGAGTAACTTAATTACAGTTTTATTCATTTTTCTAAACTCGTCTTTTCTTTGGAGGACGGCAACCATTATGAGGAACAGGTGTAATATCTCTTATTAAGGTTATACCTAAACCAGTTGCTTGAATAGAGCGAATAGCTGTTTCACGTCCAGCGCCTGGTCCAGTGACTACAACTTCAACTTGTCGCATACCTTGATCCATAGAGTGACGGGCAGCATTTTCGGCAACTGTTTGTGCTGCAAAAGGTGTACTTTTTCTTGCTCCTTTAAAGCCACAAGCCCCTGCAGATGACCAAGAAATAACTTCCCCTTTTACATCAGTAATGGTTACAATTGTATTGTTAAAAGTTGCTTGAATATGTACAACCCCCTTACTTACTTTTCGTTTGATTTTACGGAAACTCTTGCCATTTACTCTTGCCATTTTATTTATATTTCTTTTTTATTACAGTTTACGAGAATAGTACTCTACTACTAATAATTCATTAATTTGTAAAGCAATCCAATTACGATTTACCTCGTTATTTATATTGCCAACAAGAGTTTCTTTATTAAAAGATAAATGTTCTGGTGGAAAATCAGAAAACAGAACGTTTGTTTCAACCATTTTACGTGATGTTTTTGAAACTTTGACTTGAATCATATCTTTTGTTTGGCACTGATAACTTGGAATCGTTACTGAGTTTTGGTTAACTACAATATGACCATGACTAATTAATTGTCTTGCTGCCATAATTGTTGGTGCCATACCTAAACGAAAAACAATATTATCTAAACGCATTTCTAATAATTTTAGAAGAGTTTCACCGGTAGAACCTTTAGATTTTTTTGCTTTTCTAACATAATTTAAAAGTTGACGTTCAGTAATACCATAATTGTAACGTAACTTTTGTTTTTCTCGAAGTCTAATACTATATTGTGAACGTTTTTTTTGGTTAGCAGCAGCCAGTCCATGTTGACCAGGCGGGTACTCTTTTTTAGAACTTTTTCTAGTAAGTCCAGGTAATTCTCCTAAACGGCGAACAATTCGTAAACGTGGTCCTCGGTATCGAGACATAAATCCTCTTGCGCTACTTTTATTTTGATCTTAGTATAAGCCTGAGGCTTAAGTATCTCAATTTAACATAAAAAAAAAAAAAAATAAAAAAAATTATGGTGCTTGAGAATAAATGAGTAAAATTTCTGATAAAGCTTGTTTTAATAAAGATCTATGAATGATTAAATCTAGCAATCCATGATTTAAAAGATATTCAGCTGTTTGAAAATCTTTTGGAAGTTGCAGTAGAGTCCACTCCCCCCCAGAGGGGGGGAGTAGTTTATTTCTATTTGGTATATCAAGATAATCATAACCCTCGTTTAAATCTTCAATACCAGGAGTTTCCTCTGAATCTAAGCTAGTTTTTAATTTATAATTATTAATTGTTTTTTTTGCTAGACTTTGTTCAATAACTCTTCGGCCAGCAAAACCAACTAAAGCTTTTGGTTCAGCAATGATTAAATCCCCTAACATAGCAAAACTTGCTGTAACACCTCCAGTTGTTGGTGAAGTTAAAATTGAAATATACAGTAAATTAGCATAATTTTGATGGAATTTTAATGCAGAAGCAATTTTAGCCATTTGCATAAGACTCATTATTCCTTCTTGCATTCGTGCTCCTCCAGAAGCACAAATTAAAATGATAGGCAATTTGAGTTGAGTTGCTAATTCAATTAATCGTGTAATTTTTTCCCCAACAACTGATCCCATACTTCCACCCATAAAATAAAAATCCATAACTCCTAATGCAACAGGAATCCCATTTATAGAACCTATTCCAGTTTGTATAGCATCTTTAAGTTTTGTCCGTTCTTGAGCTTCTATTAATCTTTCGATATAGGTTTTTTGATCTTTAAATTCTAATGGATCACAAGATGAAATAGTAGAATTAAGAGATCGCCACGTGTTAGAATCAATTAAACTATGAATTCTTTCAGTACTATTCATATTTTGAGTTATAATAATGTAAGCGGTTTTAGCAGCCGTATTAGTTGAGTAATCAACAATATTAAAAATTACCTATGGCTACTTCTTTTTTACCCTCTATTTTAGTTCCTTTAGTAGGTTTAGTTTTCCCAGCTATTGCAATGGCTTCTCTTTTCCTTTATATCCAAGAAGAAGAAATTAGTTAGATTATAGTAAATATCTTGCTAAATAATCTACCTAATATATACTAATCAAAGTTCTAAAAGACTTAACTTTTAAAATTTAAGCTAAAATATAGTTATTTACTATTAAAAGGAGTGTATATGGCAGGCTCTACTGGAGAACGCCCTTTTTCTGACATTGTAACTAGTATCCGTTATTGGGTTATTCATAGTATTACAATTCCTTCTCTATTTGTTTCAGGTTGGCTTTTTGTAAGTACAGGTCTTGCATACGATGTATTCGGTAGCCCTCGTCCTAACGAGTACTTTACTGAAGAAAGACAAGAAGTTCCTTTAATTACTGATCGTTTTAATGCTTTAGAGCAAATGGATCAATTAATTTAATCAATACGAGTATGGCAACAAAGACTTATCCAATTTTTACATTTCGATGGTTAGCTGTTCATGCATTAGCAGTTCCTACTGTTTTCTTCATCGGATCTATTACAGCTATGCAATTTATTCAAAGATAATATTTAGTATGACACAACCAAATCCGAATAAACAAACAGTAGAATTAAACCGTACAAGTTTATATTGGGGTTTACTACTGATTTTTGTTTTAGCTGTTTTATTTTCTAGTTATATTTTTAACTAGTTTTTAACTACTACAACTTTAACCCCTAATTTAATGTCTAATACTGGAACTACAGGACGCATCCCACTATGGCTTGTGGGCACAGTTGCTGGTCTAGCAGCAATTGGTTTATTGGCTATTTTCTTTTACGGTTCTTATACTGGACTTGGTTCAAGTCTATAATTCCGACTCCCCCCCAGGGGGGGAGGGGTGAATTACCCCAAGCAAAGATCCTACACAATGTACGACAAATATTAATCTATACCCTACAACTGGGGCTCTAAAGAGCCCACAGCACGAACTTACTTGACTAAAGCCCACTACGTCCCCAAACAACAAGAGAAAGAGAAAAACTGAAACTAACCATAAGAAAAGCCCAACCAGCAGTTACTATATCTGGCATAACAAAGTTTTTATTTAATATAATTATTCGAAATCCTGAGCATTAGGATTACGTCCCGGATCATTAGAAAGGAATCCAAACACAAATAGTGAAATAAAGAAAATAACTACAGTATAAACGAAGATTTTTAATGTTAACATGAAATATTAAGTTGATTTCATCAGACGACGCTTTTATTGTATCTTATTTTATGTAAAATACAAGAAGTATATTTTTAATGTTAAATGAAATCTATTCTTTATAAATTTATTTTTAGTGCTCTTATTGTTGGTGTTTGCTTTTTTTTTAAATATGTTTATAAGGAGAATATTGAATCCTTAGACTCTCTTATTCTGTTTTTTACAGCAACGAAATTGCTTGTTATAAAGAATTTTAATATATTATTATTTTTTATAATATATATTTTTCCACCTCTACAATTTGCTATTCTGTTTACGTTAGCAGTAGTGAAAACAACCCCTAAGGGGTATAGGTTTAAGTCTAATCAATACGATTTCGTTTATCCTTTCTTTTTTGGTGAAATTTTTATTTATTTTATATATTGTTTATTCAATTTCGGTTTTTTAGATGCTGTAATTAGATTCGTTTCTATTCTATTCGGATTTATCCTAACTATTCAAGGACCCAAAGCCAGATTTTTAGTACGAAGAGTTTATTTTAAATTTAAGAAAGGGCAAACTTTTGGGGACTCCATTCATTATGTTTATTATTTAGATTATTTATTGTTTTGGATATTAGTTATTTTTTGTTTTTTAAAAGTTTATTGTTTTGGATATTAGTTATTTTTTGTTTTTTAAAAGTTTTTTGATGGTGTATACTATACTTAGTATACTAAAAATATAAAAAAATGGTTGAACCTCTTCTATCAGGCATTGTATTAGGAATGCTTCCTGTTACTTTATCTGGATTATTTATTACTGCATATTTACAATATCGACGTGGTGACCAATTAAATCTATAATCTTTAGCTCTTCTGTGTGTTAACTAGAATTACTAATCATAAAATGTTAATATACAGAAGAGTTGGTAGCTCAGTGGTAGAGCACTCGGCTTTTAACCGACTGGTCCTGGGTTCAAATCCCAGCCAACTCACATATAGACAATTTTGATTTAAATTGTTACAATAATATAGCTGGGATAGCTCAGTTGGTAGAGCAGAGGACTGAAAATCCTCGTGTCACCAGTTCAAATCTGGTTCCTGGCATTCAAATTAAAATCATCTAGAATTTCAGCAAAAAAAAGTCTGGAGTCTATTTTTTTGCTGAAATTCTAAACTGCCAATTATTTATAATTCAGCATTTTCTTTAGCAGCGTACATGACTTGAACTGTAATTTCTGAAATATCATTTTGTTTTGCAAACTTTTCAGTATTACGTTTTACTTTTCCACGAACAAACCCAGGAATAAGCTGTAATTCTTGTAAACCTTCTGTAGTCCAATTTAAACCTGAATCAGATTTTATCTCTTTATTTATAATTTCTTTAGTATCATGTCCACCAAAAATTTCAAGAAGATGATCTTCCATACCTAAAGTAAATGAATTATAAACTAAATCAGCAATCTGGTTTGTACCTTCATAACCTAAAAATGGTCGATAACCTAATGGGAAATTTTGAATATGTACTGGTGCTGAAATAACGCCACAAGGTATATCTAAACGTTTTCCAATATGGCGTTCCATCTGTGTACCAAAAATAGCTGCAGGTTCAATACGAGTAATCATTTCACCTACTTGAGTATGATCTGAAGTAATTAAAACCTCATCACAATAGCCGATGACCTGTTCTCTAAACCAATTAGCATCGTGTGTACAATAAGTTCCAGCACAGGAAACTCTGATTCCCATTTCACGGGCTAATATTTTAGTCATACTAGCAGCATGAGTAGCATCGCCAAAAACAACAGCTTTTTTTCCTGTTAAATTTTGACAGTCAATTGAACGCGAAAACCAAGCTGCTTGTGAAACAAATTGACTTTGTTGTTTAATATAGTTTGAATAATCTAATTCTTTAATTAAGCCACTAATTTCTTTAATACATTCATTTGTATCTATAACCCCCATTGGAGTTACAGATACAAATGGCTGTGAAAATTCTTTTTCAAGATATCGTGCAGTCATTAAACCTACTTCTCGGTATGGGACTAAATTAAACCAAGCTTTTGGTAAATTTTTTAAGTTTGTAACTTCTCCACTTTCTGGAATGACTTCATTAACTTCAATATCTAAATCTTTAAATAAACGTTTTAATTCTCTACAATCATGTTGATTGTGAAAACCAAGAGTAAAAATACCAATAATATTTACAGAAGGTTTTTTGGTTTTTCCATTGCCATTTTTATAAAACCCTTCTTTTTTTGCTTTTTCAATATAAAAACGTACTACTTGCTCAAGCGTTCTATCTGCTGCTTGAAGTTCATTGACTCGATAATGGTTAACATCAGCAAGAATAACATCAGAAGAAGAGTCTTGACTTGCACGATTTGCAAAATTTTGTAAATCTTCTTGAAGAATACTTGAAGTACACGTTGGCGTTAAGATAATTAAATCAGGACATTCTTCTTTATCTTTGCGTGTTATATTTTCAACAACTTTTTCTTGAGAACCTCGTGCTAAAACATGACGATCGACAATACTAGCTGTTACTGGTGTAAAATCACGTTCTCTTTCTAACATTGAACGCATAACGTTGAAATAGTCATCCCCCAGAGGTGCGTGCATAATAGCATGCACATTTTTAAATGAACTTGCTACTCTTAGAGTACCAATATGAGCAGGGCCGGCATACATCCAATAAGCTAATTTCATAATTTTTTTTTAAGACTTGCTACTCTTATCATATAAATATTTTATTATAAAAAAGTCTAGAATTAAACAATTTATTTTTATATTTGTTTTTAATACATTTTTTAATTAACAGAATATATAAAGTATATTCTGTCCTTACAGCACCATGTCAATATGCCATAATAGATGTATGAAACTTACTTGTATCTGTTTTATAGTGTTCTAATCTAAGATTTTTTAAAAGAATATTATAGCCACTGAAATTTTTATCTTCAGAGTTGCTACGATAATCTAACAGTACAGTAATATAAGTTTCTTAATTTCTGTCGCAAGAATTTCTTGTTAAGAAAATTTATTAAGTCGACCCTGCTGAGGTGACCTAGGTCAACTCAGTCCAGTCGAAGAGGAGAATTCGATGACAATTAGTCCACCGGAACGAGAAGCAAAAAAAGTTAAAATTATTGTTGATCGTAACCCTGTAACAACATCTTTTGAAAAATGGGCCAAGCCTGGTCATTTCTCACGTACTCTTGCAAAAGGTCCAAATACCACAACATGGATTTGGGATCTTCATGCTGATGCTCATGATTTTGATAGCCATACTACAGATTTAGAAGATATTTCTAGAAAAGTATTTAGTGCTCATTTTGGTCAACTTGCTATTATTTTTATTTGGATTAGTGGTATGTACTTCCATGGTGCTCGCTTTTCTAACTATGAAGCATGGTTAAGTGACCCTACACATATTAAGCCTTCAGCACAAGTTGTTTGGCCCATTGTTGGTCAAGAAATTTTAAATGGTGATGTTGGAGGAGGTTTCCAAGGTATTCAAATTACTTCTGGTTTCTTCCAACTTTGGCGTGCTAGCGGAATTACAAGTGAACTTCAATTATATAGTACTGCCATTGGTGGTCTTATTATGGCAGGTTTAATGTTCTTTGCTGGTTGGTTCCATTACCATAAAGCAGCTCCAAAACTTGAATGGTTCCAGAATGTGGAATCTATGTTAAATCACCATTTAGCTGGTTTATTAGGTTTAGGATCTTTATCTTGGGCAGGTCACCAAATTCATATTGCTTTACCTGTTAATAAGCTCTTAGATGCTGGTGTAGATCCAAAAGAGATTCCTCTTCCACATGAGTTTATGCTAAACCGTGAGTTAATGGCTCAGTTATATCCTAGTTTTTCAAAAGGTCTTGCACCATTTTTTACTCTAAACTGGTCTGAATATACTGATTTCTTAACATTTCGTGGAGGACTAAACCCTGTAACTGGAGGTTTATGGCTTTCAGATGAAGCACATCATCATTTAGCTATTGCTGTTTTATTTTTAGTTGCTGGTCATATGTACCGAACTAATTGGGGTATTGGCCATAGTATGAAAGAAATATTAGAAGCTCATAAAGGTCCATTTACAGGTGAAGGCCATAAAGGATTATATGAAATTCTAACAACATCTTGGCATGCGCAATTAGCTATTAACTTAGCTATGGTTGGTTCTCTTTCTATTATTGTTGCTCATCATATGTATGCAATGCCTCCATATCCGTATCTTGCTACAGATTATGGTACTTCACTTTCACTTTTCACTCATCATATGTGGATTGGTGGTTTCTGTGTTGTAGGTGCTGCTGCTCATGCTGCTATCTTTATGGTACGTGATTATGATCCAACTAATAACTATAACAACTTATTAGATCGAGTAATTCGTCATAGAGATGCTATTATTTCTCATTTAAACTGGGTTTGTATTTTCTTAGGATTCCATAGTTTTGGTTTATATATTCATAACGATACTATGTCGGCTTTAGGGCGTCCTCAAGATATGTTCTCAGATACTGCTATTCAACTTCAACCTGTATTTGCTCAGTGGGTACAAAATACTCATTACTTAGCACCAGAATTAACTTCGCCTAATTCAATTGCAAGTACAAGTCCTACCTGGGGTGGTGATGTTGTAGCTGTAGGTGGCAAAATTGCTATGATGCCTATTTCACTAGGTACGTCTGATTTCATGGTGCACCACATTCATGCATTTACTATTCATGTAACAGTTCTAATCTTATTAAAAGGTGTTCTGTTTGCACGTAGTTCTCGTTTAATCCCAGATAAAGCTAACTTAGGTTTCCGATTCCCTTGTGATGGTCCTGGTCGTGGTGGTACTTGTCAAGTATCTGGATGGGATCATGTATTCTTAGGACTTTTCTGGATGTATAACTCAATTTCTATTGTTATTTTCCATTTTAGTTGGAAAATGCAATCTGATGTTTGGGGTACTGTAACTGCTAAGGGTATTTCACACATTACAGGTGGAAACTTTGCTCAAAGTGCTAATACTGTTAATGGTTGGTTACGAGATTTCTTATGGGCACAAGCTTCACAAGTTATTCAGTCTTATGGTTCAGCACTTAGTGCTTATGGACTTGTATTCTTAGGCGCACACTTTATTTGGGCTTTTAGTTTAATGTTCTTATTTAGTGGTCGTGGATACTGGCAAGAACTTATTGAATCAATTGTATGGGCTCATAACAAACTAAAAGTAGCACCTACAATTCAGCCTCGAGCTTTAAGTATTACTCAAGGTCGTGCTGTTGGGGTAGCTCATTATCTTTTAGGTGGTATTGCAACTACATGGTCATTCTTCTTAGCAAGAATTATTGCTGTAGGTTAAAATATTTTAAGTTTAATAAGTTTAAATGAAATGAAAATTGACGGTATATTTATATACTAAACGGTATATTTATATACTAGACGGTATATTTATATACTAGAAGGTATATTTATATACTAGAAGGTATATTTATATACTAGAAGGTATATTTATATACTAGAAGGTATATTTATATACTATTATTCTATTTAATATTATGGCAACAAAATTTCCAAAATTTAGCCAGGGTCTTGCTCAAGACCCAACGACTCGTCGTATTTGGTTTGGAATAGCTACAGCACATGATTTCGAAAGTCATGATGGAATGACCGAAGAAAATCTTTACCAGAAGATATTTGCTTCACATTTTGGTCAATTAGCAGTTATTTTTCTTTGGACTTCTGGAAATTTATTTCACGTAGCTTGGCAAGGTAATTTTGAACAGTGGGTTAAAGATCCATTACATGTTCGTCCAATTGCACATGCTATTTGGGATCCACATTTTGGTCAGCCTGCAGTAGAGGCTTTTACAAGAGGTGGTGCTTCGGGACCTGTTAATATTGCTTATTCCGGTGTATATCAGTGGTGGTATACAATTGGTATGCGTAGTAATGTAGATCTGTATGTAGGATCTTTATTCCTATTAGTAGTGTCATGTATGACATTATTTGCTGGGTGGCTTCACCTACAACCAAAATTTAAACCAAGCTTATCGTGGTTTAAAAATGCAGAATCTCGTCTAAACCACCATTTATCAGGACTTTTTGGTGTAAGTTCTCTTGCCTGGACTGGTCACTTAGTTCACGTAGCCATTCCTGAATCTCGAGGGCAGCATGTACGTTGGGATAATTTCCTAAGTACATTACCGCATCCTGCTGGATTAAGTCCTTTTTTCAATGGAAACTGGACAGTTTATGCGCAGAATCCTGACTCTCCAAGTCATCTTTTTGGTACATCTGAAGGTGCAGGTACTGCTATTTTAACTTTCTTAGGTGGTTTCCACCCACAGACACAAAGTTTATGGCTTACTGATATGGCTCATCACCATCTAGCTATTGCAGTAGTGTTTATTGTTGCTGGTCATATGTACCGTACTAATTTTGGTATTGGTCATAGTATGAAAGAAATCTTAGATGCTCATACTCCTCCTGCTGGTGGGCTTGGTGCCGGTCATAAAGGATTATATGATACAGTAAACAACTCACTTCATTTCCAGCTAGGTCTAGCTTTAGCTTCAGTTGGAGTTATTACATCTCTTGTTGCACAACATATGTATGCATTACCACCATATGCATTCATGGCACAAGATTTTACAACAATGGCTGCTCTTTATACGCATCACCAGTATATTGCTGGCTTTATTATGACAGGAGCTTTTGCACACGGTGCCATTTTCTTTATTAGAGATTATGATCCTGAACTAAATAAAGGTAATGTTCTAGCTCGTATGCTAGATCATAAAGAAGCTGTTATTTCACACCTAAGTTGGGTTACTTTATTTTTAGGTTTCCATACTTTAGGTCTATATGTTCATAATGATGTAATGCAAGCTTTTGGAACTCCTGAAAAACAGATTCTTATTGAACCTGTTTTTGCACAATGGATCCAATCAGCTCAAGGTAAATCACTGTATGGTTTTGATATCTTACTAAGTAATACTTCTAGTCCAGCTACTGTAGCAAGTCAAAGTATTTGGCTTCCAGGTTGGTTAGATGCAATTAATAGTAATACAAATTCTTTATTTTTAACTATTGGGCCTGGTGATTTCTTAGTTCACCATGCTATTGCATTAGGACTTCATACTACAACTCTTATTTTAGTAAAAGGAGCTCTAGATGCACGTGGTTCTAAATTAATGCCAGATAAGAAGGATTTTGGTTACAGTTTCCCTTGTGATGGTCCTGGTCGTGGTGGTACTTGTGATATTTCTGCTTGGGATGCTTTCTACTTAGCAGTTTTCTGGATGTTAAATACAATCGGATGGACTACTTTCTACTGGCATTGGAAGCACATTACTCTATGGCAAGGAAATGTTAGCCAATTTGATGAATCAAGTACATACCTTATGGGATGGTTACGAGATTACTTATGGCTAAATTCATCTCAATTAATTAATGGTTATAACCCGTTTGGTATGAACAGCTTATCTGTATGGGCTTGGATGTTCTTATTTGGACATTTAATTTGGGCTACAGGTTTCATGTTCCTAATTTCATGGCGTGGTTACTGGCAAGAATTAATTGAAACTCTTGCATGGGCTCATGAGCGTACTCCGCTAGCTAACTTAGTACGTTGGAAGGATAAACCAGTTGCTTTATCTATTGTTCAAGCACGTTTAGTAGGTTTAGCTCATTTCTCTGTAGGTTATGTATTTACTTACGCAGCTTTCCTGATTGCTTCAACATCAGGTAAATTTGGTTAATATATATTGAGTTTTTATGCAGCGCAATTCAATTGCGCTGCATAAATGTTATGATAATAAAAAATTAAATATTCTAAATTACTTCCGACCGGACTTGAACCGGTATGCGAATATCGCACATGATTTTAAATCATGAGTGTCTACCATTCCACCACGGAAGCTTTTAAATAAAATAACAGTAAATCATATTAATTTCAAGAGTATAATATTTAATTTTTTATGTTATCATTAAAAAAGCTCCTGCTATTTAATAATCTTAATAAACTGATAAGTTGATATAGCTAATTATAATTTTTAAATTTTTAATTTTTTTATGACTAAAACAGCTCAAAACGTTGGTACGATTACACAAATTATTGGTCCTGTTATGGATATTGCCTTTTCAACTGGTAATATGCCAAGTATTTACAATTCATTAATTGTAGAAGGTACTAATGAAGCTGGACAAGAATTAAAAGTAGTTTGTGAAGTTCAACAGTTACTAGGAGATAACCTTGTACGTGCTATTTCAATGAGTGCTACAGATGGTTTAATGCGAGGTATGACTGTTAAAGATACTGGTTCTGCTTTAAGTGTACCAGTTGGTACTTGTACTCTTGGTCGAATCTTTAATGTACTAGGTGAACCTGTTGATGAAATGGGTACAGTAGAAGTGGAAACTATTTTACCTATTCATAGAAAAGCTCCTGCTTTTGTTGATTTAGATACTAAACTTTCAATCTTTGAAACAGGTATTAAGGTTGTAGACCTTCTTGCTCCATACCGACGTGGTGGTAAAATTGGTCTTTTCGGTGGCGCTGGTGTAGGTAAAACAGTTCTAATTATGGAACTAATTAACAACATTGCAAAAGCACACGGTGGTGTTTCAGTTTTTGGTGGTGTAGGTGAGCGTACACGTGAAGGTAATGACCTTTACATGGAAATGAAAGAATCTGGTGTTATTAACGAAAAGAACCTTAGTGATTCTAAAGTAGCTCTAGTTTATGGTCAAATGAATGAGCCTCCTGGAGCTAGAATGCGTGTAGGTCTAACAGCATTAACAATGGCTGAGTACTTCCGAGATGTAAATAACCAAGATGTATTATTATTTATTGATAATATTTTCCGTTTTGTACAAGCAGGTTCTGAGGTTTCTGCACTATTAGGTCGTATGCCTTCTGCTGTAGGTTACCAGCCAACGTTAAGTACTGAAATGGGTGGTTTACAGGAACGAATCACATCAACAAAAGATGGATCTATTACTTCTATTCAAGCAGTTTATGTACCAGCTGATGACTTAACTGACCCAGCTCCTGCAACAACATTTGCTCACCTAGATGCAACTACTGTACTATCTCGTAACTTAGCATCTAAAGGAATTTACCCAGCAGTAGATCCATTAGATTCTACGTCAACAATGCTTCAGCCTTGGATCGTTGGTGAAGAGCACTATGGTGTTGCACAGTCTGTTAAAAAAACTCTTCAGCGTTACAAAGAACTTCAAGATATTATTGCAATTCTAGGTCTAGATGAATTATCTGAAGAAGATCGTTTAGTTGTAGCACGTGCACGTAAAGTTGAGCGTTTCTTATCGCAACCTTTCTTTGTAGCAGAAGTATTTACAGGGTCTCCTGGTAAGTATGTAACATTAGCAGAAACAATTCAAGGTTTCCAGCTAATTTTAACTGGTGAATTAGATGCTCTTCCTGAGCAAGCATTCTACCTAGTTGGAAACTTAGATGAGGCAATTGCCAAAGCTAATACTCTAGGTTAATTTTAAAAATATTTTATAACATGAGTTTACAAGTTTGTATTATGGCACCTGATCGTGTATTTTGGAATGAAGAAGCTACAGAAATCATTTTACCCACAAGTACTGGACAAATGGGTGTATTAAATAATCATACACCTTTAATTACTGGTCTAGATATTGGGGTTATGTTAGTTCGTTCAGGAACTGAATGGGTTTCTATGGTTCTAATGGGTGGTTTTGCATTAATTAAAGATAATAAAATCACTATCTTAATTAATGAAGCTGAATTAGGATCAGATATTGATTCAGATCAAGCAAAAGAAGTTTTAGATAAAGCAAAACAAGTTTTAGATAAAGCTGAAAGCCGAAAAGAAAAAATTGAAGCTAATTTAGCTTTTAAAAGAGCTCGTGCACGCTACCAAGTAACACAGCAAGCTTAATTAAAGGGGCTGGGTGACCACAAAAGGTCACCTGCCCTTTATAAAAAAATAGTAATATTATATAATGTAATAAATTGCTTTTATTAAATGCCTAGATCACAACGAAACGATAATTTTAGTGCGGCCTGAAACTTAAATTCACTTAAACTATGCTAAAGTAAAAAAGCTCAATAGAAATATAAGCTGAGTTAATATAAACCTAAGACTATATAAAGAATCTATTAAAGCGCGTTTAACCTTAATTTAGTATCTTAAAATAATACTAAAAGCTTTTAAATCAACGTAAAATAGAAGTCTAAAGGTTTGCAAGTGACTTTAGGAACAGGTTAAGCCGGGCCCTAAAGTGCCCCACGCAAAAGGATTCAATTAAAAGTAATTAAAACAGAAAAATTGACACACAGTGAGAAGCCGTGTGAGGTAAAAGTCTCATGCACGGTTTTGAAGACCAACTCTGTTGAGTTCAACTAGATAAAACATTTACTGTTATTGCTGATATTCTTTTAAAGATATTACCTACAACAAAACGAGAAAAAGAAGCTTTTACTTATTACCGAGATGGTATGTCTGCTCAAGCAGAAGGCGAATATGCTGAAGCTTTGCAAAATTATTATGAAGCTATGCGGTTAGAAGTTGACCCATATGATCGTAGTTATATTTTATATAACATTGGATTAATTCATACAAGTAATGGTGAACATACAAAAGCTTTAGAGTATTATTATCAAGCTTTAGAAAGAAATCCTTGTTTACCACAGGCTTTAAATAATATTGCTGTTATTTACCATTATCGAGGAGAACAAGCCATTGAAATGGGAGATGCACAAGCATCAGAGACTTTATTTAATAAAGCAGCTGATTATTGGCGAGAAGCTATTCGCTTAGCACCAACTAATTATATAGAAGCTCAAAACTGGCTTACAATTAACGAAAAATAATTTATGAAATTTGTTTTAAAATTTTTATGGCTTGAAAAAAGTATTGCAGTTGCTGTAGACCAAAGACTTGGTGAAACAACAAGTCCTATTACAGAATATTTTTTTTGGCCAAGAAAAGATGCTTGGGAAGAATTAAAAAATCAGTTAGAAACTAAGCCTTGGATTTCACAACATGAGGCAATTACTTTACTTAATCAAACAACAGAAATGATTAATTATTGGCAAGAAGAAGGAAAAACTGAATCATTAACAAAAGTTCAAGAAAAATACCCAGACTATTTATTTATTGGTAAATAAGGATATATAATAATTTAGATCGGAATTATATAATATTCTGGTAATTGCTATATAATAATATTAGTTCTTATAAAAAACTTGAGGAGTTATGCAAAATTTCACTACATATCTTTCTACAGCACCTGTTTTAGCTGCTGTATGGTTTGGTTTTCTTGCTGGTTTATTAATTGAAATCAATAGATTTTTCCCTGATCCTTTAGTTTTTCCTTTTTTCTAAAAAAAGGGCTATATATTGCGCCCACAGGGCGCAATATAATTTTATTCAAATTTTTTTTTTAAATAAAATTAAATTTTAATCTATTGGGATGACAGGATTCGAACCTGCGGCCCTTGCATCCCAAATGCAATGCGCTACCAAACTGCGCTACATCCCATACATTTATATTAATATATTACTTAAAATTTAACAATGCTTTTCTTTTTTAAGTTTATTTGTTATTATTGAGTCAGGAGAGGTGTCCGAGTGGTTTATGGTTCTGGTCTTGAAAACCAGTGTAATGAAAGTTACCGTGGGTTCGAATCCCACCTTCTCCGTTTTCACAATTCATGATATGATAATAGGAAAACTTAGAGGATATATGTTAAATAATAAAGGAGAATATGATAATGATCAAGGTCGTGTATCAAAATGGAGTCCATATTCAGAAAAAAAATTTAAATCTAAAGATTTAAAACAAGCTTATAAACAAGCTTATAATAAAAAAAATTATAAAAGTTTTTTAGAGTACACTTGTCTTTTATTTTTTTATCAAGGTATTTACTCTACATGGGATTTTTGGCGTTGGTTTCGACCAAACCTGTATCAAAGGTTACTCAAACTTTTTATACAAGATAAAACAAGTCAAGAAGAAACAACTATTATTGGCTTTCTTAATTATACGCGAAAAGATTTCTTAAGAGAAATAAAAAGTGGTTTTTTCTTAACTCGAAACCAAATTATTGATAATTGGACTTTTGAAACAAGTTTACGCGCAATTATTTTACCTTTAGGCTTAATTATTGGCTGTTGGCAAGCTAGTTATGCTCGATATTCATTTTTATTTTTAAATAAAGCGAAAATAAAGGATGTTAATTATTTTACTTTTTGTCAAAAAAGTAAAATAATTAAAAAAAGTAAAAAAACTCTTAAAAAAGCTTTAGTTAATACTAATGCTAATTTTTTAAATTTTAAAAAAATAGACATTTATGATAAATTTATTTTAATTGAATTAAAAGATAATGATCAGTTTTTACGTATTACTTTACCTCCAAATACATCTAATAAAGAAATCTTTTTAAATTTAAAAGAAAAAAACTTAGTAAAAAAAACTTTAATTTCTCAAAAAAACCGATATAAAAAGAATTTCTTTCGAAAAATTACCAATCTGTCAATTCCTAATTTACCAAAAATTAATTTTTTTACTGAACAAAAAAGCTCTGTTTTTTATAATTTAACCTGTATTCTAAAATTGTATGCTGCTTTTTTTCCGGTTTGGGTATGTTTCATGATTGGTGATCATATTAATGCTTCAAAAACGGATAATAGAAAGACTAAAGCTCGTAAATTAGGTAGATCAGCAAATAAAAAGAAATTTAAAGATATTGCAGGACTAAGTAATTTAGCCCCTGACTTAAATGAATTAGTTCAATCACTAAAATCTAAAAAACAAGCGCCAACTTCATTATCTTTTCCTAAAGGCTATCTTTTAGTAGGACCTCCTGGAACAGGTAAAACATTATTAGCACAAGCCATTGCAGGCGAAGCAAATGTAACATTCTTTTTTACTGCAGGAAGTGAATTCAAAGAAAACCAAAGTGGACTTGGGGCAGCTCGATTAAGAGATCTTTTTCGAAAGGCAAAAAAAGAATCACCATCTATTATTTTTATTGATGAAATAGATGCTCTTGGTAAAGCCAGAGAAGGTTGTTGCGGTGGATTTAGAAACCTCACTTCTTCGTCTACATCTAAAGATGATTTACAGCTTTTAACTGAATTTTTAGTTCAAATGGATGGATTCTCCGAACGTAATAATGTAATTGTTATTGCAGCTACAAATTTTGTAAATTTACTAGATCCTGCTTTTATTAGACCTGGACGTTTTGACCGAATTTTTCAATTAGAATTACCAAGTAAACTAGTACGGCTTGAAATTCTTAAACTTCATATAGGAAATAAAACTCAACCTACAGATCCAATTTTATGGGATTATTTTGGTAGATGTACTGTTGGTTTTAGTGGAGCCGATTTAGCAGCAATGGTTAATGAATCATTATTAAAAATAATTCGTGATAAACAAAATTATCATACGAATGAAACTTTAAACCATGGCTTAAACCGAATATCTACCTATAGTAAAAATAACGCGACAAATTCAAATGATATTTTTCTGAAAACAAGGTTAGCTTATTACCAAGCAGGTTTAGGAATTATACATCTAATAATGCCTGAATTGGAACCAAAACTTATTTTAGAATTAAACCCTCGACCTAAGAATTTACGCTATTCGAAAATAGAAAAGAAAATAGTAAATAAGGTAGACCGACAAATAAAAAGAAATTTAGAATCAAAAGTTTTAGGTTATCTTGCTGGAATTGCCGCGGAAGTTTATGTATTAACAGAATTAACTAAATTTCAAGGTAAGTCTAACGAGGAATCTTTTTGGATTAGTCAACAAGGTCAAGATGCTTTAGAAAAAGCAACAAATATTATCATTAACATGATTGATAATTATGGAATGTATAATAAGGAGGTTTTTTTATCACAAAGTCATAAAGTAGAACTAAAAAGTAATATAACTGAAAATTATTCATATAACCAATTACTTCGTAACCGTCAAACAAGTTTTTTAAATATTATGAATGAAAACGTCAATATTAATTGGCGTTTTTTAGATTTTTGGATTTGGCAAACAACCAACAAACTATTTTTACACAAACCAAATATTCATTCCTATGAATATTTTTACACAAACCAAAGTTTTGAATCTAATTTAGATTATCAACAACAAAGAGATATTTTAATACAGACAATTCTTAAAGATTTATTCCAAACTGCGACTGAATCATTAATTTCTCATCGAAAATTATTAGATTTAATAGCTCATAAATTAATCATTAAAGAGCAATTAAATGAAATAGAAATTAATGAAATTTATAAAAATTATAAAAATTAAATGAAATACTCCCGCTTGCGCGGGAGTGAACTAACTCAAATAATTAATTAACTTAAAATAACCCTAAAGTTAAAGCTTGATCAATTGGCATTGTAGCACCAATACCCATCCAAACAGCAAAAACTGTTCCTACAAGGAATACTGTTGTTGCAACTGGACGACGGAATGGGTTTTGGAATTTATTAATGCTCTCAATAAATGGAACAGTTAATAAACCAGCAGGTACTGCGGCCATTGAAAGAACTCCAAGTAACTTATTTGGAATTGTACGAAGTAAGTTAAATGTTGGGAAAAAATACCATTCCGGTAAAATTTCTAATGGTGTAGCAAAAGGATTTGCTGGTTCTCCGATAACAGCTGGATCAAGAACCGATAATCCAGTAACACAAGCAATAGATCCTAAGATTACTACTGGGAAGATATAAAGTAAGTCATTTGGCCATGCTGGCTCACCATAATAGTTGTGACCCATTCCTTTAGCTAATTTAGCACGTAATACAGGATCTGTTAAATCTGGTTTTTTAGTAACACCCATTTTTCTCCTTTGTTAAAACTATATTTCTATCTGTTAAATTTAGAAAGTTCTTCTAAGAACTTTATAATGGACCTGAAATTCCTTGCTTACGGATCATTAAGAAATGCATAAGCATAAATACTGCAGTTAATAATGGAAGAACAAAAGTATGTAAACTATAGAAACGTGTTAATGTAGATTGTCCTACACTTACACTTCCACGTAATAATTCTACAACAAAAGAACCAATAACAGGGATTGCATCTGGTACACCAGTTACAATTTTAACAGCCCAGTATCCAACTTGGTCCCAAGGTAATGAATACCCAGTAACACCAAATGATACAGTACAAACTGATAAAATAACTCCAGTTACCCAAGTAAGTTCACGTGGCTTTTTAAAACCACCAGTTAAGTAAACTCTACAAACATGTAAAATCATCATTAAAACCATCATACTAGCAGACCATCTATGGATAGATCGGATTAACCATCCAAAATTAACGTCTGTCATAATATATTGAACCGAAGCAAAAGCCTCTGTTACTGTAGGGCGGTAATAAAAAGTCATGGCAAAACCAGTAGCTACTTGTACGATAAAACAAGTTAGTGTAATTCCACCTAAACAGTAAAAGATGTTTACATGAGGCGGTACATATTTGCTTGTAATATCATCAGCAATTGACTGAATTTCTAAACGTTCTTCAAACCAATCATAAACTTTACTCATAAATTAATTTTTTTTTATTTATTTTTATTAAATATATTAATAAATCATAGTTAAGCTAGAATCTTTAGACTCTCTTTTATATCTTAACACTCAAAAGTAAACTCTCCAAGTAACTACTCTACCCCCCTGGGGGTAGAGAGTTAATTAAAATTAGCCTAAACTTGCCCAGCTATTGCCAACACCATCTAAAATAACTGAAGAGTTATAAATTTGTAAAATAATAACTAAGAAAAGTGCGAAAAGAGCCATAAAAACACCCATTAAAACAGTAGTACCCCAACCTGGAGCTACTTTACCATATTCAGAATTAAGTGGTTTTAATGCAGTCCCTAATGAAGTAATTTTTCCTTTAGTGATCGGAGCTTTGGCTTTTGATGTAGTTGCCATATTTTTTCAATGATTAGATTTTTTTTACTTTCCGTAATATGATATTTAAAATTCTATTGCACAAATACATATGGAAACTCCAGCTTTTTTTTCTACTATATTTATAGGTTGTCTTTTACTTAGTATTACTGGTTATTCAATTTATGTTGGTTTTGGACCTCCTTCACAAGAATTACGAGATCCGTTTCAAGAGCATGAAGATTAATAATTAAAAATCACGTTGTGCTTATTTTTAATTGCGCTGCATATGCAGCGCAATTATTTATTTTACAATTCGAGGAGGATCTCGGAAGAAAATTGCAAAAAAGATAATTCCTAATGTTCCAACTAGTAAAAAGGTATAAACTAATGCTTCCATATTATATAATTTGTTAAATAAGGTGTTGTGCAATGTAAGAAACTAAAAAGTATAACTCTTTAGCCTCTTACTAAAAAAAAATAAAATTAATTTATTCTATAATTAAATTGCTTGGCGTTTTGTAGTAATATCACCAAGTTTTTGGAAAGCACCAAATTCAATTTGTTCATCAAGGTCAGGGTCAATACCAGCAAAAACATCTCGGAAGATTGTTCTTGCACCGTGCCAAATATGACCAAAGAAGAATAATAAAGCAAAACAAAGATGACCAAATGTAAACCAACCACGAGGGCTACTACGGAATACACCATCAGACTGTAAAGTCGCACGGTCAAATTCAAAGATCTCACCTAATTGAGCACGTCTTGCGTACTTTTTAACTGTTGCAGGATCGCTAAAGCTTACTCCATCAAGTTCTCCACCATAGAAGCTTACTGAAACACCTACTTGTTCAATACTGTATTTAGACTCTGCTCGACGGAAAGGTACATCAGCTCGAACAACACCATCATTATCAATTAATAAAACTGGAAAAGTCTCAAAGAATGTAGGCATACGGCGTACAGATAATTCGCGTCCGTCTTTATCAGTAAAAACGGCGTGTCCTAACCATCCTGCGGCAATACCATCTCCATTATCCATAGGACCAGCTCGGAAAAGTCCACCTTTAGCTGGGTTGTTACCGATGTAATCGTAGAAAGCTAATTTCTCAGGAATTTTAGACCATGCATCAGATAAACTGCTACCTTCAGCTAAGTTTTTCTGAACACGTCTTTGAGTTTCTTCTTGGAAGAAACCTTTATCCCACTGGTAACGAGTAGGTCCAAATAATTCAATAGGAGTTGCTGCAGAACCATACCACATTGTTCCAGCAACAACAAAAGCTGACCAGAAAACGGCAGCAATACTTGAAGAAAGAACTGTTTCAATGTTACCCATACGTAGGGCTTTATATAAACGCTGTGGAGGTCGAACAGTAAGGTGAAATAAACCAGCTAAGATACCTAAAATACCAGCCGCGATGTGATGAGACGCAATACCACCTGGATTATAAGGATCAAATCCTTCTGGTCCCCAAGCAGGTGCTACTGGTTGAACACTTCCAGTAATTCCATATGGATCTGAAACCCAAATACCTGGGCCGAAAAGACCAGTTACATGAAATGCACCAAAACCAAAACAAAGTAATCCAGAAAGGAATAAATGAATACCAAAGATTTTTGGTAAATCTAAAGCTGGATCACCTGTACGAGGATCACGGAATAATTCTAAATCCCAGTATACCCAATGCCAAATAGCAGCTAGGAATAAAAGACCAGATAGAACGATGTGAGCAGCTGCTACACCTTCATAACTCCAAATCCCAGGATTAGTTGCACTTTCTCCACTAATACTCCATCCACCCCAAGATTTTGTAATTCCTAAACGTGTCATAAATGGAATAACAAACATTCCTTGACGCCACATTGGATTTAATACAGGATCTGAAGGATCAAAAACCGCCAGTTCGTATAAAGCCATTGAACCAGCCCAACCAGAAACTAGTGAAGTATGCATTAAATGAACAGCGATTAATCGCCCTGGATCATTTAAAACAACTGTATGTACACGGTACCAAGGTAAACCCATATAATTTTTAATTTTTTTTTTTTGACTTTCTTAATAAGAAATTATACTATATTAATTATAACATATAGTTAATGAAATTTATAAAATTTATAAAAATTATAAAAATATATATATTAATAATAAAAATTGAAGAGTGTTATTAAGTCATTAAAAAAAATATATATGCCTATTGGTGTACCTAAAGTAGCTTATAGACTTCCTGGAGAGCCTGCACCTCAATGGATTGATTTATATAATCGCTTATATCGCGAACGAGTTCTTTTTTTAGGTTCTGATTTAGATGATGAGCTGGCTAACCAATTAGTTGGTATTATGCTTTATTTAAGCGCAGAAGATGAAACAAAACGTTTATATGTATATGTAAACTCACCTGGAGGTTCAGTGACATGTGGAATTTCAGTATATGATGCAATGCACCATGTCGAAGCCAGTGTTACAACTATTTGTGTAGGAATTGCTGCCTCGATGGCTTCGTTTGTTTTAGCCGGTGGTGAAAGAGGTCACCGTATTGCCTTACCACACTCTCGTGTAATGATACATCAGCCTCAAGGGGGAAGTCAGGGTCAAGCATCAGAAGTAACATCAGAAGCTGAAGAAGTGATGCGAATTCGTCGTCAAGTAGGTCGTATTTATGCAGAGCGAACAGGACAAAGCTTATCAACTATTGCTCGAGATATGGATCGAGATCGTTTTATGTCTGCACGCGAAGCAAAAGAGTATGGTTTAGTTGATCAAGTGGCACAAGAAAAACCTTATTAAATAAATTGTTTTTTTTTAATATTTAAAAAATATTTAAAAACTTGGTGAAGATTATTAGGAGCTGACTACTAACTTGTGGTCAGCCATTTTTTTATGTTCTAATAGAGTAAAAGAAAAACCTGATGTTATGGGTTCAAATTTAAATTTAAAGGATTTTTACAATTCAAGAAGATATGACGAAGAAGAAGCGTCTAATTAAAGCTATTTTAATTTACTTGTCTTTAGAAAAGGTTGAATAATCATTATTATATTTATAATCAACTTTTTATGCTAAAACAAAGTTTCTCTTGTTTCAGCTATTAGATCGCGTACTGGTTTATAACTGTATAATTAGTTATGACGACGTATTGATCTATTAATACGCTTGTATTTTGTAAAAAACTTAAATAATATGCACCAACACAACCCTTTATTCATTTCGTATAAAAACGAGCTGGAGCTTAGTTACTCTGAAGAGAAAACTCATTTATGGTTTGAAAATCAGTTTAAAATTCTTCATAACTATTTGCTTAACCTACTGGAATCCAGTTCTAGCGGTGGGCGCGCAACAGATTTCTTAGTTGATTTGTAATCAACTAAATTAAGAGCTGACCACTAACTTGTGGTCAGAATTGGGGATAAACGGACTCGAACCGCTGACATTCTGCTTGTAAGGCAGACGCTCTACCAACTGAGCTATATCCCCTAAATATATTATATATTATCATCGACAAATTTAAAAGCTGGGTATAAAAAAATTGAATCTACTCCCCAAGGGAGTAGAGTATTGTATAAAAAATTGGCGTTAATTAAAAATTAATAGATAATGAAACTGGACTTTGAATATATGGAGTATAAAAAACCGCTTTTTGGATTAATTCAATTAATGGGCTACTTGCTAGTCCTACAAAAATGGAACCAAATACACATAAACTAATACATAATTCAATGGGTTGAATATAATTCAAACCAACAAAGTTTACTTTTTCAGGGCCAGCGCCATAATTTTGAATACAAAGTGACATGGCTTGATATTCTTTAATAAACATTAATTTAATAACCCTAAGGTAATAATAAATTGAAATAACACTTACAATTAAACCTACAAAAACAAGTAAATAAAAACCTGATTGCCAACCTGCCCAAAAGAGATAAAGTTTGCCAAAAAAGCCTGCAAGAGGTGGAATACCACCTAATGATAAAAGACAAACAGTAAGACATATAGCTAGTAATGGGTCTTTCTTATATAAACCACTATAATCTTTAATTTGATCAGTACCCGTTCGTAAGCCAAATAAAATAACACAAGCAAACGCTCCTAAATTCATTAATATATAAATGAATAAGTAAAGTAACATACTCGTATAACCATCTTGAAAGCCAGTAACTAATCCAATCAATAAAAAGCCTGCTTGGCCAATTGATGAATAACCAAGCATACGTTTCAGACTTGTTTGGGTAATAGCAATTAAATTACCTAAAACCATACTAAGTACTGCTAAGAATTCGAATAAAATATGAACTTGTAAATTAAGATATGGAAATATTATTGCTAACACACGAGTAGCTAAAGCAAGACCTGCGGCTTTTGAGCCTACTGATAAGAAAGCAACAATTGGGGTTGGAGATCCTTGATAAACATCAGGGGTCCATTGATGAAAAGGTGCAGCTGATAATTTAAAGGCAATACCAACTGTAATTAAAATCAATGGTAAATATAAAGAAGAGTTAAAATCTGTTGCTACAAAATTAGCAATAAGATAATTAAGTTCTAAATGTCCTCCTGAAAGGGCATAAAGCCAAGAGATTCCATAAAGAAGAAACGATGAACTTAAAGCACCAATAAGCAAATATTTTAAAGCTGCTTCATTGGAACGCATATCTCGTTTCATATAACCAGTTAATAAATATGAAGATAAGCCCAATGTTTCTAATGCTACAAAAAGAGTAACTAAATCATTTGTCCCAACTAAAAACATCGCACCTAATGTTGCAGTAACAAAAAGAATAAGAAATTCTATCAAAGCTGTTCGAGTTTTTTCAATATATTCTAAGGAAAGTAAAATACATAAAATTCCCGATAAACTTATAAAAAATCTAAAAATAATACTAATGGCATCTCCTTGAAAACTTCCAAGAAAAGCAATTGTTTGATTATTAAAAAAATCTTGATTAATACTTGTAACTTCATTAAAACGAATACCTAGGCTACCTAAACTTAAAACTAAACCGCCAACCGGAATCCAGGGTAGCCAGCTTATTGGTTTCTGAGAAATTAAATCAAGAAAAAGGGTTATTAATAATGAAATTATAATAATACCTTCAGGCTGTATTATAGGTGTATTTAAAGATGCAATTAAATCTCGAAAATCCATAATTGTTTTATATATATACGCGCGAATTACACTATTATATATATAACACGAAAATAACGAGTATACTATTAATTAGTAGAGTGAAAAAGGAATCTATTAATTCTATAATTTTTATTACATAGAAAAGTAAAGTGTACAAAGCATTCGTGCATAAAACTTATTATTTTAATTGGAGATTACGCTATGACTATAGCGATTGGTAAAACTAAAGAACAACGTGGTTGGTTCGATGATGTAGATGACTGGCTAAAGCGTGATCGTTTCGTTTTTGTTGGTTGGTCTGGTCTATTATTATTTCCGTGTGCTTACATGGCACTAGGTGGTTGGCTTACTGGAATTACTTTTGTTACTTCATGGTATACACATGGACTAGCTTCTTCTTTCCTAGAAGGTTGTAACTTTTTAACAGCAGCAGTTTCTACTCCTGCAAACAGTATGGCTCACTCGCTACTACTTTTATGGGGACCTGAAGCACAAGGTGACCTTACTCGTTGGTTCCAACTTGGTGGCCTATGGACTTTTGTAGCTCTACATGGTGCATTTGGTCTAATTGGTTTCATGTTACGTCAGTTTGAGATTGCACGAGCAGTACAAATTCGTCCTTACAACGCAATTGCGTTCTCTGGTCCGATTGCAGTATTTGTTTCTGTATTCTTAATCTACCCTCTAGGTCAGTCTGGTTGGTTCTTCGCACCTTCTTTTGGTGTTGCAGCAATTTTCCGTTTCATTTTATTCTTCCAAGGTTTCCACAACTGGACTCTTAACCCATTCCACATGATGGGTGTAGCTGGAGTTTTAGGTGCTGCTCTACTTTGTGCTATTCACGGTGCAACTGTAGAAAACACTCTATTTGAAGATGGTGATGGTGCAAACACTTTCCGTGCATTCAACCCAACTCAGGCAGAAGAAACTTACTCAATGGTAACTGCGAACCGTTTCTGGTCACAAATTTTTGGTGTTGCTTTCTCTAACAAGCGTTGGCTACACTTCTTCATGCTATTTGTTCCAGTTACTGGACTTTGGATGAGTGCTATTGGTGTTGTAGGTCTTGCACTTAACTTACGAGCTTACGATTTCGTTTCTCAAGAGATCCGTGCTGCAGAAGACCCTGAATTTGAAACTTTCTATACTAAGAATATTCTTCTAAATGAAGGTATTCGAGCTTGGATGGCTGCTCAAGATCAGCCTCATGAACAACTTGTATTCCCTGAGGAGGTTCTACCACGTGGAAACGCTCTTTAATGGAACTTTAACTATTGGTGGTCGTGATCAGGAATCTACCGGTTTTGCATGGTGGTCTGGTAATGCTCGACTAATTAACCTTTCTGGAAAACTTTTAGGTGCGCATGTAGCACATGCGGGTCTTATTGTTTTCTGGGCTGGTGCAATGAACTTATTTGAAGTTGCTCACTTTGTACCCGAAAAGCCAATGTACGAACAAGGTCTTATCCTGATTCCTCATTTAGCTACTTTAGGTTACGGTGTAGGTCCTGGTGGAGAAGTAATTGATACTTTTCCGTACTTCGTTAGTGGTGTACTTCACCTAATTTCTTCTGCTGTTTTAGGCTTTGGTGGTGTTTACCATTCTCTAATTGGTCCTGAAACTTTAGAAGAGTCTTTCCCATTCTTTGGTTACGTTTGGAAAGATAAGAACAAAATGACTACTATTCTAGGTATTCACTTAATCCTTTTAGGATTCGGTGCATGGTTACTAGTTTGGAAGGCAATGTACTTTGGTGGTATCTACGATACTTGGGCTCCAGGTGGTGGAGACGTTCGAGTTATCAAAGACCCAACATTAAGCCCGTTTATCATCTTTGGATACATTCTAAAATCACCTTTTGGTGGTGATGGTTGGATCTGTAGTGTTGATAACATGGAAGATGTTATCGGTGGTCACATTTGGATTGGAACTATCGAAATCTTTGGTGGTCTTTGGCATATTCTAACTAAGCCATTTGCTTGGGCTCGACGTGCTTTTGTATGGTCTGGAGAAGCTTACCTTTCTTACAGTCTTGCATCTGTTTCACTAATGGCTTTCATTGCAGTACCAATGGTTTGGTTCAATACTACTGTATACCCTAGTGAATTCTATGGTCCTACAGGTCCTGAGGCTTCACAGTCTCAAGCTTTCACTTTCCTTGTTCGAGATCAGCGACTTGGAGCTAACGTAGCTTCTGCTCAGGGTCCTACAGGTCTTGGTAAGTACCTAATGCGTTCTCCAACTGGAGAAATCATTTTTGGTGGTGAAACTATGCGTTTCTGGGATTTCCGTGGCCCATGGGTTGAACCTCTACGTGGACCAAACGGTCTTGACCTTAACAAGCTGAAGTATGACATTCAGCCATGGCAAGAGCGTCGTTCTGCAGAGTATATGACTCATGCACCTCTAGGTTCTCTAAACTCAGTAGGTGGTGTAGCAACTGAAATTAACGCAGTAAACTACGTAAACCCTCGTAGTTGGCTTTCAACTTCACATTTCGTACTTTTCTTCTTCTTCTTTGTAGGTCATTTATGGCATGCAGGTCGAGCACGTGCAGCAGCTGCTGGATTTGAGAAAGGTATTGATCGTGATAACGAGCCAGTACTATCAATGCGTCCACTAGACTAAATTAGATAGATAAAAAAGCCCCCCCTGGGGGGCAGTAAAAAATATATATATATAATAAAAATTTTTTTCGCCATAGAAATAAAAACGGGACTGACGGGATTCGAACCCGCAACTTCCGCCTTGACAGGGCGGTGCTCTAACCAGTTGAACTACAATCCCACACATCTAAAGTATCACATATATTAACAAATATCAATATTTATTATTGTTTAGTACAAGAATTAATGTTAATATCTTTCTGAGCTTATTAGCTAACCCACACAGCCTTTGCGCTGCGTAAATATAATATATCTTGAACTATGACTCGAGTAAAACGTGGATCTGTAGCAAGGAAAAGACGTCGAAAAATTCTTAAATTTAATAAAGGATTTAAAGGATCACATTCAACTTTATTCCGAACAGCTAATCAACAAGCAATGAAAGCCCTTCGCTATGCTTATATAGATCGTCGTAACCGTAAACGAGAATTTCGTAAATTATGGATTCGAAGAATTAATGCTTCATCGCGATCTTATGGATTAAGCTATAGCCAATTTATTTATGGATTAAAAAAATCAAAGATTTTACTTAACCGTAAAGTTTTAGCACAAATTGGTGTTTTAGATCCTATTTCTTTTAAACAAATTTTAGATTTAATAACTCAATAACATGCCTACAATTCAACAACTGATACGATTTCAGCGAAAAAAAATCGAAAAGAAAACAAAGTCTCCTGCTCTAAAATCATGTCCACAAAGAAGAGGAGTTTGTACTCGTGTTTATACAACAACTCCAAAGAAACCAAATTCAGCTTTACGTAAAGTAGCTCGAGTTAGATTAACTTCTGGTTTTGAAGTTACTGCTTATATTCCTGGTATTGGTCATAATTTACAAGAACATTCAGTAGTTTTAGTTCGTGGAGGTAGGGTTAAAGATTTACCAGGTGTTCGCTATCATATTGTTCGCGGTTCACTTGATACTTCAGGAGTAAAAGACCGTACCCAAAGCCGTTCAAAATATGGAGTTAAACGCCCAAAAACTAATTAGAAAAAAACTATGTCTCGTAGAAAAACACCGCAGAAGCGTACTATTAATCCGGATCCAATTTATCATAGCCATCTAGTAAGTATGTTAGTTAATAGGATTTTACAAAGTGGTAAAAAAACTTTAGCTCAACAGATTTTTTACCAAGCGATGAAAAAAGTTGAAGAATCAACCCAACAAGATCCAGTAGAGGTTTTACGTCAGGCAGTATTAAATGTTACACCTTTATTAGAGGTAAAAGCTAGACGTGTTGGTGGTTCCACTTATCAAGTTCCTTTAGAAGTTTCATCTGAAAGAGGAACAACTTTAGCTCTTCGTTGGTTAATTAAATCAGCAAGAACAAGACCTGGTAGTGAAATGGTTTCAAAATTAGCCAATGAAATCATTGATGCATCTAACCAAACTGGGAATGCTATTCGTAAACGAGAAGAAACTCATAAAATGGCTGAAGCTAATAAAGCTTTTGCACATTTTAGATTCTAAAAAAGACTTATCATTTTTCTACCAAAATCAAAAAGCAAAGACTAAATAATTATTTTTATGGCACGTGAAAAGTTCGAACGTACAAAACCGCATGTAAATATTGGTACTATCGGTCACGTCGATCACGGTAAAACTACATTAACTGCTGCTATTACAATGGCTCTAGCAATGAAAGGTGGTGCTACAGCTAAAGGTTATCAGGATATTGATTCAGCTCCTGAAGAAAAAGCTCGAGGTATTACTATTAATACAGCGCACGTTGAGTATGAAACAGAAAATCGACACTATGCTCATGTGGATTGCCCAGGTCACGCAGATTATGTAAAAAACATGATTACTGGTGCAGCACAAATGGATGGTGCTATTCTTGTTGTTTCTGGTGCTGATGGCCCAATGCCTCAAACTAAAGAACACATTCTACTTGCAAAACAAGTAGGAGTTCCATCAATTGTTGTTTTCTTAAATAAAGAAGACCAGGTAGATGATGAGGAATTACTAGAATTAGTTGAAATGGAAGTTCGTGAAACGTTATGTGATTATGAATTTCCAGGAGATGATATTCCTGTAACAGCAGGATCTGCATTATTAGCTTTAGAAGCATTAACTGAAGCAGAAAGCATTGCACCTGGCGAAAATTCTTGGGTAGATAAAATTTATACTTTAATGGATACTGTAGATGAATATATCCCGACGCCATTACGAGATACTGAGAAGACATTCTTAATGGCTGTTGAAGATGTTTTTTCTATTACTGGTCGAGGAACAGTTGCAACAGGTCGTGTAGAACGTGGTGAAGTTAAAGTTGGTGAAACAGTAGAACTTGTAGGTTTAAGTGACACTCGACAAACAACTGTTACTGGTTTAGAAATGTTCCAAAAGAGTCTTGAAGAAGCTCTAGCGGGTGACAATGTTGGTATCTTATTACGAGGTATTCAAAAAACAGATATTGAACGAGGTATGGTTATTGCTAAACCAGGAACAATTACACCTCATACAAAGTTTGATTCTCAAGTTTATATTTTAACTAAAGAAGAAGGTGGTCGTCATACACCTTTCTTCCAAGGATATAGACCGCAATTTTATGTTCGTACTACTGATGTAACTGGAAAAATTGAATCGTTTCGAGCAGATGATGATAGTCCTACTCAAATGGTTATGCCAGGTGACCGTATTAAGATGGAAGTGGAATTAATCCAGCCCATTGCCATTGAAAAGGGTATGCGTTTTGCTATCCGTGAAGGTGGTCGTACTGTAGGTGCTGGTGTTGTTTTAGAAATTATTGAATAATGATTAAAACATTCAATTTTTCACATTTGCGCTTTGAGCGTAAAGGGCGCCATGGCGCCCCACAATCATCAAAATCAGGGGCCCCTTTAGGGGCTTCTTTATTTCGTGAACAAGTAGTCGGGTCACGTCGATTTAGTAATTATTGCTGGGCGTCCATTATTTTATTAGCCGCTTGTGGGTTTTTTATTGTTGGTCTTTCTAGTTTTTTTGAATCTAATTTAGTTCCTTTTTTAGACTCTAAAGATATTATTTTTTTTCCACAAGGTTTAGTCATGTGCTTTTATGGTATCGTTGGTTTCCTTTTAAGTCTCTACTTGTGGTTAATTATTTTTTGGAGTATTGGGGAAGGTTATAATGAATTTAACAAAGCTGATGGGGTAATGAATATTTTTCGATGGGGTTTTCCTGGAAAAAACCGTCGTATACAAATTACTTATCCATTAAAAGATATAGAAGCTATTCGGGTCGAAATTAAAGATGGAAGTCCTTTAGGAGGTCCACGTCGAACTATTTATGTTCGAGTAAAAGGGAAACCAGATATAAGTATTGAAGAGTTTACTTATGAAAGTTTAGCTTTAATAGAAAAAAAAGCTGCGGATTTGGCTTCATTTTTACAAGTTTCTATCGAAGGATTGGATTAATGAAATGTTTTTATAATATATAAAATAGCGTAAATATTAATTTTTTTTTGTAAGGTTTATACATATATTGCGCCCACAGGGCGCAATATGGATTTTATTTAAAACATTTAGTAGAGTCTACCCCACATCATCAAGAATAATACTCGTGCTATAATAGAGTAAATATTAATTTAAAAATATGCAAAGAAATTTCAGATTACTAGTATTATTTTCTATCTGGTGTCTTACATTCCCTTCAGTTTCTGAAGCGTACCCTATTTATGCTCAGCAAGGTTATGAAAATCCTAGAGAAGCTACTGGGCGTATTGTTTGTGCTAATTGCCATTTAGCACAAAAACCCGTTGATATTGAAGTACCACAGGCAGTTTTACCTGATTCAGTTTTTGAAGCAGTTGTTAAAATTCCTTATGATATGCAAGTAAAGCAGGTTTTAGGAAATGGAAAAAAAGGACCTTTAAATGTAGGTGCAGTTTTAATTTTACCAGATGGTTTTCAAATTGCCCCTCCTGATAGAATTTCTGAAGAATTAAAAGCTAAAGTGGGAGATCTTTATTTTCAACCATATAGTGAAGATAAAACAAACATGATTGTAGTAGGACCAGTTCCTGGAAAAACATACAGTGAAATGGTTTTCCCAGTTCTTTCACCAGACCCTGCTAAAGATAAAGATGTTTATTTCCTTAAATATCCAATCTATTTAGGTGGAAACCGAGGACGTGGACAAATTTATCCAACAGGTGAAAAGAGTAACAATACTATCTATAACGCTTCAGTTTCTGGTGTTATTACTGATATTGAAATCAGTTCACCTAAAAAAGGTGGATATAAGATTACAGTTGAAACAACTTCAGGTACTTCAGTAGTAGAAAAAGTACCACCTGGACCAGAATTAGTTGTTTCTAAAGGGCAATCTATTAAAGTAGATCAACCGTTAACAAATAATCCTAATGTTGGTGGTTTTGGACAAACAGAAACTGAAGTCGTACTTCAAGATGTAGGTCGTGTTCAAGGTTTAATGGTATTCTTTGCTTTTGTAATGATTGGTCAAGTTTTCTTAGTTTTAAAGAAAAAACAATTCGAAAAAGTACAATTAGCAGAAATGAATTTTTAATTCAACAGTTTTTTTACTATACAGAGGCTAGGACCAACTTTTTGGCCTAGCCTTTGTGTTTAATAACCTCCGGGTCAAGTGTTTGTTTTTTTTTTTTTTACATATGATTATAACGTATTTTCAAGAAGGGGAAATATCTAATGAAAAGGAAATAAATAAATATTTATTAAATAATGGGGTTTTTAATAAATATTTAATAAAAAAAATTACTAAACTTTCTGAAAAATCAAATTCTTTAAATAAATATTTAGTTGACCCCACGGGTGGACTCCACTCCTGCGGAGTCGATCAAGATCAAGATCAACAATTTACAAAAAATTATTTTTATCCATTGTGTACAGAAATAGCTCGATCACATGGTATTATTGCTGATGAGCAGTTTTTTAATTCTTTAACATAAAAATCTGGGGCGGAAGGATTCGAACCTCCGAATGACAGGGCCAAAACCCGTTGCCTTACCACTTGGCCACGCCCCACATAATAAAAATAACATTTGCTGGCATTTGATGTCAACTTAACGGAGAAGGTGGGATTCGAACCCACGGTACGGCATAACGTACACTCGATTAGCAATCGGGCTCTTTCGGCCACTCAGACACTTCTCCTGAAAACCAGAGAATTTAAGCCGGGCCCTAAAGGGCCCCACGTTTTAAGAGTAAAGTGTAGTTCCTAAACGTAAAGCAAAAACACCTGTTACTAAAGCAAGAAATAGGGCAAGAAAGACTTGACTGTCAGATAAAGGCATAATATTATTATCTTTAAAGATTTCCTTGACGGACTGAAAGTAAAACAATTACAAGAGGGCCTGCTGCTACAATAAAAAGTAGCGATGCTAATTGAAAAACTAATTCTAAGCTCATGTTACCTCATCTTGGGTTTTTTAAAACCCTAATATATTATTACTTTTAAATTATCTAAAACTTACAGAAGCTTGCCAAACAAAAGCTAAAAGTAGAAAAAGTACTGGAATTACAGGAAGTACATCTACAATTGGATCAAAAGGAGCATAGGCTTCAGGTAATCTAGCCAGTATTAGATTAGAAAAAATAATATTCATATTAAAATTAATTTGATTTTGTTGGGTTAACTTTTATAGTGTACTATAAAAATGAATAAAAACTATATATTAATAATTTTTTTAAAGCCTCCTGTCGGATTTGAACCGACGACCGTCGCATTACAAATACGATGCTCTAGCCCCTGAGCTAAGGAGGCTCCTTAGTAGTATAATTTATCTACAGGTATAAATCAAGTATTAGTACTTGGCGGGGGGTGGATTTGAACCACCGACCTCAGGATTATGAGCCCCGTGAGCTACCAGACTGCTCTACCCCGCTATTTATAGCGTATCATAAGAAAAAAATAAATCAAGTGTTGCTTTATTTTTTTCTTATGATAAGCTATAAATAGCCCCATTACATATTGAATTTTTATAACTTGTCAGAACTGAAAGGTAGCAGCTAATATTTTATTTAATAGTGTTAATGGGTCTTCTAATTCTAATCCGAAAGGCGGCACCCAGATTCGAACTGGGGATAAAGGATTTGCAATCCTCTGCCTTACCACTTGGCCATGCCGCCTATATACATATATAAAATAGCATAATTATTAATAATATACAAATGAAACAAGTTAAAAAAAAATTTGTACTTCCTGATTTAGTTGAAATACAAAGATCAAGCTTTCTTTCATTTTTAGAAACAGGACTAATTGAAGAAATAGAAAATTTTTCAAGTATTAGGACTGAACAATTAGAGTTAATTTTATATCCTTATAAAATTCGATTCAAGAAACCAAAAATTTCACCACAACAATGTGTAAAAGATCATGAAACTTACGCTTCTTCATTATATATTTCAGCACAAGTTATTCATCATGGAGTTGTTCGCACAACTAGTGAAATTCAGCAAGTTTTTTTTGGTGAAATTCCTTTAATGACCGAACGGGGTACTTTTATTATTAATGGTTCATCAAGAGTCATTGTCAATCAAATTGTTCGAAGTCCTGGAATTTATTATAAATCCCAATTTGACAAAGAAAATCGACGAACTTATGTTGGAAGTATTATTTCTAACCGTGGATCGTGGCTTCGTTTAGAAACTGATAAAGAAGGTTTAGTTTGGGCAAAAATGGATAAAATCCGAAAAATACCTATTTTTGTTTTGCTTCAAGCAATGGGAATAACACAAAAGAAAATATTCTATTCAGTAAAATACCCTGAATTTTTAGTTAAATCTTTAAAAGAAGGAAACCCCTCATCCACTTATGAAGCACTAAAAGACCTTCATTATTTCTTAAGACCTGATAAACCTTCTACAATAAATGCTGCTCGGAACTTACTTTTTTCTAGATTTATGGACCCAAAGCGCTATGATTTAGGAAAAATTGGACGAGCTAAACTTAATAGAAAATTAAAAATTATAGGTGGATCTTATAGTGCTACTTTAAGGCCTGAAGATGTTTTAGCTGCAGTTGATTATTTAATCAATTTAGAATATGGACTTGGTCAAGTAGATGATATTGATGATTTAAAAAATCGTCGTATTCGTTCTGCAGGTGAATTAATTCAAAATCAAATCCGAATAGGTTTAAGCCGTTTAGAACGAATAGTTCGTGAAAAAATGGAAACTTATGAAAAGAAAGAAAACGCGATTCAAGAATTTAATTCTTTAACTCCCACGTCTTTAATAAACCCTAAGCCTCTAATTGGTTCCTTACGAGAGTTTTTTGGTTCAAGTCAGTTATCTCAATACATGGATCAAACTAATCCTCTTTCTGAAATGACTCATAAAAGGCGTTTAAGTTCACTTGGGCCTGGTGGATTAAATAAAGATCATGCAGGTTTAGCAGTTCGTGAAATTCACCCTAGTCATTATGGACGAATTTGTCCGATTGAAACCCCTGAAGGTCCAAATGCTGGACTTGTTAGTTCAATAACAACCCATGCACGAGTCAATAAATCTGGTTTTTTAGAAAGCCCTTTTTATAAAGTATTAGACCAAGAAGTTCAATTTAATGATGGACCTTATTTTTTATCGGCTGAACAAGAAGAAAAAGTCATTGTTTCCGCAGGAGATCTTTTAATTTCTTCAGATAATAAATTACCTTTAGGCTATCAACCAATAAGAACGAATCAGCAATTTACTACGAGTAGGTCAGAAGAAATTAATTATATTGGTATTTCTCCAATTCAAATGATTTCGGTTGCAACATCATTAATACCTTTTTTAGAACATGATGATGCAAACCGTGCTCTAATGGGGTCAAATATGCAACGTCAAGCTGTCCCGTTAATTAAGTCGGAAAAACCTATTGTAGGAACGGGATTAGAAACCCAAGCCGCTCGTGATTCTGGAAGTGTTGTTCTTGCTAAACAAAGTGGTTTTGTTAAATATGTAACGTCAGAACAAATTATTTTAGAACGCAATAGTTTTAAAATAAATCCATTTACTATTTCCTCAGCCAAGAAAACAAATATTTTTACGAAGAGTTCTTCAACTTTTAAAGTAAACTCTTCAATACTTATCTGTATTAAAAAATTTCGATGGAGTCAAACTTATTTTTATATAAATACTTGCTCAAATCAAGTCAATTTTAGTTCTTTTTTAGAAAATTTAGAAAAGCTTAGAGAAGAAAAGAAATTTTTAAAGGTTGTTTCTCTTTATAAATTATCTAAATATCAACGTTCAAATCAAGATACTTGTATAAATCAAAAACCAGTAGTTCATAAAGGTGAATGGGTCAAAAAAGGTGATTTATTAGCTGATGGTTCAGCAACTTGCGGTGGAGAATTATCTTTAGGGCAAAATATATTATTAGCCTACATGCCTTGGGAAGGGTATAATTTTGAAGATGCTATTTTAATATCAGAGCGCTTAGTTTATGATAATACCTATACTTCTATACATATACACAGATATGAAATAGAAGCACGACAAACAAAACTAGGGCCTGAAGAAATTACAAAAGATGTTCCAAATATTAACTCTCATGTCATTAGACATTTAAATAAAGATGGAATTGTTATTTCAGGTTCTTGGGTAGAACCTGGAGATATTCTAGTAGGTAAGGTAACTCCTAAAGGAGATTCTGAGCAAACACCTGAAGGAAGGCTTTTAAGAGCTATTTTTGGTGAAAAAGCCCGTGATGTTCGAGATAGTTCTTTACGAGTACCCAATGGTGTTAAAGGGCGTGTTATTGATGTTCGTTTAGCTTCGCCAAAAGGTCCCATATATATATATATAGCTCAAAAACGAAAAATACAAGTTGGTGATAAAATAGCTGGGCGTCATGGGAATAAAGGTATTGTTTCCAATATTTTACCTTTACAAGATATGCCGTTTTGTAGTGATGGAAAACCTGTTGATATGGTTTTAAATCCATTAGGGGTGCCATCACGAATGAACGTAGGGCAAGTTTTTGAATGCTTATTAGGATTAGCCGGTAAACATTTAAATCAAAACTATAAATTAATTCCTTTTGATGAAATGTATGGTCAAGAAGCTTCAAGAGCATTAGTTTATAGTAAACTTTATGAAGCTTCTATAAAAACAGGTAATAGTTGGTTATTTGAACCTAACTTTCCAGGTAAAACTATTTGTTTTGATGGAAGAACAGGAGAACCCTTTGATCAACCAGTAACTGTAGGTTATGCATATATGTTGAAATTAGTTCACCTTGTTGATGATAAAATTCATGCAAGATCTACTGGTCCATATTCATTAGTAACACAACAACCTCTTGGAGGAAGAGCTAAACATGGAGGTCAAAGATTAGGAGAAATGGAAGTTTGGGCTTTAGAAGGCTTTGGAGCTGCTTATACATTACAAGAACTTCTTACTGTTAAATCCGATGATATGAAGGGTCGAAATGAAGTATTAAATTCAATTATTAAAGGAAATTCTATACCTAAACCAGGAACTCCTGAATCATTTAAAGTTCTTATACGTGAATTACAATCATTGTGTTTAGATATTGGATTATATAAAATCAATAAAGAAATAGATATTTATAACTTATGAATACTAAACAAATAGAATATATCAAGATTAATTTAGCCTCTCCTGAACGTATTTTAGGTTGGGGTCAACGATTAGTCAATGATAAAGTGATTGGGGAAGTGACTAAATCTGAAACCATTAATTATCGAACATTTAAACCTGAAATGGATGGGTTATTTTGTGAACGTATTTTTGGTCCAATAAAAGATTGGGAATGTTATTGCGGTCGTTATAAACGCGCACGTAGAAGAAAAAATGTTAATGAAACTATTATTTGTCCTCAATGTGAGGTCGAAGTAACCTTTTCACGCATCAGACGTTATCGGATGGGTTATATTCAACTTGTTTCTCCTGTAACTCATGTTTGGTACCTTAAAAGTATTCCAAGCTATTTTGCTATTTTACTTGATATACCAAAAAAAGAAATTGAAAAAGTTGTTTATTTTTCTAGTTATCTTGCAGTAAATCATACTCGTATGAATTATGCTTTTAAACCTGGAAGTGACTGGAATTATTATCGTTGGCATTATAGTAAACTCTTTTTTTCTGGTTATAATGGCCCAGAAGAAATCAAGACTTTTCATGAAAGATATTGCAGCATTAGCTCTGATGAAGATTCTAATATTGGAGCATTAGCTCTTCATAGTCTTTTTTTAGAGATGGATCTCGATTCTGAAGCTCATAGTATTCGTGAAGATTTAAGACGAATCCCCGAAAAAAGTCTTCTGACTTCTTTATCTATAAGAGAAGCCAGAAGACTTCTCCGTGAAAAGAAAAAATTGATAAGACGTTTACGTTTGCTTAATCATTTTATTAGAACTAAATCTAGACCTGAGTGGATGATTTTATTTAATTTACCAGTACTGCCACCAGATTTACGACCTATGGTTCAATTAGATGGTGGTAGGTTTGCTACATCAGATTTAAATGATCTTTATCGACGTGTAATTAATCGTAATAACCGTCTTATGCGTTTAACTAAAATGTTAGCCCCTGAAATTCTTATTCGAAATGAAAAAAGACTTTTACAAGAAGCCGTAGATGCAGTCATTGATAATGGAAGACGGGGTAAAGCTGTTTTAGGAACAAATAATCGCCCGTTAAAATCATTATCTGACATTATTGAAGGTAAACAAGGAAGATTTCGACAAAATCTTTTAGGAAAACGTGTTGATTATTCTGGACGTTCTGTTATCGTTGTTGGGCCTAAATTAAAGCTACATGAATGCGGATTACCTAAAGAAATGGCCATTGAGTTATTTCAACCTTTCGTTATTCATAAGTTAATTCAATTAAGGTTAGCTTCAAATATACGAGGTGCTAAAAATAGGATTCAACGCAATGAGCCTATAATTTGGGATATTTTAAAACAAGTTATCCAAGGGCATCCAATTTTACTGAACCGAGCACCTACTTTACATAGGTTAGGAATTCAGTCTTTTCAACCTATTCTTGTTCAAGGAAGAGCCATTAAACTTCATCCTTTAGTTTGTCCTGCTTTTAATGCCGATTTTGATGGGGATCAAATGGCTGTACATATTCCTTTGTCATTAGAAGCCCAAGCTGAAGCTAGATTATTAATGCTTGCTTCTCTTAATTGGATGTCTCCAGCAACAGGGCAACCCATTATCGTTCCAAGCCAAGATATGGTTCTTGGTTGTTATTATTTAACGATTGAAAATTTAAGTAAAAACCTTTTATTAAAGCCAATTAAATATTTTAGTTCTAAAAAAGATGCTTTATTGGCCTATGAAAATAAGAATTTATCATTACATTCATATATTTGGATTCAATGGGCAGGGCCTGTTGAAAGTTATTTACCTGGTAAAGCAGAAGAACCACTTGCAATTAGTATTGAAAAGTCGGGTTTAACAAATACAATTTATCGACGAATCATTACTAAAAAAGCATTTAATAATACTTTTACCATGAAATATATTCAAACAACACCTGGGCGTATTTTATTTAATCAAGTTATGCAGGAATTTTTATAAAAAAATGAATTAAAAATGATTAAGAAAAAATTAATAGATGTTAAAAAAAACTCTACCGAATTGTTTTTTTGTAACCGAACTTTTGATAAAGGAGAAATAAAAAGACTGATTTATTGGTTTATTATTAATTATGGTACTGCTCGTACAGCTTTAATGGTTGATCAATTAAAAAATTTAGGTTTTCATTATGCCACTATGGCTGGTATTTCTCTGAGTATTGATGATTTACAAATACCACCAATTAAAGTACGTTTATTAAAAAATGCTGAAGAAGAAATTCGCCTTAATGAAGACCGCTTTGTTAAAGGTAAAGTCACTGAAGTAGAACGTTTTCAAAAAGTAATTGATGTTTGGAATACAACAAGTGAATTATTAAAAGAAGAAGTTATTCAAAATTTTCGACAAACAGATTTATTAAACCCTGTTTATATGATGGCTTTTTCTGGGGCTCGAGGTAATATTTCTCAGGTTCGCCAATTAGTAGGAATGCGTGGACTTATGTCTGACCCTCAAGGAGAAATTATTGATTTACCTATTAAAAGTAATTTTAGAGAAGGTTTAACTGTAACGGAATATGTTATTTCTTGTTATGGAGCAAGAAAAGGACTCGTTGATACAGCTTTACGCACAGCAAACTCTGGTTATCTTACTCGTCGATTAGTTGATGTTGCTCAAGGAGTTATTATCAGTCAAATGGATTGTGGTACTTTTTATGGAATCAATGTTTCCACATTAATGGATCAAAATAAAATCATTCTTTCTTTAAAACAACGTTTAATTGGGCGGGTTTTAGCAAAAGATGTTTTTTATAAAAAAACATCTTCATCCGATCCTTTAGCTAAAAGAAACCAAGATATATGTTCATATTTAGCGGAAAGAATTAATAAATTAGCAAAACTAGAGGAACAATCTATTTTTGTTCGTTCTCCTTTAACATGTGAAGCAAATCGATATATTTGTCAGTTATGTTATGGGTGGAGTCTCGCACATAATCGACTTGTTCATTTAGGAGAAGCTGTAGGAATTATTGCTGCTCAATCGATTGGAGAGCCGGGTACGCAATTAACAATGAGAACTTTCCATACCGGTGGTGTTTTTGCCGGAAATGTTGCCGATCGCCTTTATGCACCTCATGATGGAATTATTGGTTTTCAGAAGCTCGCTTCTGAAAAAACATCTACGTTTAAATCAATACGAACACGTTATGGAGAAAGGGCTATTTTTATTGAAGAAGAACTAGAATTAGTTCTCGTTCTTAAAGAGAAGAAAACTTTCATTAAATTACCTAAATATACAATTGTTTTTGTAAACTCAGGACAACAAGTTTTTTGTAAACAAATCCTTGCAGAATTCTCTAGTTTAGAAGAAATTTTACCAAGTTATCAAAAAAATGAAGGAAAAATAGCAACCACAACTGTTAATTCTGATATTTCAGGACAAATTTATTTTCAAAATCTAATTACTGTTAGTCAATCTTCTGAGGAATCACCTGAAAATTTACGTCAAGGTGCTCTTGTACGAGGAAATGGAGAAATTTGGGTATTAAGTGGTCAATTAATTAAAAATGATAAAACTAATTTAAGTTTTTTATTTTATCAAGAGGGTGATATAGTTGTAAATCAAAAAGTGAGTAAAAATCAAAGTTTAGACAAAACTCAACTTAATACTTTTTCAAATCATTTCCCCTTAGCTTTTTTTACTCAGAGTGCACTTTTTTACTCTTTATCGCCTATTTTATATTGGGTTGGTATGGATACATTTTTACCGTATTCGAAGACAGGAAAGAAGACTTTAGAGCCATTACTTAATACAATATCAAAACTTCGTAATTCTCCTTCTTCTGGAATATTTTTTAAAAAAGTTCTTAATATTCATAAAAGATTTTTAAGAAAAAAATCTGCAATGTCGCAAGTAGATTGGGTTTTTGTGATAAATAATAATTATTCATGTAAACAATTACGTAAAGTTTTTTATCAAAATGAGTCTATTATTCCTAGAGAAAAATATTTATTAGATGATATTTGTTTTCATGAAAGTGTTTATTTGAAAATAGAAATAATTCGTAAAGTTCATGTAGTTTATGTACGTAAAGTTGTAAGTCTTTTAAATAAAAAATATTTCTTTGATAAACCAAAAAAAGAGATTTTTAATAGTTTTAATCCTTTACAAATTAAAGTTTTAAATCGAGTTAATACTTTATTTAGTCAAAATATCAAAATAAAATTGCCCGTAAAATCAAACAAATTTCTAATTAAAATTGGAGATCTTATCAATAAAGGGCAAGAACTTATCCCGACAGTATATTCACCAGCATCTGGTCAAATCCAAAGCATTACTAGTAAACAAATTACCTTAAGAGTTGGAAGACCTTATTTAGTTTCTGATAAAACTTCTGTAGCTGTCAATAATGGAGATTTAGTATCTAAAGGGGCTCTATTATTTAATTTAGTTTATAGAAAATCAAAAACCGGGGATATTGTTCAAGGTCTTCCAAAAATTGAAGAACTTTTAGAAGCAAGACGTACAAAAGATTTACAACCAATACCAAACAATGTACATGAACAATTAAAACAAAAATTCGAAAATTATCGCTTAACTTATAATCAAGAAACAGCAGTGAGGAAAAGTTTATCTGAAATACAACAATTTTTAGTGGATGAAGTTCAATTAGTATATCAATCTCAAGGAGTAGATATTTCTGATAAACATATTGAAATTATTGTAAAACAAATGACTTCAAAAGTAAGTATTGAAGAAAGTGGTCACACATCATTACTTCCGGGTGAAATTATTGAGCTACATGGAATTGAAAAAATGAATAAAACTGTAGTTAAAGGTGCAGAATATGAACCTATTATTTTAGGAATAACTAAAGCTTCCTTAAATACAGAAAGTTTTATTTCAGCTGCAAGTTTTCAAGAAACAACTCGTGTACTTACCCAAGCTGCAATTGAAGGAAAAACCGATTGGCTTAAAGGTTTAAAAGAAAATGTTATTCTTGGTAGATTAATTCCCGCAGGGACTGGTTTTTATGCACAAGATCGACTCCCCGGAGTAGAGTCTACCCGTGGGGACTGGTTTTTATAAATAATTTTTTTATTAAAAACTTTATTAACTTATTAATTTATGTTATTATGAATATGAGTTTACTAAAATATTTTTTTTTAATCGAGTAGATTATTGACTAAAAAAACTTAAATTTAATGGAGGCTCAATGTCACCACAAACTGAAACTAAAACAAGTGCTGGCTTCAAAGCTGGTGTAAAAGATTACCGTCTTACTTACTACACTCCTGATTACCAGATCAAAGATACTGATATTCTTGCAGCGTTCCGTATGACTCCTCAGCCTGGTGTTCCACCTGAAGAGTGTGGTGCAGCTGTAGCAGCTGAATCATCAACTGGTACTTGGACTACTGTATGGACTGATGGTCTTACTCAGCTAGACCGTTACAAAGGTCGTTGTTACGATCTAGAGCCAGTTCCAGGTGAAGAGAACCAGTACATTTGTTACGTTGCATACCCTATCGATCTATTCGAAGAAGGTTCTGTAACTAACCTATTTACTTCTATTGTAGGAAACGTTTTTGGTTTCAAAGCGCTTCGTTCTCTACGTCTTGAAGATCTACGTATTTCTTCTGCTTACTGTAAGACTTTCGCAGGTCCTCCACACGGTATTCAGGTTGAGCGTGACCGTCTAAACAAGTATGGTCGTCCTATGCTTGGTTGTACTATTAAGCCTAAACTAGGTTTATCAGCTAAGAACTATGGTCGTGCTGTTTACGAATGTCTTCGTGGTGGATTAGACTTCACTAAGGATGATGAAAACGTTACTTCACAGCCATTCATGCGTTGGCGTGACCGTTTCCTTTTCTGTGCTGAAGCTATCTACAAGTCTCAAGCAGAAACTGGTGAAGTTAAAGGTCATTACCTTAACGTAACTGCTGGTACATGTGAAGAGATGTACAAGCGTGCAGATTTCGCACGTGATCTTGGTGTACCTATTGTAATGCATGACTACCTAACTGGTGGTTTAACTGCTAACACTTCTCTAGCTAACTACTGTCGTGATAATGGTCTTCTACTTCATATTCACCGTGCAATGCACGCTGTAATTGACCGTCAGCGTAACCATGGTATTCACTTCCGTGTTCTAGCTAAGGCTCTTCGTCTGTCTGGTGGTGATCACCTTCACTCAGGTACTGTTGTAGGTAAACTTGAAGGTGAACGTGCAGTAACACTAGGTTTCGTAGACCTAATGCGTGATAACATCATTGAGAAAGACCGTTCTCGTGGTATTTACTTCAGCCAAGATTGGTGTGGTCTTCCAGGTACAATGCCAGTTGCTTCTGGTGGTATCCATGTATGGCATATGCCAGCTCTTGTAGAGATTTTCGGTGACGATTCTTGTCTACAGTTCGGTGGTGGTACTCTAGGACACCCTTGGGGTAACGCTCCTGGTGCTTCTGCAAACCGTGTAGCTCTAGAAGCTTGTGTTCAAGCTCGTAACGAAGGTCGTGACCTTGCTCGTGAGGGTGGTGACGTTATTCGTGCTGCATGTAAGTGGAGCCCTGAACTAGCTGCTGCTTGTGAAGTTTGGAAAGAAATTAAGTTTGAATTCGAAACTATTGATAAGCTTTAATATTTAATATAGCTTCTATATTGCGCCCACAGGGCGCAATATATTCTTAAAGAAGATTAGTTTAAGAGAAACTATTTTTTAAACTTTTAGTAAAAAAATTATAACTATATTATTATATAATATTATATTATAATTGATATATAATCTATTATAAAAATATAATAGATTTTTTTTTAATTTACATATGATTGATTTACTTAAATATCCGGTAATTACTGAAAAATCTACAAGGTTTCTGGAAAACAATCAATATACGTTTGATGTAGATCTTAGACTTACTAAAACAAAAATTAAATCTTTAATAGAAGAATTGTTTGAAGTAACGGTTCTTGGAGTTTCCACTCATAGACCTCCAAGAAAAAAAAGACGTATAGGTCAATTTCAAGGGTACCGTCCGCGTTATAAGCGCGTGCTTATTACTCTAAAATCAGATGATTCGATTCCACTTTTTCCAGAAAGTTAGTATAACCTCAAATCTATGGGTATTCGTTTTTATAGGGCAATTACACCAGGTACACGTAACCGTTCAGTAGCAGATTTTACTGAAGTGGCTAACATAAGACCTGAAAAGTCATTAACTTTTTATAAGCACCGAGCAAAAGGCCGTAATAATCGTGGTATTATTACTAGCCGTAATCGAGGACAAGGACATAAACGTCTTTATCGTAAAATTGATTTTAAGCGCAATAAATTAGGTGTTTCTGCGAAGGTATTTAGTATTGAATATGATCCAAACCGAAACGCCAGAATTGCTTTATTACATTATGAAGATGGAGAAAAAAGATATATTCTTCATCCACGTGGTTTAAAAATAGGCGAAAATGTGGTTTCAGGCTTTGAAGTGCCTATTAAAATTGGTAACTCTTTACCAGTTAAAAACATGCCACTTGGTACCGAAATTCACAACTTAGAACTTCAGCCTTTTAAAGGTGGCCAATTAGCTCGATCTGCTGGTAGTTTAGCTCAGATTGTAGCCAAAGAAGGCGATTATATTACTGTAAGATTACCTTCTGGTGAAGTTCGTCTTGTAAGTAAAGATGTTTGGGCAACTGTTGGTCAAGTAGGTAATATAGAATCAAACAATATTACTATTGGTAAAGCAGGTAGAAAACGTTGGTTAGGTCGAACACCTCATGTTCGTGGTGTTGTTAAAAACCCTGTTGATCATCCACACGGTGGAGGAGAAGGTAGAGCACCTATTGGTCGTCCTCGTCCGGTTACTCCTTGGGGTAAACCAGCTCTTGGACTAAAGACTCGAAAATCTAACCGATATAGTTCAAAGCTTATTATTCGTCGACGCAAATAAAATTTAAAAGAAAACTATGACACGTTCTTTAAAAAAAGGACCTTTTGTTGCAGATCATTTATTAAAAAAAGTTGATCGATTAAATTCTCAAGGAGAAAGACAAGTGATTACAACTTGGTCTCGTGCCTCAACAATTGTTCCTATTATGATTGGACATACAATTGCAGTCTATAATGGCCGTGAACATATTCCAGTTTTTATTACTGACCAAATGGTAGGCCATAAATTAGGAGAGTTTGCTCCAACTCGAACTTTTCGTGGGCACGTTAAAAGTGATAAAAAATCTCGAAGATAGATTTTATTTAATTTACCAGTATTCTTATGACACTGCAGAAGACTAATTCTGACTTAGAAGCAAAGGCTTTTTTAAGATATGTACCAATGTCACCTTTTAAGGTGAGAAGAGTTTTAGATCAAATACGTGGACGTTCATATGAAGAAGCTTTAATGATATTAGAATTTATGCCTTATAGGGCGTGTGAACCAATATTAGAAGTTGTAACTTCAGCGGCAGCTAATGCAAACCATAATTTAGGACTTAATAAATCTACACTTTTTATTAGTGAAGCAAGAGTAGATCAAGGTCCAGTTATGAAACGTTTCCGTCCTCGAGCACAAGGAAGAGGTTTTCCTATTAAAAAACCAACGTGTCATATAATTATTGCAGTAAAAAGTAAAGTTTAATTAACATGGGCCAAAAAGTTCACCCTCTTGGGTTCCGTATTGGAGCTACACAAGATCATTACTCCCACTGGTTTGCCAAACCTAGCGAATATCCACAACTTATTCAAGAAGATAAGTTGTTACGTAATTTTATTAATCGTGAATTAACAGAAGCTGGTATTGCTGAAATTATTATTCAACGAAAAGCTCATCGTATTGAACTTGAAGTTCATGCTGCAAGACCTGGAATTATAGTTGGCCGTCGTGGGGTTGGAATTGAAAAAATACGTCAAGATTTAGAAAAATTATTGAGCAATCAGAGTCAAATTTCAATTAATGTTGTTGAAATAAGCAATCCAAGTTGTAAAGCTAAATTAATTGCTGAATCTATCAGTCAAGCACTAGAAAAACGAGTTCCATTCCGTAGAGCTGTAAAAGGCGCTATACAAAAAGCACAGCGTGCTGGAGTTAAAGGAATTAAAATTCAAGTTTCAGGACGTTTAAATGGTGCTGAAATTGCACGAAGTGAGTGGGTCCGTGAAGGATCAGTTTCTTTACAAACACTTAGAGCAAAAATTGATTACTGTTATTACACGGCACAAACTATTTACGGTATTCTTGGTATTAAAGTTTGGGTTAGTAATGGTAATGAATTTGAAATAAAAAATTAGATTCAAAAAAACTATCTTTTTAAAAATAAATACATATGTTAAGTCCTAAACGAACGAAGTTTCGTAGGTACCATCGAGGCCGACTGAAAGGTAAAGCATTACGAGGTAATAAAATTGCTTTTGGTGATTTTGCTATTCAGGCTTTAGAATCAGGATGGATTACTTCACGTCAAATTGAAGCTGGCAGACGAGTAATGACTCGCTATGCACGTCGAAGTGGAAAACTTTGGATACGTGTTTTTCCTGATAAACCAATCACTTACCGTGCAGCGGAGACTCGAATGGGTTCTGGTAAAGGTTCACCAGAGCATTGGGTAGCAGTCATTAAACCAGGAAAAATTTTATATGAAATGAAAGGAGTTCCTGAAACTGTCGCTCGTTCAGCAATGAGAATTGCTTCATTTAAAATGCCAGTTAAAACTCGTGTTATTAGTCATTAAAAATGTAATGCAACCATTTATTGGTTGCATTAAGCTTATAGTATATAATATAATATGATTCAAACTCAAACCTATCTTAATGTAGCTGATAATAGCGGCGCAAGAAAAATTATGTGTATTCAAGTGTTGGGCGATAATGGTCAATACGCTACAATTGGTGATATTATTGTTGCAGTAGTTAAAGATGCACTTCCAAACATGCCTTTAAAAAAATCTGACGTTGTTCGAGCTGTTGTTGTTCGAACTGTTAAAGGTTTAAGGCGTGAAAACGGTATGAGTATACGCTTTGACGATAATGCTGCTGTTATTATTAATAAAGAAGGAAATCCTCGAGGGACAAGGGTTTTTGGACCGATTGCTCGTGAATTACGAGATCGTAATTTTACAAAAATTGTTTCATTAGCTCCTGAAGTTCTTTAATAAGAGCTTATAGTTAATCAAAAATTAAAAAAAAATGCTATGAGTATACAGAGATTAAAAAAAATTTACTTAAATGATGTTGTTCCTAAACTTACAAAACAATTTGAATATAAAAATCTTCACCAAGTCCCAGAAGTAAAGAAAATTGTTATTAATCGAGGTTTAGGTGAAGCATCACAAAATGCTAAAACACTTGATTCTTCATTAAAAGAAGTCAGCATTATAGCAGGGCAAAGAGGTATTGTTACAAGATCAAAAAAAGCTATTGCAGGTTTTAAAGTAAGAGAAGATATGCCAGTAGGTATTTCAGTTACTTTAAGAGGTGAAAAAATGTATGGTTTTTTAGACCGACTTATCAATTTAGCTTTACCTCGAATTCGAGATTTTCAAGGTATTAATTCTAAAAGTTTTGATGGTCATGGTAATTTTAGTTTAGGTCTAGAAGAACAGTTAATGTTTCCAGAAATTGATTATGATAAAATTGAGCAATTACAGGGTATGGATATTTCTATCATTACAAACTCTAAAACAAATGAAGAAGGGTATGCTTTATTAAAAGAATTAGGAATGCCTTTTCGCGTTAAATAACTAGTAAAATAGACAAAAACAATATCAAAAATAAATTTTATGACTAATGATACCGTAGGTGATATGATCACTCGACTAAGAAATGCTAACTTAGTAAAAATTCAAGATGTTCGTATACCAAAAACAAAAATAACTTTTAAGATTGCTCAAATTCTAAAAGATGAAGGTTTTATAAGTAGTTATGATTTTTTAGAAGAGCAAATGCAACCTCAGGAGTATTTTAGTGTTCGTCTTAAGTATAAAGGTGCGAAGCAATCAACTCCTTACATTACCAGGTTAAAAAGAATAAGTAAGCCAGGGCTTCGCGTTTATGTCAATAAGAATGAAATTCCTAAAGTATTAGGGGGTATTGGAGTTGCGGTTTTATCAACTTCAAAAGGTCTTATGACTGATCGTCAAGCGCGTGCTTTAAACATTGGTGGTGAAGTTTTATGCTATATTTGGTAAAAATTAATGCTCTTGTAGCAAGGAGTTAGTCTGGAAAAACAAGAACTAATTGAAATGGAAGGGGTTGTAACTGAATCCCTACCAAATGCAATGTTTCGGGTCGATTTGGATAATGGGTTTAATGTATTAGCTCATATTTCAGGAAAAATACGCCGTAATTATATTAAAATTTTACTTGGCGATAGGGTTACAGTAGAATTAACGCCTTATGATTTAACTAAGGGCAGAATAACCTATCGCCTTCGTAACCGTTAATTAAAAACTATGAAAGTACGTTCTTCAGTTCGTAAAATGTGTTCGCAGTGTCGTCTAATTCGTAGAAGAGGAAAAGTTATGGTTATATGTTTAAATCCTAAACATAAACAACGCCAAGGATAATAAGACTTGTTTTTTAGCGCAATATAATATAATCTGTATATTGTATTGCGCTAAAAAGCGCAATATAATAAACTGCACTAAAGATAAAAAGCATCTATGGCCGAGTGGACGATGGCTCGGGACTCATAATCTCGCTCTGAAAAGACATCGCTGGTTCGAATCCAGCTGGATGCACCTAAAGTGCTATTAAATAAAATATTATGGCAAAGAAAAGTATGATTCAACGAGAAAAGAAACGTCAAAAACTAACACAAAAGTTTTTTTCTCGTCGTGAAGAATTAAAAGCAAAAATCAAAAGTTCTGAGTCGTTTGAAGATAAGTTAATGTATCATAGAAAATTACAGCAATTGCCTCGAAACAGTGCTCCTTCAAGATTACATAATCGCTGTTTAGTTACTGGGAGACCTAAAGGTTTTTATAGATACTTTGGATTATCTCGACAAGTTCTTCGTGAAATGGCTTATGAAGGTTTACTCCCAGGTGTCACAAAATCTAGTTGGTAATATTACTAAAAATTACAAAAAAAAAGCCACCCCCGAAGGAGTGGCTACTAACTATTTCAGTTTAATCTTAATGATTAACTAATTTGGAATTAGCCAATCCGTATATAACGCAGTCTGGTTTCTTATAACAGCATTTTTAATTAATTGTGCAGGTTCTGGGAGCCCCTCAATATACAGATTATCTCTTAATGGCGGATAAGAATCAAAAGACTTTTCAATTGCAACTCCAATTTGCTGCCTAGAGCGACGAATGGGTTTTAAGTTAGAAAAAACTAATTCATGCCAACCGATTATTTCTTCACGGGTGAGTGGATACTGTGTTATCGGTGCATCAAGGAGAAAAGAAGGTATTATTTCGTTTTCTATAAAAACGAACTTGTTAGAGTTGCCAAAAGAATCCGTAGAGGAGGAAGCAGTAGAAGTTTCAGAACTGTTACTAGATGTTCTGCTGTAGGTGTGGAACGTCTCTACCTTTGGTGAAGCAAATGCGGCCCTGTTATTAGAAGAAAAAAATCCCACAGAAGTAACTAAAATATAGGCTAACCCTCTCGGTAATTTAAATTTAGTAGTCATAAAATCTTTTATTAAATCCCCATGAA
>PJEL010000280.1_pt1 | contig 61191 bp, 44 predicted proteins | sample 1853271 | NCBI WGS metagenome assembly PJEL01 (sample SAMN08108733, study PRJNA415343) | Invertebrate metagenome, whole genome shotgun sequencing project. | host: Globobulimina | place: Sweden: Gullmar Fjord | collected 2015-08
GGCCTGATCCGGTATTCGTGCTACCGCTACCTGGGCCTGATCCGGTATTCGTGCCACCGCTACCTGGGCCTGATCCGGTATTCGTGCCACCACTACCTGAACCTGATCCGGTATTTGTACCACCACTACCTGGGCCTGATCCAGTATTTGTACCACCGCTACCTGGGCCTGATCCAGTATTTGTACCACCGCTACCTGGGCCTGATCCAGTATTTGTACCACCGCTACCTGGACCTGATCCGGTATTCGTACCACTTGGCGGAAGACCTAATTTACGTCTTTCATCTTCTCGAATAGCTTTTTCCAACGTGTCCATATCACCAACAAAGCCAAAGGGGCCTTTTCCGTCATACACATTTTTCCCTGTCTTAATAAAATCTAACAATTGTTTGATTGCATTGCGAATTCCATTTGAGGGTCGCAGCGTTCTCACAAGAGTCTGCATCCCTTTCCATTTACCACCTTTAATTAAATTCCAAGCTCGACGTAAACTGGAAGCACCACCTTTCCACACTCCCCCTCGAAAAAAATTTTTCAAATCCCCTGGATTAAGACCAATAAAAGTAAATAATTTTCCAATACCACTAAGATTTTTTCCAGCTGAACCAAGATTAACAAATCCACCAGCTAAAAATGAGACAACATTTATCCCCATTTTAATTTTCTCATTCAAAACCTGATTTGTACCATAGGTCTCCACCATCCCTTTCAACACATCAGCTCCTGCACCAATACCAAATGCTACACAAGCTAAACCTCCTGTCGCGATACATGCAGCAGCTCCAAGGGCAAATGCACCTGTTTTCAAAAGTGACAACTCACCATTATCAAGAAACATTTCGCTTAGAACATTGCCACCAAGTTTATAGGCACCACGGAAAAAAGAACCTGTCTTCGTAGCAATAGTACTGACAACAGATTTTGTTATACTCGCAGCCCTTGATGCTGCAGTTGTCAATTTTCCCTTTATATACTTCGCACCGCTAATTACAGATGAAGCACCACGGGTTAAGGCTGATTTTGTACCCGAAATTACAGATTGAGTTGTATTCCCGATGGCATTCCAAGCATCCCTGAAACCAAAACCTCCTATATATCCTGGCCTTATCTCACCATCAACTGGCAAAATAGTGCTGGCAAGCGACAAAAGCGTTGGGTCCCCAATCCCCTTTACATAAAGAACGACATCATTAAGAACAAAACCAACATCTATTGATTTCTCATGCAAAATAAAAAGTGGCGACAGACGTAATTTGTCTGTTAACTGAAATAACAAGTTTCCTTCAGCAAACACATCCTCACTCGGGTCATCAAATAGCGATGGAATATATTGAAGATCATGTATCTGTGACAAAACATTTGACAGAGCGTTACCAATAGAGGTTAAGTCTTTCCACGGAGTAGAAGACTTAAAACAATCCGGACAATCTGAAGATGTCGTCCGAGCTGATATTTTTTTTACCACCCTGTCTGCTATCTTCAAAGATAGATCTTTTTTATTTTTCAAGACACCAAGTGTTCCAGCCAGTCCTTCAGAGTAAAGCGAACCTGGCTTCGTCGAACGAACAGTGACCCTTTTTTCCAACTCAACAATAGTGTTCTTGTACTTCTGGCCAGCAGTTTGAATAATTTCCCCAGCAAGTTTCTCTAGTTCTACAATCAACTTCCGGTCGAAATTGTACGATTCCTGAATTACTTCAATATCTTTAAACAAATCTGCAATAGATCTAGAAAAAGTATCATTAACCTGAAAAAGTGACCGAACAGGAGGATTTTCAACAGTTGATATACCGTCTTCATCCAATCCTGAAACAAGCAATGCTGCCAAAAAATCAAATTTCTGTTTGGAAATATCAAGCAACTCACTCTGGTTTATAATTTCTTCAACCAAGTAGTTGATCTCAATAACTTTCCACGAGTTCGCTTGACTATTTATTATACTGTCCGGGTTCTGCCAGTTCAGTTCGTCATACAGACCTGCCACTGTATCTAATTGACCAGCAAGTCCCTGCAATTTTGTTTTAATTTTCCTGTTAAGGCTTTGGAGTTCGAGATAAGCGTCTCTAAATTCAGTTGCTTTGGAAGAAACAAGAAAATCTCCAAGGACAGTCAGTGATTTTGTATGGTCAAGCAAATTGAGACTGGCCTGATCTATTCCCTGCTTAAAATCATGAACAAAAAACCGTCGTTTGCCGGTATTGGCAATCAAACCATTTGCTATAGAGCTATATTCACTCACCAAATCAACAATACCTGAAGAACCAGACAACTTTCCGGGAATATAGAGAAAGTTACCAGAAGGATTAATTTTACTGTCATCACTTTGCTGTTCTTTGAGGGCTAATAGCCGGTGATGCAAAGATTGATTGATTTTAGCAAGAAGCTTAGCATGTCGCTGACTATTTACATCACCAGACTGGCTGAGTAAATCGATCTCAGTATTGATCTTTGCTTGCAGATAACTGGTACGTTGTTTTTCCTCTTCATAATTTGCAATAGCAATTTTGTTGTACGTTTCTTTTTCAGAATTGAAACCAGCAATTGCCAAATTTACCCTGCCCGTCAATTCTGCAAGCAAAGCCGCCTCCGATTCAATAGTGACCAAATGAGACCGTAATGGGGCTATTTTCGCAGATAAGTCTGACTTTTGTTCAAGCTGTGTAAGAATTGAATCCAGAAATGAGACATATTTCAACATCAAGAGTCCCTTGGTGTCAAAAGCGGTCTTGGAAATGTTATAGTAGTAATCAAGATTTCGGCAGGTATCCATAAATCCACCAGGAACAATTCCTCCCGAGGTTAATATAGAAAACTGCTCCCTGAACTGAGTTTCAACCGCTGCCACATTACCTTCTAAATCCTGTTCAAGAGGCCCCCCTTTTTTAAGAATATAATTGGCAGTCTTCAACACCTCTTCAACTTCTGCTGCAATCTCAAGATGTTCTTTGCCGACCAGATCAAGTAAAATCACCCCTTGTTCCAGTTGTCTATTCAATGCAAACTGTTGTGTTCTAAATCGAGGATAAATATCTGACAAAACAACTAACTGATCAATAAAAGCCTGAAGTAAATCCTGCTCAGCCTCTGATACATTATCTGCAAACTTGATTATGCTAACAGGTTCCTGCTGCCCGTCTATTGTCTGCATATTTGCCAAAACTGCTGGCGGTAAAACAACATGAAAAAGAAAGAAGGAAAGAATTGACCATATTATTGTTTTTTCAAAAAATCTCATGTCCTTAATCCTCCCAATATCTTTCCGGTAGACAGCAATTCAACCAAGTCAGCAACGTTGACGATTGCTGCTTCAGCCTCTGGACTTTTCTTTTTAGCAGAGATCTTTTTAAACAATACCCTTCCTGAAACAGGATCAATACTTTTAACTGTATCGAAAAGAGAACACTTCAATTTATTCTCTTTTATCTCGGCTTCGCCTTTAACAGCTGTTCCTTTTAATATTTCCTGCAGATTCTTTATAAGTTCATTTTGATTGATCTCTCTATCAGAACTCGTGATATTTGACGAAAAACTCACTAACGGAACTTTTCTATTACGGCAATCAAATTCAATGAAAGAGTCAGGAAAGACAGAATTGCATTCCAATAAAAAATAAAAGGTCTTTTCAGAAAGTTTTGTAGGAATTTTAGCAGGACCACCCAGAATAATTCCACCCTGATTAATCAACAGATTCATACGATAACTAGCGATGAATTTAGTATTATTTGTCGTTTCAGATGATATTGCCAAGTACTTTCTTTTGCCATACTGCTCAACAACAACATGTTTCTCATGTCCAACTATAACTGAGGCTAACTGGTAAAGACGACTGGCAAAAAAGGCTTTTCTGCGTGGACTATAGAGATGGGATGTCTTGAAACATCTGATGAATAAATATATGACAAATGGTGTAATGAATAAAAAAAGAATCGAAAAGAACCAAGTATCACTATAATTACTTTCCAGTTTGATAGTTCCAAATAAATTCGCTAAAAAAAGCCAAAGAACCAGTACTCCTACCCATTTGATATATAAAAAAATAGGTGTTGAAATAAAAATGTCTTTCTTGGAGAGCCCCTTCAACATTTTATCTACTAAAGAGCCAAATTGTGATACACTCATGGTCTTTCCTAAAAACTTCTTTTGCTTATCCATATCAAAATATTCCTACTGCTATTTAAGTCGGTATCTGCTTTCAGAAAATAAACTTTTCCCATTTTTCAGGAATTAAAAAATCTTTTTGCAATACCAGCAATTTTGACGCTGACTGCCTACCTATAGACATAATTTTCCCTGTTGCCATTTCCGCCAAAAACAAAGATTCATTGTCTTTAAAAATGACCATGGCATGATCAAAAACAAAAGGATCAGGAAAATTATGATCTGTATCCTTCTTGATTCGTAAGACCGGGCTGGCAGCAATACCATTATTTCTCAAAACAGTTGAAAACAATAAAGATAAATCTTTACAATCTCCCTGCTTTTCCATCAGAGTTACAGAACATTTCTGCGGGACAAGCATATGTCCTTGATTCATATTAACCTGATATTTAAAAGAATCTTTAAAAGTGGCTAACAATGTATTAGCAGCTGCTCCTCTCACAGGCAATTTCTTAAATAACAGCAAGAAATCATCTGGATTTAACTTGCACTGTTTACCCCAAGAATCTTCATATTTTTCTGCAACCCGCTGCCAGGAACCTGCTGCACTGACTTGTAATTTCCCTGAACTTCGATCTTTTTCTGGTTTCACCACAAAACTCCACTCATAATCTTTCTTGATTTTTCCTTTCTGGGGAGCAAACAGTATTTCCATATCACCTATGATCTTATAGGAGACAGAAATTGGACGAGGAAAATGTAAAGAATAATGAGCTTTTCTGGTCACACCAAAGGATGGCAAACTATACACGTCTGCAAATAGTTCCTGAAAACCCTCCAAATCTGATATTATTGTATAATGATAACTAATCTCTGCAGCAGGACAATCATGCTTAAAAAAAAGAGTATTGTTACTGAAGTGAACCTTTTTTCTCTCACCGGCACATTCTATATATGCCCCAACTTTTGACAGTTGACTTCCATTTACAGGAACAAGTATTGGTAACTTCATTTGCCAGTTGTTTTGTGAAACAACACCTGCTCTATACTGATATCTTGTCTCTACTCTTCCGTTATCATGTATAAAAATATCTTTTTCAGTGTTAATCCATTTTTTTTGTAAAGCAATAGCCGGGTTGCAGCTACATAGCTGGCAAGCAAATATTATAAATCCCAAAGCAACAGAAAAAATATTCACTAGACCTTTACCTGCACAACTTTCCACATGAAAAAACAACCCATTCCCCCCCAAAGGATCATTGTAAATATAATTAGCCAACCTAAAGGAGTGGAAAACATCAGGCCAAAAATTTCTGGATTGAGCTTATTGAGTAACCAACCCAATAGAAAAGGAAGAACAGTCAATATAACGGCTTGAGATCTGCCCTCTGCCGTCATCGTGGATATCTTTTGTTTAATCATTTTCCGTTCACGAATCGTGAAGGCGATATTTTCAAACACCTCGGTTAAATTTCCACCAACTTCCTTCAAAATAACAATAGAATTTACAAGAATAGAGGTATCACTGGTGGGAATGCGTCTTTCCAGTCCACGCAAAGCTTCATCAAACCCCTTTCCGAGTCGTTGTTCCTTTACAATCATGCCAAACTCTTGATTTAAAGGTTTGGGAGCTTCTCGTGAAATAACCTCAAAGACCTGCCCAAGACTCATTCCTGCCCGCAAACCATTTGTTGCCATAATAAGTCCATCTGGAAGCAATTCGTCAAACTGTCTCATTCTTCTGATTTTAAGACGTTTTATGACTAAACGCGGTAAACACCAACCCAGCAAAGCAAACAGAAACATACTGAAAATACGTGTATAAATATTGGACATGAAATTTTCTTGAAGCCCATAAATTAGCTCATCATCCACATTGTATTTGGTCAATGATTTTGCTTTTCTCATTTCAAAAGCAGCGTCTGATTCTCTACCTAGGTATGAATAGGCATAAGATAAATTAGCATGTGGCTGAATATATTCTGGCTGAATTTTTATAGCTTTTTCAAACGCTGTAACTGCTTCTTCCAAATTTCCAGCAGCAAGATTTGCAAGCCCTAACTCATTGTGTACAACCGGTGAAGAGGAATCATAATACCGACTGAGAATATCAAGAGCTTCAGAATGCTTGCCATGACTGTTCAGCTCAATGGCCCTGTTAATTGCAAAAATATTTATTTTAGCAATTTTACCAGGAAAGAAAAATCCGGCCAGAGCAAACAATATCAGAGTGCCAGCTATTATTCTCACAGCAATTGAATCCGATACAGGTAAAAACAGATCATCCATTTCTGATGTAAACCAAGCCAGATTTTTTTGCCAGGGGCCATCCCCGTCCTTTTGCAGATAAAGACAAAAAAACCAGACACCAAGAAAACTCAGAAAAAAAACACCGGTAAAAAGTATCCAATCCACGAAGTTACCATCCCTTCTTTCACATTAATTTTATGCTTCGTACTCCAAAAAAGTAACAGAAATACCCCTAGAAATTATGTGGTCGTCCAGAACATTTCTCTTGGTATTTTGACACCGCGCTCTTCAAAGACCTTCAGACAACGAGGCGTGTAACCTGTTGAAATAAAATTTCCTGTAATCTTCCCCTGCTCATCAACTCCTTCCTGTTCAAACATATAGATATCACCCATGGTAATTATATCCCCTTCGATCCCGGTAACCTCTGAAACCTGAAGAATCTTACGTGACCCATCTTTCAAACGGGAAAGCTGAACGATTATGTCAATTGCACCTACAATCTGTTCACGAATCGCCTTTATCGGTAAATCAAAACCAGCAAACATAACAAGCGTTTCAAGTCTGGCCAAAGACTCACGGGTTGAATTAGCATGCAAAGTAGTTAAGGAACCATCATGACCAGTATTCATGGCCTGGAGCATATCAAGAGCCTCGCCAGCTCTACATTCACCAACAACAATCCGGTCAGGTCGCATCCGGAGAGAATTACGAACAAGATCCCGAATTGTTACTTCGCCACTACCCTCTATATTTGGAGGTCTGGATTCCAGGGTGATAATATGTGGTTGTCGCAACTGTAACTCAGCGGAATCTTCGATGGTCACAATCCTTTCATCTGCTGGAATAAAAGACGAAAGAATATTAAGAAGTGTTGTCTTGCCAGACCCAGTTCCTCCAGAAACAATTACATTTAAGCGACATTTAACAGCTGCTTTTAAAAATTCAGCCACCTGTTGATTCAATGTACCAAATTGAATCAATTCCTGTATACCAACACTATCTCGACTAAACTTTCTGATGGTAATATTTGTGCCACTCACAGCCAGTGGAGGAATGACCGCATTCACACGAGAACCATCTTTCAAACGGGCATCTACCATGGGTGAACTGGCATCGATACGCCGGCCAAGTGGTGCAACAATCCTTTCAAGAATTCCCTGAAGCTGATTTTCAGAAAGAAATCTTTTGTCTGCTAATTCTAATTTACCAGCACGTTCCACATAAATCTGGTCCCAACGGGTTACCATGATTTCACTAATATCCTGATCCTCGAGTAAATCCTCCAACGGCCCCAGTCCAAGCGACTCCTGAAGAATCTCCTTCACTATCTGGTCACGGATGATTCTGGATTTAATTGAAGCCTGTCGATCTAGAATCTCAATGGTCTTTTTTCGTACATTATTCTGTAATTCCTGCAATTTTTCAGGGTCATTGTCTACATCAATATCCAGTTTTTTTAGATCAAGAATTTCCAGAAGTTCATCATGTATTTTCAGTTTCAAACTGTTTTTATATTCCTGACTTATACTGTCCTTATCCGTATCCTTTACCGAAAAAACATCATTCTTAGTTGCCACTCTACCTGTTCCAGCCTGAAGCAACTGAAGCGTTATTCTACTTATGGCCTTGCTAACAGAGTGATCAGGAAAATCAAAAGGAAATATTTTTCCAGATGCAAAATGAGAGCTCATCTGCTCATCAAATGGAATAATACCTGTAAGTCTTTTGTTCAGCCTATTCTCTGCCAATGAAGGACTTACCGCACTATTGTTATGAGATTTATTCAGAACAACATGGAGTACATCCTTAGAAAAATTCCGCTGTTTAAAAAAAGCAAGATCATTCACCATGCTAATAAGTGATAAAGGTTCACAATCCAGAGGAAGAATAATTTTCTCAGCCTGATCCAAAAAATATTCCACAAAAGGCCCATAGCTAAGACCAAGATCCATAATGACAACATCAAAAAGTGTTACTATTTTTGCGAAAATCTCACCGGTTTTTTTCAAATAATCTGCATCGAAATCACTCGCATCAACTTCCCCCTGAGCAAGACTAAGTACACTTATATTATTTCGATAAGGGGTTGGATAATTCCTTAAAAGCTTTAAATCCACGGAATGTGCAAAAGGTAGTAATTTAGCAAGGGAACGAACTTTCTTCAGTTCAAGATAAGCTGCAAGATCAGTTGCATAGGGAAGGCTGCAATCAACCAGTAAAACAGATTGACCAATCTCAGAAGCAATGCTCGCGGCAAGATTTACAGAAATAAAACTTTTCCCAACTCCACCTTTTGAACTATATACAGCAAAAAGTCGACTCACATCTACCTTCCCGGTTTTCTATCAATATTATCATATTCATAATCTTTAAATGATTCTCTAACCTTATCCCCAAGACCTTTCACAGCTTCACGGCCGGATTTAAGAATTTCAGGTGTAACAAAAATTAATACCTGTGATTTATCATGCATAAACTTCCTGGACTTATTCAGTTGTACCAAAGCTGCTCCCCCTCCCGGTGGAGAACCTGAAATAGATTTTGCTTCACGCTGTCCAATCATTCCACCAAGAGCTATACTTTCTGCATCTTTTACATACACAGCAGATTTCAGTTTAGTATCTCTAATTTTTGGTGCTCCTCCTATTCCTTCACCAGCAACAAAAGATGAGCTCACATCCACAGAGGTGTCAATGTTACCCCACTGATCAATCACTGGAGAAAAGCTCATGCTAAGGCCAACCTTTTTATATTCCACGGACATCATACCACCCTCCTGAGCAACAGGTATCGGGATCTCATCTCCGACAAAAAAATGGGCTGAATCACCGCTTTTAGTTACCACTGTCTGCTGAAAAAGTGAACGACCTTTGCCATTCTCTCTGATGCGCTGCATCTTGGGAAATAAATTTGAAATTGTTCCAGTAATAGCACCAAGAAAGGAAGAACTTTGTCCACTGCCACCAGAGTAAGACCCTGTTGCGGAACCTGATGCGCCAGGATTCCAATGAAAACCCATACTTCTTAATGATTCCTTTTCGATTTCCATTACAGTTAGAGTCAACTGCACCATTTGTGCAGGTCCAATAGTGCCACGCTCCATCACCTTTATTACATTCACAACGTTGGCAGCATAGGCAGAAGCAACCATTTCAGCCCTTTTACTATCTGCTTTGGTAAAAACAATTCCCTCTATCAAAAAAGATTCTTTGGCAGCGTTAACTGTCACTCCTTTTAGGCCAATAGCCTTTTGCATTTCTTCAGCAAGGATTTTTTTCAACAAAGGACTCATTTTTACCAGATTAATAACACCTCCCATTCCTTCCAGAATTGAGTTAACCCTATCAAGATCCTTTCTACTGAAAACCTCACCTTCCACTGCGACCCTATTACCGATGAGCCGGATTCTTACTCCTTCCACATCTTCTAGAAGAACTGTCAAATCTTTAGCAAGCCCACTGGCATCGCGGATGGAAACAACAACAGTTATTTCTTCTCGTAATTTTTCATTATCCCATACTAGTATATTGGTCTCACCTTCAGATTTTGCATTGACCAGTATCTCGCGCATATCTGTTCTGGTAACCTGAGATATTTCAGGTGAACCTGTTGCAACTTTTTGGATATCATAACCAAACTTAAGGACTCGACTTTCGCCTACTTGCATCCGCAATAATTTCTTTCCCGCCAAAAGCGAGGCTGGCATTGCACAGATAAAACAAAAAAGAACCAACAGACAAACAAACAATTTACTAGAGTAAACATGTTGCCCGATGTTTTGCGGATTAAAGATATTCATGATTGCACCCACCTGCTATTTCCAATAAAATAATATAACTTTAGAACCTTGAAAGCTGTTCAGCACCACGAATTTCCACCCACGCTGGCAAAGAGCGGCGCAACACTGGTTTTTTAACACCCAGAAATTTATTTGCTTCAAGGCTTTTCTCTTCCCACGGCGCACCCTGGTCCCATGATGAACGTAGGGCAAGCGCTATTGAACCTATTTCCTGAGCCAAATTTAACCGCAAGCAGTCCTCCTGACTGACAGCAAGTGTAACTGTTGCAATTGCCTTTGAAGCAACTCCGGTAACACTTTCAGGATTAAACACATTACCGGGTCCACTCTTCTGACTTTGGATTCCTGGACTGATTGCCATGCGACGTGATCTTTGGTCTACCGCCAAAATTAAAACATTTTCCAGTACAACTTTTGAGTAGATATCCTGATCAACTTTTCCTTTTTCCACACTCTCTACACCGACCTCAACTGTAAGCAGAACATCTACAAAATCACCAGGTTGAACCAATCCTGACACAGCTGTCACCGGATTAACAGCCACAGTAAAACCAACTTTATCTTTTGGAATCTTTTGTGCAAGACCTGCCTTTTCAGGTGAGGCAAGCATAGATTCAAGTATCTGTGACCCTTCAAGTGCAGGGACATAGACCACCCGGTCAAATAAAGTTGTCATATCACTGATCGCACCCGGCTGGACATATTTTTTCGGAATTTCCCGTAATTCAATATTTGTTTCATCTAGACGGGTTCCGTTTGCGAGATCCATAGCTGCAATCACAACCTTCACCGGAGTACTCATATCAACAAGTGCTTTTTCTCGTCGCTGTACATAGGAAAAAACAAACATTACGGCAAACAATGCAAGCGCTAATGAAATTAACAAAGCCCTGGTATTTTTCATGAGTTTCTATCTTCCTTTTTGCTATCCTTTTCTAAAATAATACGAAAAATCTTCTTTAAAAACTTGTTTTCCAAGGCAATCAAAACCAGTAATACCTATCTCCATAAGGTTTGTAATACTGACTAATTCCCCCTTTTGCCCGCATAGATCCAGCATATGAGGATACCGTAGCTTTAAGTGGTATGTGACTAAGACCAATTATCGATGCCATTTTACCTCGTAAAAAGACACTTTTTTTCTTTGTTACTGTTACTTTCCTTGGCCTGCCATAATACCCGGATGAATTGTTTATACGAGTACACTCTCTGCGGAGGACTGCATATGCCTCTACCTGTAACTGGATCTGTACATCGACCAGTTCGTAGCAGATAATCAAGAACATCATAAATATTGCAAACAAAGGCAGCATTAAACCAAATTCAACCATCACTGCCCCAGACTCGTCAAAACGATTCATCCTTTTTAAATATTTAAACATTTCCCCAACCATCAGTGTTCCATTTTTCCTAAATATCCATAGATAAGGGGGCTAGGCCTCAGCCTGTTTAATCGAAACATCATTGGCCGATATTCAGGGCTGCAATTATAAACATCTCCGCCAGTGGGTTTTGCCGCGGCAAACGCTGTCATCCTCGGCATTTTCACTGTTTGACGCAGTTTATTAATATAATTCCTATATTTTTTGGGAATCGCCGGCATCAATGTTGTTCGTGACATATCTAAAAGCCGATTACCCAGAATAAATGACTTAGTATTCTGAGTCAGTCCATAAGCAGCATAGGTCATCGGTGGAGTTTTCTTGCGCCAGCGTACTTTTAATTCACGGGTTAGACTCACTGGCATCCGTCTCAAAGTAGCATTTGGCCAAAATGTTACATGGGCACCAATTCTACGAGGATTATCAGGCCAATGATACATTTTGGTAGGTGCAACAGGAACACAATCCTCCCCCGTACATGTCATCGTGTAATAACTATATGACACTGTTTTTTTTTCTCGACGTCCCTGTTGCATCAAGCGTGAACGAACATCAGAAGGCGCGATGGAAAACAAAGTGGCATTTGGCAAATTATGATTCTTTACCTTTTGCGCATAAATTTCAGCTCTGTTAGCAAAATCAAGATTAGCATGTCTCTGATACGAATTAATTGAATCCAGAACCTTTTTATGGAATTTAAAGGCTTGATTAGCGTGACTTGAGTTGTACCAGGGCCATCCTCCCAGAATACTTTTAGCCTTCTTGTATTCATTTTTCGCTGACCAATTTAAATCTGCTATTTCGTTTAAACCTATAGTCTGAAGTGTCGCAGCTGCCAGAGCACAGGAATCAACGGTGGTCTGAAGTCTGATACGCTCAAAAATCAACTGGCCAATATCTATAACCAGAATAATCAGAGTAATCATAACTGGGATCGCAAAAACAACATAAATTGTTGCAGATCCATTGTTATCCCTGATAAATGTCGGTTTATCACAAAGCATTATCACCACTATCCCGAGGTTCCCTAGGAATGGTAAACTTGGACTTAATATCGAAAGTTGCCTCTGTTTTCAGAAATATATTTCTGAAATCTATTGGAACTTTCAAAGTTTCCTCAACAGTGACACTTGATCCAGATAAAAAATATTTCTTGCCTTTCACCATTCTTACAGCTCTTCCCACATTTCCGCCTACTGAATTTGCCCTGGCCCCAGTATACGCTGCATATGTAATCCGTTCATGAGCAAGAAAAATCATTGCAATCTGAAAAAAACAAATAAGAAAAAAAAATAGAAAAATAAGGGAAAAAGCAAATTCCACAACTACTGCACCTTCATTATCCTTTATTCTTTCAGGACAGCACTTGAGGATCACCGCTTTCACATATCTTCCTATTTAATTACACTTTTGATTGATCATCTGAAAACTACTAACTCAATGATTCCTTTATAAAACCGTCACATCATAAAGTAGCCATTAAAAATGGATTGACCAAGCCTTTAAAAAAAAGCAACACCGGAAAATCAGCACAAAAGGTCTATCTGAATTTCCGGTGTTGTTCACCCCTGATATTTATTTGGCTATCTTGGTGATTTTATCAACGATTGCCAGGAAAAAAGCCTCCAAAGGTTTAAACATCTGACTTGCTGCAAAAATTACCCCCACAACAATCACGGCAATAAGTAATGCGTATTCAACAGTGGATGCACCTTCTTCATCTTTCAATTTCCCAACACATTTCTCTTTTAGCTGCTCAATTCCCATCTGTATTTGAACACTCAATCGCAACATCTTTTCCTGTAATTTCATCTCGAATCCTCCTGATTATTGAATATTTTTCCTACGACAATGTCTCTTAAAAAAGAATTGTTTTCTCAATTGTTTATTTGCAAATATAATTGCAGCATTTATGCCAACTAACACAACCCAACAAGACAAAACAACAACATACTGTTTTAATTTATTTTTTCCCGAAAATAAACCTGAAAAACATTTTTACTAAAAAGTTAAAGTTCCCTTAAAAGTAACAAAAAAATCCATGAAGTCGCCACCAGGGAGACACTCGGCGAAGTCGCACTCATCAAGGATAAGGCGGAACAACCCATCCTGAAAATCCTAATATAATCTCAATAGACATTGCCCGAAAAATCTCAAAGACTCCCAGAAATATAACAACAGCGATAATCATTGCAAAAACATATTCAACAGTTACAGCACCTTTTCTGTTTTCAATTGGTAAAAATCTAAGAATAGAAAATAAATATCTCATGACAAATTCCATAAAATTTCATTGACTGCAGCATAAACCTCCAGCTCAAAATCGAGATGAAACCACACTGTTAACAAAGAACATAAAGAAAGAACTCTCAATATTCATACCAGATATGCAATACTACTTAAAAAAACCAAGCGAGAAACTTCTTAAGAAAAAAAACGAAGACAAAATCCTAGGGAAGAACCTAAATTTCGAGGAAGTAAAAATAATACTTATAAAGGATTTTGCGCTCGATCACAGCAGAAACATTTTCGCAAGATCCTGCTGAAAACTATCATCGAAAAAAAAGATATAGAGAAAAAAACATAATCAGTATTTTAAATTACCCTAGCAATTTTATACATATATATCCTTATATGATAAAGTCATGGACAAATCAACTGCTAAGACAATTGCAATCGTGCGCAAGAAAATGCTTACCCATGAATGAGGCAATAGATTTTGCAACAATAGTTGCCAATGGGGACTTCAGACAAACCATCCAACATAAAAGAAAAGATGAAATTGGTACCCTTCTAACTGCCCTAAACAGGATGTCAACTCAACTTGCATCCATATCTGAAGAGATGAACCAAGAAGCTGAAAATTCCTCAAAGAAATCGAACTCTGTTACAGTAGTAGCAGAAGAAATGACCTCCAACCTAAATGCAGTTGCTGCAGCTATTGAACAGTCTGCAACAAATTCCTCCATGGTTGCTGCTGCAACAGAAGAAATGTCTGCGACAATAAACGAAATCGCCCACAACGCTGACAAATCCAGAAAAATTGCCAGCAATGCCGTAGAACAAGCTGCCAGTGCTTCAACCTCCATGACAGAACTGGGAAAAGCGGCTCAAGATATTAGTCATGTAACTGAAACAATCACTGAAATTTCCGAGCAGACGAATCTGCTTGCCCTCAATGCAACTATCGAAGCTGCCAGAGCAGGTAAGGCAGGTAAAAAAGGTTTTGCTGTTGTCGCTAACGAGATCAAAGAGCTTGCCAAGCAAACAGCCGAAGCCACAATGGATATAAAAGGAAAAATAAGTGAAGTTCAAAGCACAACCAACCTTACTGTAAGCCAGATAGACAGCATGTCCAAAGTAATTGCTGAGATTAATGAAATCGTCAATGTCATGGCCACTGCTGTTGAAGAGCAATCAAGCACCACTGCAGAAATCACATCAAATATCAGTCAAAGTTCAACAGCCTCCCAGACCATTACTGAGGATATAACCGATGTAAACCAGTCAGCTATCCAGATAACCAGCAGCAGCACCTCAATCAAAGAAAACTCCGCTCATCTTGCAACCTTATCAACAGAGCTCAACGAACTGATTTCCAAATTTAAACTTTCACAATTAGCTGCTGTGAAAACAATAGAGTTTTCAAACAAGTGCCAATACAAGCTCTACTCAAACACTAAACACAGAGGAAATAAACATATAACTTTACAAACCGTTTCAGATATATAAAGCTACAGCTCAGATCAAAATGAGGGGATCTACCAACCATTTTAACGCCAACGAGTACCACTAAAATAAATTCAAGCCTATTGAGTATCGTGAAAATCAATTTTTCTATTCAAAATCAAGATATGCTCATATGTTTACCGCATTCATATAGCTAATATTCCAAAAATATAATTTAGAGCACCACTTCAAGATTAGGTAAAAATACAATCTCCCAAGATACCTTATACAAATAAACTACAGACATGATCGATCTTGCAAAAACTGAAACTTTCAATGATTTATGCGGTGAATTCATTGGCACCTTCATCCTGGTATTTTTCGGTTGTGGATCAATTGCAGTAACAGTTTTATTTTCAGCTTTAAGTGGACTATTTCAGATTGCAACTATCTGGGGAATAGCTGTTACCCTTGTGCTATCTATACTACCAGACATGTATCTTGCGCTCATCTAAATCCAGCTGTCAGTATAGCAATGGTCCTAGCCAGAAGAATGGCAGGTAAAAAACTCCCCATCTACCTAACAGGACAATTCCTTGGCGCACTTTCAGCCGCGGTTGTCTTATATCTTCTTTTCAACAGCTCTATCCTCAACTTTGAGCTGGTAAACAACATTCACCGCGGCAGCCCAAATTCAGTACAAACAGCAATGATATTTGCAGACTTTTACCCCAACCCTGCAATTGCGTCAGTTACAAAAGTTTCCATGACAAATGCCTTTCTTGCAGAAGCTACCGGAACATTCGCGTTAATTTTTTTCATTTTTTCTTTAACCGAAGGTTGCAACGTGGGACGGCCTCATGATTCTCTCTCCCCCCTATTCATTGGTTGCGCGGTGGCTCTCATCATATCCATTATTGCCCCACTTACCCAGGCTGGTTTAAATCCAGCAAGAGACCTTGCCCCCAGAATATTTGCATATTTTATCGGTTGGCATAATGCTGCCATGCCTGACAATAATTATGGTTTTATTATTGTATATGTTGCAGGTCCAGTATGTGGCGCAATTTTAGCAACTATGCTGTTTGCCAAAATTATTGAACCAATTATGCTCAAAAAAAACGGCTCTACAGGTTGTAATCATTGCTAACCCACAGTGTCTCTTTGTCCTCTTACTCAATAGCAACACCCATATATTAAACCAATCCTGCCTATTCCTCCCAGCACCTTCTTTACCATGAAATTTTCTATTATTACCACCAGCTGCTGCAGTCATTATTGAATCACCCTATCAACATCTTGATTTTTATCGTATTTTCCAATTTGACCAGACAGTAAAACTACAGTAATAATCCCAAGCAGTCGACTGAGCCATACAGCACTTACTAATCCCCACTCTTATTACAAAAATTCAGACAAACTGTTACGGTGGAGAATTCATGAATAGATATTTCACTCCAATATTTTTAATTATCTTAATTTTCATTGCAACCTCTGGTTACGCTGCAAGTACTGCATCAAATCACATCGATATGATTTTTGACCTTTCTCAATATCCTATAGACAAAGATGTTAAACTGTGGATCCCTTACCCTGTATCTTCTCAATATCAGGATATCTCTGACATACAGATTAGCGGTAATTTTACAAAATCAGCTATCTATACTGATAAAAAATTCAACACTCCCATGCTCTTTGCCCAATGGCCGATTGGCACAACCGCCCGCAACTTGCGCTTTTCCTTCAATGCTGTTCGCCTGGAGGTAATTCGTAGAGACTTTACAGACATAGACGCTCCATGGGATCCAACAAATTTTTCCAAATGGCTTGAACCAACAAACCTTGGCCCCATTGATGGTCCTGTAAAAAAACTGGCTGAATCCATCACAAAAGATAAAAAAACTATGCTTACAAAAGCAAAGGCTATTTATGACTGGATATGTGACAACATGTATAGAGAGCCTGCAACTACTGGTTGCGGCAAGGGGGATGTTTGCGCACTGCTGAAAAAACCAGGTGGAAAATGCACCGATATCCATTCTGTATTTGTTGCCATTTGCCGGGCTGTCGGAATACCAGCCAGAGAAATTTTCGGTATCCGCCTTGGCAAAAAAGAAATTCAGAATATCAGTAAATGGCAGCATTGCTGGGCAGAGTTTTACTTGCCTGGATATGGATGGATACCTGTCGATCCTGCAGATGTCCGCAAATTAATGCTGAAAAAAAACCTTGCACTAAATGACCCACAAACTGTTGAATTGCGTAATTATTTCTGGGGAGGATGGGATGCTTTCCGTGTCAAACTTGCCATGGGACGAGATTTAACGCTTACACCAACTCAAAAAGGTCCCTCTTTAAACACCTTTGGCTACCCTTATGCTGAAGTTAGTGGTAATCCTCTGAATTTTCACAGCTCTGACTCGTTCAAATATACTTTTACAGCTACTAAAAGATAATAAAGTTACGATAACTTCACCAAATTATTTAATATATAAGCGATAACTTTTCAGGCACGAAGGCAGATGAAGACTATATCAGACCACAAAGGAGCCACCACGAACCTGATCAAACACAATATTTTCGAAATGATATAAAAAATGGAATACTGGCAGGCACAAGCAAAAGCAGATGATTTTTTAGCAGAAAACAACTATCAACAAAGTCTTGGCAGGCAAGAAGCGCTCACGCTGGCACATCAGGAATTAGCCAAGAAAAACTTCAAGGAAAGCCTGATCTATTTTGAACGATCACTTTCCACCAATCCCGGAGAATGGTATTCCTTAAGCGATTTCTATAATGCCCAAAAAGGTAAATCTCAAGCCTTGAGGAAACTTGGCAAACCTGATGAAGCCAAAGAAACAGAAAAAGACATCCCTAATAAATACAGAGATTAAGCGACCAAAACAAGATGTTCCAACTTACCCGACTAGGCCAGCTTCTCTAATTTTCCAATCTTCAATTCCACTCGCCAACAGTAAAGAACCGGAACCACAAAAACCGTGAGTGTAGCAATGGCCATGCCGCCAAATGACGGAATCGCCATAGGAATCATAATATCTGCACCCCTGCCCGTGGAAGTAAGAATCGGTAAAAGGGCTAGTATGGTAGTTGCACTGGTCATCAAAGCCGGACGTATTCGTCGTTGGGCCCCTTCTACAACCATTTTACGAACAGCTTCACGGGTATCCGCCTTAAGACGGTCTCTTGATTCATCAAGAAAAGTTGCCATTAAAACTCCATCATCAGTGGCAATTCCAAATAAAGCTAAAAAGCCCACCCAGATAGCAACCGAAAGATTAATAGGATGAACTTGAAAAAGATCACGCATATTAGTACCAAATAGAGCAAAATTCAAAAACCAATCCTGACCATAGAACCAAATCATCATAAAACCACCAGACCAGGCGACCAGTATAGCAGAAAAGACCATCACCGTTGTGGACAATGATTTAAATTGTAGATACAAAATCACCATAATTACCAATAAGGCCAACGGCAGAATCAGAGACAAACGCTTCTGTGCCCGAATTTGATTTTCATAGCTTCCAGCAAAAGTATATGAAACACCGGCAGGTAAAATCAACTCACGGTTACTGATCTTTTGTTCTAAAAATGCGCTGGCAGACTCCACAACATCCACTTCAGCAAAACCTTTCCTTTTGTCAAAGAGAACATATGCAGTAAGAAAAGTATCTTCACTTTTAATCATCTGTGGCCCTCTGGCATAACGAATATCTGCCAGCTGAGTCAAAGGTATCTGCTCTCCTGAAGGTGAGGCTACCAAAATCCGCTTCAAATCTTCTAAAGAATCACGTAGTTCACGCATATACCTTACTCTAACAGGATATCGTTCTCTTCCCTCCACTGTAGTGGTAATCATTTTTCCACCTACTGCAACAGCAAGAACTTCCTGTACTTCCCCCAACTTGATGCCGTATCGTGCAATAGATTCCCGATCGATATAAATTTCAAGATATGGCTTACCAACAACCCTGTCAGCTATCACTGTCAGAGGAGATACAGAGGGAACTTGCTTCAGCAACCTTTCCATCTGCAATGCCACTGCCTCAATAGTCTCCAGATCTGGCCCCTTGACCTTAATCCCCATGGGAGCGCGCATACCTGTTTGCAGCATAATAATTCTGGTGGAGATTGGCTGCAGCTTTGGAGCTGAGGTAACTCCAGGAATATCAGCAGCCTTTACCACTTCATCCCAGATGTCATCTGAGGTAACAATCCCTTTCCAAGCTTCGCGGCCCTCGTTAATCGCGGGATCTAATGCAACTCTCCAGATCCTGAACAATTTACCTTGGGGATCTATAATGAGCTGACCAGAATCGTCTCGCTCAAAACGACCCTGTACAAGATATGGTGCTCCATCTGCTGCCTTTAGTGGTTTTCCTTGAGGACTTCTAAAAAAATCCTTTTTATCAGATCGATATTTAAAACGTTGACGAACACCATTTTCATCAACAAGATAGGCGGAATGATAATTAATAACAGTCTCAATCATTGATAAGGGAGCCGGATCTAAAGGAGTTTCTGCCCTACCTAACTTACCAACTGCTGTTTCCACTTCCGGAATCGCGCTAATACGTCGATCCTGCATGGACAATACTTCCTGTACTTCCGACACCCCTGCATGAGGCATAGTTGTAGGCATATAAAGAAAAGAACCTTCATCCAGAGGTGGCATAAACTCCTTACCCAGGCCAGGAAATTTATGGGAAAGATATACCATTGGTGCAATTTGCCTGACTCCATCTGGAAACCAACTAGTCAAACGCGGAACACCTAACCAAATCATAGCACCGACAAGGATAATAAAAATTGGGAAAACCAAAAATATGGCTTTATAGCGCAAGCACAATGAAAGCATTTTTGTATACTGAGCCTGAAACAACAGGATAAAACCCATGATCACACCAATCATGATCGCGACAAAAAAGAAATTTTTAAATTCACCCTTTTCAACACCAAGTGGCATCCATATATGGGACAGTAACATGGTGATAACTGATACCGCCACCAAGGTCTCCACCTTACCGGCAATAATGGTAACATTTTTAGGCATCCACAGGATAACCATTCGGTAAGAACCAATACCAACTAAAATTAGGCCTAGCCACGAATATTTCCAAACAAAGAGTAAACCGGCAATAACTAACAAACCAGGTAAAACAAATCGCAGAAGTCCTGGTCTGCCATTTCTCTTAGCTCTTGTAAATAACAAATGCGCAAGAGGCGGTAACACTGTCAATGCAAGGATTATAGAAGCTATCAGAGCAAAGCTCTTTGTATAGGCTAACGGTTTGAACAATTTCCCCTCTGCCGCCTGCATGGTAAAAACCGGCAGAAAACTAACAATGGTCGTGGTCACTGCGGTAAGCACAGCGCTGCCAACTTCTGTAGCCGCCTCATAGATAATTATCAAAGAATGCTCTTCCGGTCCTGCTTCATCCAAACGTTTAAGAATATTTTCACAAATGATTATCCCCATGTCCACAATAGTACCAATAGCAATGGCAATACCTGAAAGTGCTACAATATTTGCATCCACTCCGAAAAGTTTCATGCCAATAAAACTCATCAAAACAGCAAGGGGCAGGAGCAGTGAAACCAAAAAGGAGCTTTTAAAATGCATCAATGAAATAAGCACAACTATGACAGTGATGAGTATTTCTTCTCCCAAAGCGGTACGCAAAGTACCCAACGTTTCATTAATAAGACCAGAGCGATCATAAAAAGGTACGATTGTAACCTTACTGACAGTACCATCTGCCAGTGTCTTAGAAGGAAGACCTGGAGTAAGTTCTTCAATTTTATCTTTAATACGTTTTATGGCAGCTAACGGATTAGCACCATAACGAACTACTACCACTCCACCAACAGCTTCAGTTCCCTCTTTATCCAATACACCTCGGCGCAAAGCCGGGCCTAATGAGACCTTTGCCACATCACCTACGCGAATGGGCAGATTATCAGTTGCCTTGATAACGGCATTCTCTATATCAGACAGGGATTTGATAAAACCAATACCGCGAATGACATACTCCACCCTATTGATCTCAATAGTACGGGCGCCGACATCTATATTAGATTGTTTGACTGCAGAAAAAACTTCTTCTAGAGAAACATTACTGGCCCGCATGGCATCTGGATCAACATCAATCTGGTACTCCTTGACAAAACCACCAACTGAAGCAACCTCACTGATCCCGGAAACACCCATCAAACCATAACGCACATACCAATCCTGGGTAGAACGGAGCTCTGCCAAATCCCATCCGCCAGCGGGATTTCCAGCAGGATCACGTCCTTCCAATGTATACCAAAAAACCTGGCCAAGACCAGTGGCATCCGGCCCCAGGGTGGGTTTCACTCCAGGGGGTAGAGTACCCTGAGGCAGACTTGCCAATTTTTCCAGTAAACGAGAACGCGACCAATAAAATTCAACGGTATCATCAAAAATCACATAGATAGATGAAAATCCAAACATAGAATAACTGCGAACAGTTTTCACACCTGGTATGCCTAACAAAGAAACTGTCAAGGGGTAACTAATCTGGTCTTCAACGTCCTGAGGTGATCTTCCCTGCCACTTACTAAAGACTATCTGCTGATTTTCACCTATATCCGGAATAGCATCTACTGGAACAGGGTCACGAGGCAATGCACTCAAATTAAAGTCGAAAGGAGCCACCATAAGACCCCAGCCGGTAACTGCCAGCAAAAGCAAAGCAACCACTACCTTATGCAGCATGCAAAACCAGATAATTTTACCGACAAAAGAAGTGGGGCGAGGCAACTGTTGTTCTTGATAAGATGTCATGAAAACTCTCCGGCCTTATTTGTCCTTCAGTTGGCGGCGAATTTCACCACAGTGCAACATTAAATCGCCAAAATAGGGATTAAATATTTCCTTAGTGGCAGCTAGCCAGGTAGCTCCGGTATTATCAAATGCCATGGAACAATACTGCTCATAAACCGGTGTGGAATTATTCACGCCAAAACCTGCCACTGCCTTGGTAACAGCCTTACTCAGTGGATAAAAAGCAATGCGGATCTTTTCCAGATCAGTACCAGCTTCAAGAGCCGGTACTGTGTTAAGCAGTTCACCTGCCAATTCTCTAGAACCACGAATGCCAGAATTGTTTAATTCCGGCACAGCATCATTGATAGCCTGAACAAGCAAGGGCTTTCCTTTAACGGCCTTAGCCAAAGCATCAGCTGCAAGGGCTTCCTGAAAAGCAATATAGCTATCCACCAATGTTCCAAGAACATTGCGAAGTTTTTCGGAACCCGGCTTTCCAACAGGTATGTCAGGTAAATTAAACATCTCACGTACTTGTTGAAAATGACCAGACATTTCAGCAAACATCCTAGCCCGATCAGGAGCATCCTCTGCTTCTCGCAGTAAAACTATATCACTGGAAAGTAACATGGAGAGTTCTTTCCAAGCCAGTCGAGCATCACCTTCCAAATCCTCAAAATCCATTTCCTTCATAATTCCGTAAAGTGATTCTAACCCCTCAGAGAAGTCACTCATAGATTGGTATTTTAGTGCACTGTTGACCTTGCGGTATGCCTTGTTTAACAAATTTAGTCTTGAAATAAACAAAGGTTTAATTTCTTTCGTATCAGATACTTTCTTCCCCATAAAAGGATTCATCATGGATGGCCTAGCCTGAATTTGAATGGCAGAATCTATCTTGAAATTACCCTGACTGACTACCTGTTCTCCTTCTTCCAAACCGCTTTTCACCTGGTAATGACGTCCTCTTCGGGCACCAAGAATAACTTCACGACCTTCATATTCACCTTCTTTTTCTGGATTTTGAACATACACTAGAGCTCTTTTTCCGGTAAAGAGTGGGGCTGTATCAGGAATAAGCAATGGCTTTCCTTTGCCATTACCATTATTTTGAAGCTTAGCATTGGCCCTGACAAACATCCCTGGCTTTAGCTTGCCATCACTATTATCAACATTTAGCCTTACGCCAACAGTTCGCGTTTTGTCATTTACCAACGGATCAATATAGACAACCTTTCCCTTAAAAGTCTGACCAGGAAAGGCCTCAACCAAAAAATCAACCTGCTGCCCTAGGCCAATGGCATGTAAATCAGATTCATAGGCCTCAAGCACTACCCACAATTTTTCCAAATCCGCAATTGTGAAGATCCTGTTTCCGGTTTTGACATACATACCTGTATTTACACTCTTCTTAATTACTATCCCGCTTAAGGGAGCAAAAAGAGTTACATGATCACTGGGCTGCCCCTGATCAACTAACTTATTTACCTGTTTTTCTGTCAAGCCCAGTAGACGAAGTTTTTCCCTGGCAGCTCGTTCGGTGCGTTTAGCAGCGGATTTCACCATAACACTTGCAGATTTATTCATTTTTTTTAATGAGGTAGAAGACTGAATTAACTCAGCTTGGGCTGTCAGCAATTCTGGACTGTAAATTTTAGCCATGGGTTGGCCTTTTTTCACAACAGAACCGGTATAATCAACAAATAGTTTGTCAATCCTGCCATTCATCCAAGCAGTGATGACTCCTACCCTGGTTTCATCATAGGCAACTTTGCCAACCATTCGAACGCTGGAATCCACAGTCCCGTACACCGCAGGTACAACCTCTACCTGCGCCAGTTTTCTGGCACGTTCATCAAAAGAAATCTGTCGCAAACTATTGTTACTACCATCATCTACTGCTTTTTCAACTTCTATGAGATCCATAAAACAAATTGGGCATTGACCAAACTCAGGAAGTTGAATCTGTGGATGCATAGAGCAAATCCAGACAGTTTCGTTTTCATGACTGTCCTGCTTTGTGCTCTCAGTAGCTATGTTATCCTCTGCATGAGCATAAGAAGTCAAACCAGACATTGGTAACAGGTTCAGACTAATTATGAAGACAGAAAGTATCCACTTACGGATGGTCATTATACACCTCAATGTATATCACATAAAAATACCCGGATCACAGCCTGTTGAAGTAACATCTGTACTTAAAAATCCGGGTAAAAACTAAATTTAATTATATCAAAATCAAGCCATAGACAAAAAGTAAAACCTCTCTCTGGAAAACAGCAACAAATATTGAGATTTACTCATTATATGTAGTTTTACTTTTTTGAACATTAATTGATCATCTGATCAGTCAAAATAATCAAAAGATTTATAATTATCGATGGTTATAATTATTGTGAATGGCTGTAGCTTCTCAAACCATTAGTATAGTAGAAATCAGCTGACCACTTCCTTGATCAGTTGAAAGTCCTTATAAAAAAAAACTAAGATTTACTGCATATCAGAGATGTCCATTGGTTCTTCACCCCATTCTTTTAACTGTTTCATATATTTTTCCGGCTCTCTTTCAAATGCAGGTTTACAGCCAGAGCAACAGAAAAATACACGCTTTTCCTTATAGTCAGAAAAAAGTCTGAATGTAATTTTTCCGCCCATTACAGGACATCGTGTCTGTTCAGCCGCAAAGACTATATTGCCAAGTGCGAAGAGAAAAACGGACACCAGAACAACAGCGGTAATTTTTGCAAAAGATTTCATTTAACACTCCTTTTGATGTTAACTTCCGTCAGGTCAATAGATCCTAACGTACTTAATTTTCAATGATTATTAGTTAATATTTAGTAAGAGAATAGTTCATCCATGAAATCTTTTGTCATAGATTTCTTAGTTAATTGACGCAACTATCGTCTTATCCCAACTGGTTAATTTAGAGCCGCTATATTCTTCAAGAAATGCGATCTGCATTGCCTGATTCTTCAAGGCCATACTTTTTGCTAACTCAAAATTAAGCAATAATTTTTCAGAATCAACAAGCTCCAATATCGAATATTGCCCTCCCTGAAAAGCTTCCAGAGCAACTTCCATTTTCTGCCTGGCCTTAGGAAGTAAGTCTAAATCATATAATTCATATTGGCGGCGGGCTTCACGATATTTAAATAGAACAAATTCCACTTCTGCGACTAGCGTACGCCCGTGTTGACTGTTTGCAACAACTGCAGCGTTCACGAAAGCCTTTTTCTCCTCCATAGCACTGATTCTTTTGCTGTAAAACACTGGGATATTCAAGGATACTCCAGCAATTACGGGGTCTTCACCACTGTCTGGTGGATTTCCAAATTCAGCAGACCCTGTTAGCAAAGTTTTCAAACTTAAAGTGAAATCAGGAAAAAAATCTCGTTTGGCCAGTTCAAGGTCAGTTTTTGCTTTATTAATTTCTTCTTTAGATTCTAACAATTTGGGGTTTCTCAACTTTGCTCTTTCCAGAATTTCTTTTTCAGGCAATTTCAGAGATACAATTGGAAGCTCAACAGGTATAGCAAAGGAATCATTCAATGAGTTGCCCAGAAGGCTGTTTAAACGTGTCTGATACGGTCCCACCAGGTCTGTAAGAGATTGAAGCTGGTCTTCTGTTTTAGCCAACTCAATTTGTAGTTTTAACACATCACCATAAGAAGATTTTCCACTGGCATATCCAGCACGAACAATACCCTCAAGGTATCGTAACAACTCAATATTCTCTCGGACAATCTTCCTGGAATGACCAATATAACCAAGCTGAATAAAAGCTTGTTTCACTTGCCTGACTACCCGCAACTGCACTGCAGCGTAACGCTTTTGAGCTTGAACTATGTTGTTTTTACTTTTTTCTCTCTGCAGGGAAAGCTTGCCAAACCATGGTATTTTTTGACTGACACCAATAGCTGCATTTTGTGGTCCAGTTCTGGTTTCAACTGGTTCAATATAATATTGAAAATTCAACATAGGGTCTGGTAATACACCCATTTGCTCAGCCTTATGAGTCACTGCCTCTAACAAAGATTTTGCCGCCTGTATATCTTCATTCCGTGTTAGAGCAAGTTGAATATAACCTGAAAGAGTTTTTGCCTGAGAAGCACCACAAAAAGATGCCGTACCCAAAAACAGTAAAGAACAAACGACTGTAACCGATATTATTTTCATCCTGTTTACTCGTTGAACTCCATCGTACATTTATTCACTTCCAATGGCAGGTTGGTAGAGCGTCTTATTTATGAATAAATAGAATCAGGAACCTTAAATTTTTCCTTTATTCAAACATTAAACGGTATTGATACAATTATCATGCCACCAAACATAATTTCCCGCCTTTCCTTTTATCCTAGTCACATATAACTTTATAAAACAGTTAGTTACACATAAGAAAACCACATATTTCACTCACTATAGATTTGACCGATGATACCACATTAAATTAAAGTGAAGAATATTCTTCACTGTTTTGACGAATATTCTCAAAATTCCCATAAACCTCATAAAGAAGTTTATCACAAATTTAATACCAAGATTATTAAATATAATACCCACCCAACATCAGTTTTATTAAACCTCTGTAATATTAGCAAAACCTTAAAAAAAAAGGCAACACTTACAAAAGAAACATCCCACAAAATTGGGCGAGATAATTTGATGTAACAATTTCAACTAGTAAAGAGAATTGAAAGGTCGTTAAAGCAATTACAAATCGGGTGAGATCTTCTCCTTAACCACCTCTAACCCCTGTGGCGCAATACATTTTAGCTACCAGCGCATCTTTAAAGTATGGTATATATGATTACAAATCATACCACTTTCAATGAGGTGATGTATGAGTTTAAATAATGCTTTTAACTTCTAGCAAGAAACACCAACTTAAACATACTAATGGGAATTTCACTGATAGAATCCCTTTATTTATCAACTTGAGGTTAGTTATTTTACAGAGGAACATGGCAAAGGATTCGACATGGCAGGAATAAACTAAAACTTCAGCAAAAACACTGTTCACTGATAAATACAGATACATAAATTCAACACTGACGAACCGACAACAACCAACATTCAACCAAACAAATATACCTGCATACATGACACATACTGGTCAAGCAAAATACTTTGATAGCGAATGGACACTCAAACAATCCATAATCAATGCTGTTGCAGAAAAGCCAAACCCTTCAATAATCAGACTAAACAGGAACTATGTTGAAGAATTTGGCTACCTGCCTGACGACTCTGCCATTAACTATTTTATTGACTGCATTAAACAAAAAAAGATCTCTGCCCAGAAGAACAACAAAAATCCTGAGTACCAATTTTCTCAAAAAATTGCGCACGATCGGAAACCATCTGTAACCAAATTCAACAAACTATTCAGAAAAAAATTTGGTAGACAACCTGAAACGTATTTACTTAAAGAATTCCTGATTTCTGTAAAAGCTACCAAAGAGAACACCCGACGCAAAGAACAACCAGCCTTTATACTTGCAGAAAAAATTGCTTACAGTGATGAACCAACTTATTCAAACTTAAAAGTACAGTATGAACTAAAATTCCAGAAACCAGCCTCGTTTGCCCTAATAGACTTTTTTATTGCAAAAATCATCAGAAGACAACAAGATAGCATGAACACACTCTAAACATCAGACAAAAAAACTACTTCTTTTGTGGGCTTAAAAAGCTGTTGGTGCATCTAAGTAAAGCTGACTAAATCAAGAAACCTGTTTGCGTTGCTGATATTTTTCAATACAGGTGACGATTGGAGGAAATAAGTCCAAAGCGAGAGCTTGAACCGGAGGGTAAAATTTTGCAGATAACACCTCTCTATTATCAACAGTAATTTGTGGTTTTTCTGATGTCTCTAATATAAAAATACTTACATTATCCCTTCGATTTTCCCAAAAATGCTCTGCCTGGAACACAAGGGTCAAATCATCAGCAATGACCTGAACCCCCACCTCTTCTTGTAGTTCACGAATAGCTGCTTCGACTGGCTTTTCACCTTTGCGTAAATAACCTCCAGGAAGACTAAAATATTTTAAGTATGAATTTTTCACCAGCAGAATTTCTCCCTGCCACCATATTGTTATCAATGCACCAAACGTCTTTGGTTTCCGCAATCCCCAGTACATTTTAATCATTCGATACGCTAGGAAATATGCAATTTGAAAAAAATGGTCAATTATTAATTTCATAAAAACTCCATTTAAAAGCAAAAACAAACTAATTGTTTAACAATGAAATATAGCAAAATCCCTGAAGAATTTGTATTCTTTCACACTTGAACAACTCACCTGAACTTCGCACATAAACCTCTAAATCATCGTACAAATCAACAACCATACCACAAGAATCACTAAAAATTAACTTCGATCACTCACAAAACAACTGGTATTAACAAAATGATTGAACAAAGCAATATCGTACTAATTGTAATAATAGTCTTTGCCGCCGCATTTACCCAGGGAGTGGCTGGATTTGGCAATGCCTTGGTAGCAGTTCCTCTACTCGCATTTTTTCTACCAATTCACACTATTGTCCCACTCACTATTTTATGTGGACTCATCATTACATTTTTTTTGAGCTGGCGTCTCTGGCCCCACATTGATATCAAAAAAATTCTTCCATTGATTATCGGTTGTACACCTGGGGTTCTGGTAGGAAGCCTACTACTAAAAAATTTACCACAGGATACCTTACGAACCTTCCTGGCATTTCTACTTCTCAGCTATTCAACTTACAGCCTCTTCATCAAGACGAATAAAAAAATTCGGGAGAATAAAATTTTGGCTTTTGGCGCAGGCTTTGGGACCGGATTAATAAGTGCTATTCTAAGTGCTGGAGGTCCTCCAACCATCATCTACACAACATTAACCGGTTGGAACAAAAATGACATGAAGGCAACTCTTTCTGGCTTCTTTCTTTTTACCGGTATTGCCATAGGAACTGTTCACTACGCTACAGGTCTCACCACTGCTGCGGTCATCAACCTGTTTACACTTTCCACTCCCGCAGTTTTAGTCGGAGTGTGGAGCGGTTCACTTGTATACGACAAAATCAACACTCAACAATATGTTCGCATTCTCCTTACTGGTTTATTCATCATGGGCTTATTGTTTTTATTTCCATCATGGAAATAAAAACAAGTTGATTCTTACTATTACTTTTAAATGAAAATGGATTTCGACAAAGAACTCCTTCATGTATTTCCACACTTCACTTGTGATAAAAAATCAAAACACAGTCCAGCCATGCTTATTAGTAGAAATAATAATCGTTGATTAAAATAGAAGAAGAAGAAAACTAGAAAAAATGCTCAAAATGAGGCCTGTATAAAACAGGTATGGATTGCCCGCCATGACATGGCGGGCAAAAAAAAAGACCCCGCAATACTACGAGGTCTTTAAAGTTGCTTTAACAGTAATTACTGTTGAACAACATTCTCTGCAGCTGGTCCCTTTGCACCATCGACAACGTCGAAAGTTACACGAGCACCTTCATCCAAAGACTTGAAGCCCTGGGCTTGAATAGCAGAATGATGTACAAATACATCCTTTCCGCCATCCTGCTCAATAAAACCGAAACCCTTTGAATCATTAAACCATTTTACTGTACCTTCAGCCATTTTGTACTACTCCTTTATACTGGGTTCCTTAATGAACCACTTTTTTATAGAGCCGATGCATCTCATGACACTTCGACTGGAAGCCTGGATACCCAGACAAAATTAATTACTGTTTACTGTTTTATTAATACCAAAATCAAATGAAGTGACGCTACCTCTGCGGCCTTTACCACGTTTACCGGCAACAGTCTTCTTTATTTTCGGCATATGGCGAGAAAAAACTTCTTTTTTATCCACCTGACCAACATTTGTTGCCTTTACTACGAAAGTCGGAGTCACACCACGATCCATTTTTTCACCAAGATTATGCTCGATACGAGCTATCATCTTGCAGTCTTCATTGCAGGCGAACGTAAAAGCCTGACCCGTGCGTTCTGCCCTGCCTGTTCGTCCAGATCGATGGGTATAAGTTTCAGCAGTATCCGGCACATCATAATTGATTACATGAGAAATGCCAAGCACATCTATACCTCTAGCCGCAATATCTGTAGCAACAAGAATTTTGTATGTTCCATCCCGGAAACCATCCATAGCCTGACGTCTTTTTTGCTGAGAAAGATTTCCCTGCAGTGAAACAGCACTATACCCAGCTTTTTGTAACTGTATGGCAAGTTTTTTTGCTTTATATTTTGTCCGGGTAAAGACAAGGGTGGTATCCATTTCATGTTCTTGAAATATATTTTTCAACAATGAGGTCTTTTGTTCCTTTGCTACCCGATAAAGAACATGTGAAATTGTCGGTGCAGGTATAGTGTGATTGACCTGGATAGTAGCAGGTTTATATAGGATCTCTTTTGTTAAATGCCTAATTTCCTCCGGCATGGTCGCAGAGAAAACAAGAGATTGTCGCTTTCTAGGCAACTGTTTGATAATGCGTCGGATGTCTGGCAAAAAGCCTTTGTCAAACATATGATCAGCTTCATCAAGAATTAACACCTCAACTGCGTTGAGGTTAAATGCTTTATCATTAAGCAAGTCAAGCAAACGGCCAGGACAGGCAACAATAATTTCTGCACCTGAACGAATACTTCTAACCTGAGGCTGCTTACCTACTCCCCCATATACAACAACACTTCTCAGCCCTGTTTTTTCACCCATCTTGCATATATTATCATGAATTTGTTCAGCCAACTCTCGAGTAGGAGCTACAATGAGAGCCCTCACTTTTTTACGCGGCCCATCAATTAATCGCTGAAGAAGCGGTAAAGCAAATGCTGCTGTCTTCCCAGTACCAGTCTGGGCTAAGCCAAGAACATCTCTACCTGCCAGTATTGAAGGAATTGCCTCACTCTGAATGGGAGTTGGGGTAGTGTAACCACAGGCTTTTATACCAGCGGTTATCCTTGAATCAAATTTAAACTCGTTAAAACTCATTAATACTCCTTAACATTCCGTATAATCTTCAATAACTCTGATATTGTATATTGATTAACGAAATTTTTCATATGACCACTGGTCATTTATATATTGTTAAAACCCATGAATGCTTTTTTCACAATAGTCTCTAGAAAAATACACGAAAGAAAGACACTCGACATAAGCAACTTAAACCAATGGGTAAAATTCCATGATTGTTATTTCAACAAGTTGTTACAGGTTTCCTTTGTCGCTTGCAGAGTACCCCAAAAAAAACGTGGGACCTAAAAACATTAGAGCGACTATTGTCACATTTATTTATTTATTTGTAAGTAATGATGCTAGAAAACCACGAAATTAACTAGAAAACCACCTTGGGAATTTACTTAAAATTGACTTAATTTTTTATGAACATACTCGATCATTTAAATAATGCAATGAAAAAATATAACAAAGACATTATATTATTCTTGTAAGCATAAGCTCTGACCATTATGCTTCTCATTCACAGTTCCCCTTAAACAATAACCTTTTTCCCAGACATCACATTTGCCACATACTCTTAACATATTGTTTATTAAATGAAAATACGAAAACTTACTCCAGAAAACAATAACAAAGTATCAGCACTGTTGCGTCAAGCATTTCCACATAGCACATCTGAAATTCGATTGGTTGAAAATCTCCATAAAAACCAAAAGCCGGAAAAGGAATGGGTATGCATTCACACAAACAAAATTATTGCCTACATTGCTTTTTCACATGCTTTTAATGGAACTAAAAAATGCGGCCTTCATTTAGCCCCCCTGGCAGTAAAACCAGAATTCCAGCAGCAGGGCATTGGTTCCGAACTGATACGCTTTACCCTAAGACAAGATATCATAAAGGCTAACACCCTCTTTGTGTTAGGTAATCCGGAATTTTATCAAAAATTCGGTTTTGAACGCTGTTCCAATCCTATCTGCCCCTTTGATAAAAACAATTCTCATTTTCTAGCTATCCGCAACAAACATTCAAATTCAACCAGATTTACAGTTGGCTACGAACCAGAATTCAATGCTTCTTAACCTGTTTTTCCTTGACAAATCATGATTTTATCTCAAAAATAGCGCATAACTTTCAGACAATACTTATGAATATCAGTCTTCTTCTTGCTTTACCATGTACCCTTTCTTATTATGTGCACGTTATATAGTAGTTGCCATGGAATCCAGTCAAATGAGGTTAATCTTGAAATTTATCACGCACATTGTCTTTATTTTCCTTTTTATCGTTATCTTTCCACCTGTCTTACAAGGCAAATGTATTGAAGGTGACTGCGTAGACGGAGAAGGTACATATTCTTATTCCAATGGCGAAAAATACAATGGATTTTTCAAGAATGGCAAAAGGCACGGTCAGGGTAGACACAACTTCCCAGATAAATCCCAATATTCAGGCAATTTCATTGAAGGAACAAGAAACGGCAAAGGGACTTATACCTATCCTGATGGCGGAAAATATGCCGGTGAGTTCAAAGAAGGAATAAAACACGGCAAAGGAACAGACAGTTATGCTGACGGAGGCAAATATTCAGGCCATTTTACCAAAGGAGAAAGAAATGGCAAAGGTACCTACACTTTTCCCGATGGTGGGAAATACACGGGGTACTTCAAAAATGGGCTAAAACACGGACTGGGAACTGATTTTTTTTCGGATGGCGGAAATTTTTCAGGCGAGTTTAAAAATGGAGTGAGACATGGTCAGGGAACATACACATACCCTGATGGATGGAAATACATTGGTAAATTTCAAAATGGTCATCCAAGTCAAAATGGCATTTTTGAAGACCCAAAAGGTAAAAAGCAAGCTGGCAGTTTCAAAGATGGAGTACCTGTTGTTAAAAAAACAAAAACCTACAAAAGTAGATAAATCCTATTGGCTTACCAAAAGAACACTAATATAACACAACCCAAATACGCTAATTTAGCTTTCACTCTAGATTATTTACATCTTTTAGAGACATGGTATCTGAGAAATAATGAGTGTACGGTTTAAGTAACTTGAGAAAACGATCACGTCGATCCTGGTCAGAATCTACAAGAGTTGCAATATTTCCAATGGATTCGACATAGCCATAAGGTAGCTTATGATGACAAGCGCCTGCTAAAATTAACGCTCGATACCAATCAAAGGGCAGCACCTCATTGTCAATAAAATCAAAGTTTGCAAAATACGCTTCTACTACAACCTTACTATCAGCCTCCAATGAATGAACAGATATCTGTTTTCGACAGTAACCGCCTCTCTGAATATCTTCTTCCTTATCCAACGCTATAAATTCATCCTCTAGTAGTTCATATATAACTCCATACACCCTATCACCAGCAAAACCAGTCTTCATAATATTGCACTTACCTGAACCGTCCTTACCAACTTTATGAAAAAACAGTTTATACCCATCAAGAATCCCGATTCCGGAAAATTCTGCTGATGGTGCCCGGGAAGCAATAGTCAACCTACTTTCCAACATGTTAGAACCATAGGCAAAATATTTCATTGTTGTCATATTAACTCAGCATCTAGTTATCTTGATATCCTGATTTTAAATACAAGTAAAAAATCAGATTTCATCCACATCGACACAGGAAGAATCCAAATTTGGCAGACAAAAAACAATTGCAATATAACAAAAAAACCTGAACTCTATCTATAAATACTGGCTTCGTATTTTTATGATTTCAGCATCCTCCAGATAATCATCAAAATCCATCATCCGGTCAATAGTTTCCCCTGGAGTGATTTCTACTATTCGGTTAGCAACAGTTGAGACAAATTCATGATCATGTGATGAAAACAGCAACACCTCTGAAAAATCAATCAAAGCATTATTTAGGGCAGTAATCGATTCCAGGTCCAGATGATTTGTCGGCTCATCAAGAATCAAAGCATTTCCACCGGCCAACATCATCTTTGACAGCATACAGCGAACTTTTTCCCCACCGGAAAGCACACTTGTTTTTTTCATAGCCTCTTCACCTGAAAACAACATCTTCCCTAAAAATCCCCTGGCAAAACTCTCTCCCTCTGTAGGGCAGTATTGCCCCAGCCAATTGACTAAAGAATAGTCATTGTCAAAAAAAGACGAATTTTCCTTGGGGAAATATGAAGGGGTAATTGTAACTCCCCATCGACAGGAACCACTATCAGGTTGAATCTCTCCTGACAAAATCTGGAAGAGCGTGGTCTTTGCCAACCCATCATTACCAACAAAGGCTATCTTGTCTCCTTTATTAACGGTTAGGGAAAAATCATTTAGTACTGTTTCTCCATCAACTTGTTTAGAAAGCCGATCTATCTCGAGAATAACGTTTCCACAAGGTCGTTCAGGCTTAAAATGAATAAAAGGATATTTCCTTAAAGAGGTAGGCATATCTTCCAGTGTTAACTTATCAAGCAATTTTTTCCTGGAGGTGGCTTGTCTTGCTTTAGAGGCATTGGAACTAAAGCGTTGAATGAATTTTTTCAGCTCATCGGCTTTTGCTGTTGTTTTCTTGTTCTCACTCTGTCTTTGTTTCAACTGGAGTTGACTTGCCTGATACCAAAAATCATAATTCCCCACATAAATCTGTATAAGTCCAAAATCAATATCAGCTATATGAGTACATGTCTGATTGAGGAAATGACGGTCATGCGAAACTATAATAACGGTATTTTTAAAGCGAAAAAGAAACTCCTCCAACCAGGCAATGGACTTAAGATCCAGATGGTTGGTAGGTTCATCCAGCAGCAAGACGTCAGGATTTCCAAACAATGCCTGGGCCAGCAACACACGCACCTTGTCTCCTCCTTCCAGGTCTTGCATCTTGCGGTCCAAAAATTCTTCAGTGATACCCACACCGCTCAGTAAAACTGCTGCTTCAGACTCAGCTTCATAGCCATTCATTTCCCCAAATTCCACCTCCAACTCTCCGCAACGTACACCATCTTTTTCAGAAAAATCAGGTTTAGCATAGAGAGCATCCCGCTCAGTCTTAATCCGGTGTAGTCTTTTGTGACCCATGATAACGGTGTTGATAACCGTTTCTTCATCGAAAACAAAATGATCTTGTCTCAGTATGGCAATTCTCTCATTAGGACCAATGCTGACATCTCCAGAATCCGGTTCCAAGTCTCCTGATAATATCTTCAGAAAAGTAGACTTCCCGGCACCATTTGCCCCTATAAGTCCATAACAGTTACCAGGTGTGAATTTGATATTTACATCTTTAAAAATCACTCTCTTTCCATATGAGAGTGCAATATTTATTGCAGTAATCATTTCTTTCCTTTATCCATAAAAAAATTAGGTGAAATTGGCGATTGACAGTTTACTCTTTACAGCAACAATCTTAGCCCTACCTATTTATTATATATGACTGTTTTTCATCTGATTAACAAATGAGATAGAAATACATTTGCCACTCTGTTTGATAACTGTTAACGGTTAACTGCAAACCCCTTCTCCCTATGCAACAAAGCTATCTTGCCCGACCTGTTCCAGATAATATTGATAACTTCCCTCATAGATTCTCAATTCACCATGATCTATCTCAAAAACCCGAGTTGCCAATGAACGAAGAAAATGACGATCATGACTCACCAGCACAACCGTACCGGAAAATTCCTTCAGGGCTTTAAGTAATATTTCTCTAGTCTGAATATCCAGGTGATTAGTAGGTTCATCCAAAATCAAAAGATTCAAAGGCCGGGCCAGCAATGTAGCAATCACCACTCTACTTTTCTCTCCACCGGATAAGTTTCCAATGCGTTTATCCACATCATCACCCTGAAAAAGGAAAACTGCGCAGAGATTACGAATCACACCAATATTTGCATCAGGAATCACTTCCTGAACTGACTCAAAAACTGTCTTTTCAGGATCTAAGACATCCATGGAGTGCTGGCTGAAATACCCCGCCAGAACACTGGCACCTGTCTTGAGAAGACCACTGCTTGCCCCCGTCTTCCCGGCAAGGACTTTGAGAAACGTTGACTTTCCAGCTCCATTTACCCCAACCACTGCAACCTTGTCCAATCGATTAACCATGCCGGTAATGCCACTAAAAACAGATTTTTCATTTCCTTCCTCTAGTTTCCAGACTTTAGCCAGGTTTTCTATTGCCAGCACATCATTGCCACTACGAGGAGATTTGGTGAATTCAAACTTGGCTGTTTTTTGCTGTGCAGGCAGCTCTATGCGTTCAATTTTTTCAATTTTTTTAATTCTTGATTGTACTTGAGAAGCGTGAGAGGCTCTGGCTGCGAATCGAGCTATAAAATCTTCTTCTTTCGCCAACATTTCCTGTTGTCTTCGATAAGAAGCCTCAAGTTGCTCTCGACGCACCTCTCGTTCTTTAAGATAAAAATCATAATTCCCGCTATAAGTAGTCACTTTTTTATTGGCTACCTCAATTATACGGGAGACGATACGGTTCATGAAATCCCGATCATGACAAGTCATAAGTAGAGCGCCTTGATATTCGGCAACAATCCAGTTTTCAAGCCAGACAATTGATTCTACATCAAGATGGTTAGTAGGCTCGTCCAGTAATAAAATATCTGGATTAATTGTTAATATTTTTGCCAGCGCAATCCTGATTTTCCATCCACCGCTAAAAGATTCTACGGGGTGATTAAAATCTTCCGGACCAATTCCCAATCCGGTCAAAATCGCCTGAGCCCTGGATTCTAAATCATATCCTCCACGATGTTCAAACTCTTCAGTAATTGCTCCATATCTCTCCAAAAGATCGGACATGTCCTCGTCAGACATAGACTGACTCATGTCTAGTTCCATCTCTCTCATCTGCTCACCCATACGAACTACATCAGTAGCAGCAGACATGACTTCAGCAAGAGCACTGCAACCAGACATTTCACCTACATCCTGAGAGAAATAACCAATAACATGCTTTTTGGAACAGGAAATATCACCTTTGTCAGCAACTTCCTCTCCTGTGATAAGCCTGAAGATAGTACTTTTCCCTGCACCGTTAGGACCTACCAAACCGGTAGGTTTACCTGGCAGCACCTGAAGACTGGCATTTTGAAAAAGGATTTGTGACCCGTGTTGTTTACTTATATTGCTTAGATGAATCATGATCGAACTTTTACCTGAAAAAGCGCCGATAGTAGCATATCCCCTATTTAAGATGCAATGCCTTTCTCCGCAAAAACAATGACAGCTTTACCTGTTTACACATAAATTGCTTTTCCACTACGATATATTTTTTATCTCCATTAAATTTTAATGAAAACCGCAAAATCATTGCGCGCCAGACCTTACGCTAGACCACTGTTTAAAACACAACAAACTCAATACTATAAAGGTGATATTTCAAGTTGATTTTATAGATATTTCTTATATACATAAACGGAAATTTCAATATTCATAAAAGCAATCTTCATAAACCAGTTCATGCACCCTGGAGAATCAATGAATCAAAACAGTACCACTGTAAAAAACAAATTTTTACTCAACAGCCTCTCTGTATTCATCATTTCACTAACGACATTCACATTACAAATTTCGGCAAATGCCAAAGATCTGCAAGGGCCGGAAAAAATTATCTCACAAATTCAAGCCTCTCTGAAAACTAAACAAACAGATACAAACCCAACGATTGAAAACAGACTGCAACTAGCAAAAGACATGGAGAAGTATGACAAAAACCTAAAATCCATGTCCGAGGAGGAAGCAGCTCGCCAATGGCTTGCCCTTGCAACCAGATTTCTCAAGCTCTCCCCGGTTAATCCAGCCCTTTTGCCAACAGAAGACCTTGACAAATTACGTTATCTGGTCAGAACATCTTCTCTAAAATATTTATTTGAGATTATACCTGGACCTTTTAGCTGGAGTCACTTGGCGAAACTGGCAAATGAAAAATCAGCAAAAAAAGAAAACAACCCTGATGGCATGCAAAGTATTGTGATGTTTTGCAATCTCCTCAACACTGACACCAAAAAAGTTCTCAAGGGCCTAGACCACTTTGAATCAATGGCCCTTAAAGAATCTCCATATCAGATCAATAGAACCAAATCCTGGTTCAAATGGGTCAGAGAAGAAGTTAAACTATTTGATAAAGCAAAAAACACAGGGAACGTCATTTCTGAATTCAAAAAACTTCTTGATTTTTATCAAAACAGGTTGAATGAAAATATTATTATAAACGTACCCGATCTTTTATCCCATATTGATGTGAAACAAGCTACAGAGCTTTTAAAACAGGGCTTATCAATACCAACTGTTTCACTGGTAATTCCAACTGGTGACAAAACCAAAAAACTTGCAGAAAATCTTGTACTACAAAATAAGGACTCATTAAAAAGACCTCAATGGGGATTAATCCACTCCATCGATACTGTTCACCTTTTTGAAATTCAATATGAGAAATTCTATTCTTCTAAAAAGGACCTGAACAAAGACTTCTCCCAAATGGTCCAATCCAACTCTGATGACTTCCCCTTCGAAGAGCAAACTGATTTAAAACAACAAGCAGTTGCTTTTTACCTCCTGGGCCTTCTGGCCCAAAACAAAACGGAAAAAGCCAATACTTTTGCAAAAGCACTAAGTGAAACTGAGCTGTCAGCAAGAAAAATGAAAGATGCTCTTGAAACAACAGGACGTACTGACCTTTTCCCTCGTTATTTTGACTTTATTGAAAATCTTCTAAAAAATAACCCTGAACTTTCATTCTGGAATCAATATGTGAAATTCGCATCAATTGTACACCAAGAAGAGAGAATGACAAAAACACTTATCACAATGACCTCTTCAAGCTCATTGGATTTTTTAAAGAAACAAAAGATAAAGAAAAAACTGATTAAAGCATACCTTGCACAGGATAGAGTTGAGGAAGGGCTAAGTGTAATCCGTGAAATCATTGCCACCAAAACAGATTCTCAAAAGAAAAAAACCCGGTACAAATTTGCAGACATCCAAGGAGACATGGGGTTAAAACTTGCTGAACTTGGCAGAATCCTGAATAGGCCTGAACTTGTCAAAGAAGGCCTTGAAGCTGCCAAGGCTGCTTTTCATGCAGCCAACAGCTTTACTGATATTAACAAAGGATACATATCAAGCTATCAAGTTGCTAAAATATCAGATATCCTCATAGAATCCGGACAATTTCAAGAGGCAGAAGAACTTATCCTAAAAGCTGTCCTAGAGCAGACCAATCATTCAAACATGAACTCCGAATCACCAGTTGAGCTTCTGCAATACTCTTTATCGGAATATTTCTACCAACTGGCAACAATATACAGCAAAGCAGGGAAACATAAAGATGTCTTGACCTTACTTGTACAGTCACCCTGGTGGGGTCATAAGGACCTGGCAGGACTGACCAACAATGATATATTTATCATCACAGCCAAAGCGCTGCATGCCACAGGAAAAAATAAAACAGCGGTTGCCATCCTAAAATCTCACCTTATCAAAAACTCCAATGACGATGAAGCTTACAAACTTCTAGTTAAACTATCAGGAGCAGAGCTTATCCCATGGCTGGACAAACTGTACCAGACTGATCGTTTTGAGGAACGCCCTCTCATATGGAAAGCTTATATTCTCCTCCAAGATAACAAACTTGATGAAGCTGAGACAGTTGTTCGCCAGGCAATGAAAGTTGACCCAACAGATGGAGAACAGAAAGCAGGCCAGAGAATTTACAGCTACACTTTACTAGCAGAAATTTTAGAAAAAAAAGGCAAGACAAAAGACTCAAAGTTTTTCCATGACGTTGTAAAGTCTGTACAGATTGCCGAACAAGGTGACAAATTCACTAAAATTGGCTTGGTAAAAAGAAGTATTGGCTATTACCAGAAAGCCATGGCACTTTTTGCTGACGCCTACTGCATCCAATGGCGCCTGGCAGAACGTCTTTACGCTACTGGAAATCTCGAAGAATCTAAAAAGCATTACAAGATCGCCTTTGAAAGAATGCCTGAACAATTTGGAAGAGTTGCCAGTTTTTGCTTTGGCTGTGAGGGTGCTTTTGACAAACTTCAAAGCAGAAGTGTTGCGGAAGAAGTTTTCTCCCACCTGGTTGAAACAACCCCTGACAGACCTCAAGTATATTTCCTTTTTGGTCTGCTGCGCAAATCACAAGACCGAATCCCTGAAGCCTATGACTTTTTCAAAAAAGCTGTTGAATTAGACTCGGACTACTTGGATGTATGGAAGGAAATTTTTGAAATCAGCAGCATCATGTATCTGAATCAGGCAGAACGAGATAGTATTGTAATTAAAATGTTGAATCTCGACTCCCAGCAAAAACACTTCAGCAGTGAACTTAGCAAAGTAACTGACTGGAAGAACCTGTGGTTAACCTTGGAACAGAACCAACAATATTCAATGAAACAGGCCAAAAGACTCTTTTTATTACCTGCAAGCGAGGCGCAACTAAATAAAGAACAAAAAGAGGAAAACAAAAAAAACAATCCTCAGTATTACTATCAAAAACTATACAGAGAGTCTGTGGAGGAAAATACATTGAAACCAGCATTTGTATTGAGCAACCACGGTTTTATCCGCTCTATAGATTATTTTATTTCTCTTGAAAAAAACAAAGATCTTTAATTAAAGCTCATTTGGCATTTCCTTCCATGTGAATACGCAGTGTTTTTACTAAAGGGTATCTTCAAAAATCAGTTTTTTGTTCAATATCAGTGACATGCTCAATATTTTACTGCAGACATCCAGTTATTATTTGAGGATAAAATTTTGAGTATAACGCCGAGATTAGACGAAAATAAAATTTTACAAGGTACCCTTAAATTCACACTGAATCTTTAAATGCGTTGTCACTTAAACTCAAAAGACGAAACAGATGCCCTTGCATCTACACGTCTTTTGATCCATTTCATTCAAGACAACTTCAATTAAAAGGTTAACATTTTGATCTGATATGCTTCCGACCAATTCCGATCAATCCAGCAAGACCAGTTCCAAAAATAAGCATGGTCGCAGGCTCAGGGACATCTGCATTTCCGCCAGAATTAATATTTACAATTGCACCACGAACCGCCAGACCCAAGCCATGACTATTGCCGCCATTTTGCATTCCATCAGAAAACCGAAACCAATAGTAACTGCCTGGAACTCTTTGAGTACCAGAGTAATAGATTCCTGCCATATCAAGATTCATAAACGGACTTGCAACTCCAGCCAATTCTTCATATTGCAAATGACCCATTTCGGAATTAGCAATATTAAACCCAACATCATAAGAATATAAACTATCACCATCTGGATCACCCTCGGTTCCCCATCTATTAGGCCCCACTACAGTATCAGGTAATCGCCATTGCGGTGTCTCCCAAACGACAGACACTCCGGCATTCAAGTCAATAGTGAGCAAGTCACTAAGCCCAGAAGCCCAGCTGACCTGGTTTGTCTGAGGTGCCCAAAAATTTGAATAATCAAACCAAACAAGACTGTTGCCATTATTATCATTATCCCAAATCAGATTGTATTCATTCTCATTATATGTTGCGGTGCCAATAGTAGAAAGGGTAGCTGACGCACCCCCAGCCAAAATTAACATCATTAAAATCAGCACTAATCCCGACATAAACTGTCTTCTCATATTACTGCCTCCTGTACCAGCCAACATAACTGGTCCAATTCTGGGCTTCAGCCCTAAGCAAAGCATGAAAACTTCCAAACACTTCCCACACCTTGCACATTCACATGACATTTCAATAAGTTATCACCAATATTCCCAACAGAGCAACAGGGTTAACATGTAACCGTTGCCTTCTAACCATGCAATTTACGCTCCAGATCTTACATCCAGTCTGCTTTCGAAACAAAATATCGACCTTAGCAAGAAATATTATAAAAAATAATATCTCGTTTATTTCCTGCAATTGAGTGTAAACACAATAAATTACGTTGTGTGACATCCTGGCTTCCATCTTATCCGTTTCTCATATTGATGATACCGATACATAACAGATGAAAATAAATTCCGGAAAAACAAACTTTACAGATTGTCAAAAAAACTGACAGTATATTTAGATAAATAAATATTGAAGCACTATTTTTTGCTCATTATTCCCAAACAAAACGATTAGTCACTTAAGTATCAGACCTTCAACCTCGCCAGACAAAGGTGTCGACAATCCTTACAAACACTTGCCGCACAAAGCTTTCCAGCAACTTACGGACTAAAGACATCCCATATTTTTTCATTTTATTTTGCTAATTAAAATCGACTCGTTCCAACAATCATTCCAACTAGATAGTGTGTTACACTAAAGCCTATCACTATTTCTGGAAACTAACAATTTGATACATTACAATATTTTAAGAATCCCAAAAATACCCTGACTGGAATTAGCCCAACATGCTGTTTTAACGCCAATTCACAACGCTACAGCTGACACCATCCCAACCAACTGTCACACTATCAACGCATTGACAATTTTTAATATGTACGGTATTTTTAAAGACAGTAGAGAAATAGTTCGGATTCCAGGAACGCGGAAAAATCGCCTGGAAAACAAATAAGTAAAATTATTCTTCGTGCTCATAGAGCCAAAAAGCCTTTGTTTCCTTGGAGGAATAAAAAAATGTCTAATGCAATGAAAAAAATAACCCGTAGCCTCATACTCCTCTCTATCCTGCTATGTGGTTCTTTTGAAATCTCTCTTGCATCTCTTTACACACCAGGATTTGAATGGGACCGCAGCACAGACTTCAGCACAGCTGCAAACCCAAATACAGATCAAAACGGCAATCCTGTATGGAGCTATGAATGGTTTACAGGCTCGAACTACACCAACACCAATCTCATGACTCAGGTTGCAGGGTGGGGTCCAAGATGGGAACACGGCCCTCTCAACATTAGCAAATGGGATCAAAATACAAACTATAATTCCGGCTGGAACACTAACCATGAAACAACACTGATTCGCTGGACAAACCCTGTAGGTGATAACACACCAATTGATATCCAAGGAAGATTGCGTTTATGGTGGGGCGGGACGGATTGGGGCACTCCAGGTTTCTTTGCAGCTCCAGTAGATGTCCAGTTTGTACTTGGCTACCATGACGCATCAGAGGGACAAACCAATCTTCTTATCGATCAATTCATTTCAAGCCCCATTAGCCAGGAAGTCGCATGTCCCAACTGGAGCGACTGTCCAAACATTTTCATCCCGCTTGACTTTAGCCTGTCCATGGACTCAGGAGATTCTATTTTCTGGACAGCAATAACTCTGGGACAAGTAAACGCTAACCGATGGACCACTTTAAATGATGGGCCAATGAGTATCTCATACCCGGCAGACCCAGTACCAGAACCAGCAACCATGCTCCTACTGGGAACAGGACTAGCTGGTTTCGCTGCACTCCAAAGAGGGCGTAAAAGAAGTAAGAAAAAATAAAAATCTTAACACCATGACTGGTAACCCAAACGCTCAATCAGGTGGATTAATCCCCATTTCGCCCTGAGAAGTTACCAGTCCATCATAATCATCAACCACCCGGAACATTATCGGGGCATTACCTATCCCTGAAAAAAACAACACCAAGACAACCACACTATTTTGGCCAGAGATTTACGCAAACTACTCCATAATCTTTTCATACATTGCGCAGTACTGTTTAACGGTATTCTCAAGAGAGAAAGATTCTTTAATTCTCTGACGATTTCGTCTTCCCATCTTCCCAGCAAGCTCTTTGTTTTGCAAAAGAATCTTTATCTTTAAGGCAAGTTGAGATGGATCTTCAGGACTCACTAATAAACCATTCTTATTTTCAACAACAAGCTCAGGTATCCCTCCCACATTAGTTGAAACAATAGGCAAACCGCATGACATTGCTTCAAGCAATACCATGGGCAAACCTTCACGACGGGATGAAAGGACAAAAAGATCCGCTCCGGGCAGCAACTGATCAACATCAGTTATGTTACCTAATAAATGAACAACACCAGACAAACCTGACTCAACAATGCTCTTTTCAAGATCTTTCCGTAGAGGTCCATCCCCCCCTATCACCAAATGCACTTTTTCCTGCTCCTGATGAAGGATCTTCATCGCCTGGATTAAAGAAAGTTGATCTTTTGCCTCATGAAGCCGACCAACAGTAAAAACAACATAACTATCAGATGGAAGTGAAATCAAACTCCTAAGGCCCTGGCTGCCTGAAACAGGAGCAAAACGTGAAGTATCAACACCGTTGAGAACTACCTGAACTTGACTAGTGGGAACACCAAGCTTACGAACACAATAGGACTGAATCTCAGCAGATACAGCAGTACAAAAAGTTGCCTCGCGCGCAGCAGCACGGAAGATATTACGTAGAACATGCGATTGAGAAAGTGCATACCAGGAATGCTCTGTGAAAACGACACCACGTACTCCAGACCTCCGAACCCCCGAACAGCTTTGAGCATAGTAGGCAGCATGATGAACGTGAAGAACATCTATCTCGTAACGATCCAATACATTCGCGACAATAAACCTGGAAAACAGCTTATTAAGACGATTTCTACCAATACAAACATGACGGACACCCAGACCATCAAGTACAGCTGGCATTTCGCCTTTTGTATTTTCCATAAAAAAAACAAAAGGTTCAAATCGGTCTCGATCCATCTTGGAGCAGACACTGGCAGCAAGCATCTCCGAACCACCAATTTGCGGTGAATATATCAGATGACCTACTCGGCAGACCCGCATAAGTTTCCCCTTTTAATTCAATTCTCCTAGTGATATAAGAAAGAAAATCTTGTTATTAAACACGACAGTCAGACAGGATCCCATGTTTTACCCCCATCAACAAATAAAGCATGTAAATTAAAGTAACCTGCATGATGCATGCTTGTGATTTACCGGACAATTCCAAGCTTACAAGACAAGAGACCTTCTCCGTACAGCAGGAGTATTACCCCCATGCGCAAAAAGAAAATGTGCCGTTTCATCGCGCTTTGTATAATCTCACCCCTTCTCTTACTTTACAAAAAATGCCCTAAACAAATAAAAAACAACCTGTTTACTGGCATCAGCCAAGTACTTGCATTATTTCCCGGTAAAACAGGTAGCTTTTTACGCATTGCATTTTACTCAGCAGCCCTGCCAGATTTTTCCCAAGACATTCACATGGATTTCGGCAGCTACCTTTCTCACCCTGAGGTCATTGTTGGCAAAAATGTCTCCATCGGATCTTATTGTGTCATCGGCAAATGTAGCATCGGAGCAGACACTATCATCGGCAGCGGTGTCCACATTCTTTCCGGTAATCAGCAACATCGTTTTTCAGACTCGAACACCCTGATTCGCATGCAAACCGGCGTATTCACCCCCATCACCATCGGCCAAGACTGCTGGATCGGCAGTAACGTCACTTTATTAGCTGACATTAAAAGTCATTGTGTTATTGGCGCTGGCTCGGTGGTCACAAAACCACTGCCCACCTGTTCAGTTGCTGCAGGTAATCCCTGTAAATTCATCAAAAACACCAATTAAATCAGCCAGCCCCAACCAATAAATTCTCATGCGCCTTCAAGTAAGACAAATAACGGTCCTGACCCACAATGCCAGCTAACTCTTCAGGAATTGGTAACTTGCGAACAATACGCATAGGATTGCCGGCGATCTGACAAAATGGTGGAACATCCTCACTAATATGAGTACCAACTCTGGCAACCACACCATCCCCAACTGAAACTCCTGGATAAACAATTGTCTCAAGGGGAAGGAAGCAAAAATCACCTATGGTTACAGACTTGATTGTCTGCTCAAGGGGACTCCCCCCTGACATTTTCATCCGAGTCAACACCTCATCAACCGGGTGCCCGGGATTATCAGTGATCATACTGGATGTAATAAGACAATGACTCCCCACTGAAACCTTCTTTCCCACCAGGAAACGTACCCGAGGCCCCAAATAGGTGTAATCACCGACTGTCAACTGAGGGTTATCGAATACTTTCAGACCAACAAACTGGGTATTATCAAAAATTGTAACGTTTTTACCAAAATTTATCTTTAGATTCCCATGGATTCTCGTCGTTCCATTCCCTGCATATTCCATTCGAAAATGTTTACCAACTGCGGAGCATTGCGACTTGAAAATTGGCTCATAATAAACAACTCTCCAGAAATTATGCCATACATTGAGCCTGACGTCTCTTTCATGATAGAGAAATGAATGAAAGAGCGGCAGGCAAGGCATCGAAAAAGAACGCATCCTTTTGGCCAGACAATAAAGAAATTCATAAAATGGTGTTTCTCGTCGTCTTATGCGCATGCCAAATTCACGTATTTTAAATGCCATGAACAAGCACTCCACTAATACTAAATTTTAAACCATCGTCGATGGCGGTCCCATAGATCCATCGCTCTTCGGCCAAGTCCTAAACTTTCAAAAAAACCAAGATAAAGCAAAAAGGATAAATACAAAAACATGATCAAAGTCTTAGCAACAATCCCGGCAAGTACTCCATCAAAATCAATGACATTCAGAATCCAGCCAAAAAATATTATCAAAACAAAAAGCTGCCCAATTCGCTTCCACTCAAAAACCAAGGATATATAATCCCTGGCACCCCACCAATTGAGTAAAAAAAACAATCCAAAGGAGATAAGGGTAGAAATTGCTGCCCCCTCAGCACCCCAAAGAGGAATGAAAAACGTATTGCCTGCCATATTGACTAATACTACAACCAATGTTATCCAGGAAAAAACTCCTGTTTTTCCATGAACAAAAAGTCCAACATTCACTACCGATGTAATGGCAAAAAGTACGTAACTCCAAGCCACCAGAGGTATCAGTGATGAAGTACTCCAATACTCAGGAGCAGTCATAAGCCTGACGATTTCCGGAGCAATACCAGTTAAAGCTAGAGCAACCGTAGCTGATGCCACCAGCAGATAAGTAAATATCTCACCATAACGACAAGCAGCATCGGCCTCACGAGCAATAACGAAACGACGCGGTTCCCAAATTAACAAAAATGGACCAGCAACGAGAATACTCACAAGCATACCAAACTTATAGCCAATTGCATAAAGGCCTGTAGCTTCAAGACCTGCCAGATGTTGGAGAAAAATACGGTCTGAGGTATGCAAAGCAGCCATGGCGACTGCTGCTGGAATCAAAGGAACTGAATATCCCAACATTTTTCGGACAAATCTCAAATCTGCGGCAAATCCAACCTTCTTGATAAAAGAAGGCAACAAACAAACTGCTAAAACCACAAAAACCAGGGCCTGGGCACCAAACATCCCCCACACCCCCCAACCCAGTCCAGCGACCATCACAATGCTCACAAGTCCCATTGCAACCATTTGCGAAATTTCCAACAAGCTGTAAAAACCAGATACATCTCGAACCCGCAATTCAGTCATCACGACAGTAACAACCATGGCGACCTGTGCTTCAAAAAGGATTAAACGTAACAGGTTGCCATCTCCAGGCAAACCAAGTAAATCCGCAAAATAAACAGCTCCAAGGTAGACAGGAAGAAAAAACAGGGTAGGCACAATCGTAGTCAGAAAAAGGGCGTTACTTAAAATTTTTTTCCTGCCTGCTTCACCCTCATCTACCCAGAATTTATAAATTGTAACAGGCAACTGCAACCCAAAAACAAGCATGGATATATCAATGATGACAGCAAAAATACTGATTTTTCCATATTCTTCAGGAGATAAACAGGCAGTATAAACAGGCAGCAACAGAATCTGCAGTGACCTGGCTGCCATCCTGCCCAACCAGTATATCATTGCATGATGAAAAAAACTTTTTCTACCTGCTTGCTGCTTCATTCTTCCCCTGTTGCCTCGCCCGCAGAAAAAGAAGATAGAAAGGCATGCAGCATTGAAAGGTTAACTAAATAAGGAATATATATTATTAGCAAGGCAGATGTCATCTCCTCAACAATTCGTCATACAATGAATAGACAGTATCAACTCTGCGCTCTAGCGAAAAAGAACTTTTTACCGAGTTAAAACCATTACTGGCTAATGTCTCTCTTAGCGGCTTATCTTCAACCAATGACCTTATAGCAGCAGCCAATTCAGCAGGGGATTCACCAGGAACCAATATACCACTGAAATTATGCTCAACAATTTCCGGCGTGCCTCCTACCGCCGTCGCAACTATCGGCCTGGAAAGAGCCATAGCTTCCAGAGCAACATTTGGAATTCCTTCTGATCGGGATGGTAATACCACAATATCCGCAGCTTTTAGATAATCCCCGGGGAACTGACTATAGCCTGCAAAATAAATGTCCCCTTCCAGGCCTAACTGGTCTCTTAGCGATAATAAATTATACAATTCAGGCCCGTCACCTACAATCACTGCTTTTACTGCCTTGCACTCACTTTGCAACAGGGAAAATGCTTGTAAAAAAACATCCATCCCCTTCTCCGGACTAAGCCTGCCGATAACGACGCATAACAACTCGTCTAGACTGACATATTCCGATCTCACTTCCCCCCCTACAGTTTTACAACGTACTGGTCGATCAATATCAATACCATTGGGAATCACGCGAACTCTGTTTCTATTCCCACCACCAATGGTACAGTTTCGTTGAGAATTACTCATCAAAACTGTCCTGCTCGCAAAAAACTGCATCAAGTTGTTCAGCAAATTATACACCCTGGCACGAATGCTCTCAGTGGTTACTCCATGCATGAAACAAATCCATTTGCAACCCATTCGATATTTCAGATAAATACCAACCAAACTCTGTTTATACCCATGAGTTTGAACTATATTAACGCCATGTAAGGTTGCAATTCGAGCCGCTTTATCCAGCAAATCTTTGTAACTTCGATCCCTGTGGACTAATTCTTCCACTATAACTTCATTATCAGCAAATTCCTGAATGAGTTCCATGGAATCAGCACCAGCAACTTTACAATTTACCAGAAAAAATGAGCCCTTCATGGCGGCCAATTTGGACATAAGAAGCAAAACGCCCTTTGCTGGCCCAGTAAGCCTTATATCACCAATAACGATTAACACCTTTGGTTCCATACCTGATCAACCTGCAAGACGGGGCCAATTAATGAATGCACAACAAAAGACTCTTGCTAAGAGTTGTTGCTTTTGCCAAACTGTCTAAAAATGAAAATTAGTCTTGAGAAACTTGATTCTTTTTCTCAAGAATGAATATTAAATTGTATGATAATATTAAAAACATAACAAGAACAATGGAGTATGCCTGAGAAAGGAAGAATGCTGCTACAGAATAAGTAATAAGAGAAATTTTAAGATATCTGGCAAGAAGAAGTAAATGAGTATCGGGCGATTCTTGCTGGTATCTTTTCAAAGATCTCGAACAATTCAGCCATACTCGCCGCAGCATGATAAAAAACAGAAGACCTCCCATCAAACCTAACTCCAAGGTGACCTGCAAGTAAGAATTATGCATAGTCTTGTATGCATGCCCGCCTCCATACTCCAAACCCATCGCAGTGGAAGAACTCCCGGCACCTACACCATTAACAGGGTTTTTGAGAATCAATTTAATCCCGGAACTCCAGATAACCATTCGACCGCTGGCAAAAGAGTCAGTACTCGTTAAATTATAATCAACTCCTGAGATAACCTTCATCCATCGCTCTTTTAGAGATGTTGAATGAGCAGACAGCAGAAATATTAAAACAAAGCCTAACATCAAGATTTTATAAATAATTCTCAGCCCCATACGTGGCGAAAAAAAAATCAAGATAAGTGTTATCCCAAGAGCCATTGAGCCTCCCCTAGAGGCTCCTTTAATTATCGCATATACCATTCCAGCTAACAATAAAACATACAAAAACTTCCTCTTTCTAGCTGAAGAAATAAAGAGATATAGAACCAATGGGAAAAAAGCAGCAAAGATCATTGCCAGATCATTGACATCATAAGTGCTAGTTGTTGCAATTCGATATCCTTCATAAACAACCGGTTTAAAATAGACACCAGCCACAAGAGCACAGCAGCTTGCTGCTATGGTTTTAAGTATTCCGCGTAATTTCGCTTCACTATCAACCGCAGCGATACAAGACATAGTAAGCAACAAGTTAATTGAAAATATATTCTTACAAGTGTCAAAAGACTCTTTCATCCAGTAACTGAAAGGAATCCCGATACAACCCAACAGAAAAACATAAAAAACAACCTTAAATTCTTTACATTCCCCCCATTGTATCCTGGACGAAACACCTGAAAAGATGAACATAAATAAAGTCAATACAAGCAGGACAAAATTAATCCTCAAGGAACCCAAGAAGGGAACAAGCTCACCTATTCTTGAAACAAAGGCAAACAAGGTCAGACATACAAGTATAAAATAAAATCCTTTGGCATTTCCCCCTTGCTCATCAGGTAAACCGTCTATCGGCGTCCAAACAGCATGATTAGACTCATTGTTAATTTCTGCCATAATTATTTTGTAGTCATTGAACGGGTTTGTTCTGTCAATACTTTTGTCCCATCATGATTGACTTCACCCAACTTTTTATAATAAAATTCAATTTTTTCACGAAACAGAATTTTAAAACAATATCTTAATAATACTGAGCACATACCAAAAAATAATCTCATTGGTTTTCGTGCTCCTTTCAGTTTTCCAGCTGTCTTATCAAGCAGGTGGCTTGAAGGCTGATCATTTTGCAGACAAAGACTGGAAAATTTTTCTTCTATCTGTTCATTTTGCCAACGCAGTCTTGCCTGATATCGACAATAATCATCAATAGCCGGTGGCTCATAGTACACCCTGTCTGAACAAACCAGAAACTCTTCCCTTGGAATCAAATCCTCGATAAACCTATCCTCAGCAACAATACCTACTGGAATCTCATCAAGTTTCATCCTTGCAAAATTCCTATCCAAAGCCTTTCTCGTTACGGCGTAAAAAGTACCTGTTAGAAAATCTTGCCTAAACGGAATTTGCATAAACCCGACCAGTTTCTTTGCAATATTCAACCCATCTTTATGTGGCCACAACTCACAGCAAACTAAATTAGTGTTTTTTTGCCGAGATAAGATATCCACCATATTCTGTAACGCATCAGGATCTAATAAAATATCACCGTCAGAGAAAAAAATATTCGTATATTTATCATGCTTGTGAAAAGCGATATTCCAGGCATTGACCTTTGACGCCACAGCAAGCTCAAAAAGATGTAGGCTACCCTCTTTTTCACATAACTCCTTAACAATGGATACAGTGTTGTCAGTGCAGCCATTTGCATACACAAAAACTTCAAAGTTCAATTCTGTTATGCTTTGTAAAATAGAACGAACTGTTGAGGCTATATGCTTCTCCTCATTATGTGCCAGAACACATACACAAAAATCACTCATTGCTATGTCTCACAACAGAATCTTGTTGAACAATTGCCTGCAAATAAGAATGAACACGTTCCCTAAGCCTGCTTCCACTAATTGTAGGACTTCTTTCTTTTTCAGCATCTACTCCTTTATCACCAATAAAAAGAACACTATCATTCAGCCCCTTTAACCATTTTCGAGCAGCATCACCTTTATTGCCAACATTTTTTAATAATTCTTGGAGCAACAGCAACAATCTGTAATTTTCAATTCCTAAAGTTGCCCATTCAAAATTCAATGAGTAATCATAAGAACCGTCAATACGAGGATAAATCATCATAGCATCACCTTCACGACCATCCAGATCAAAATATGGATAATTTTGATTCAGAGAAAGATGCCAAGCCAAAAAATGGTCGCCGCCATATTTTTTAATACTGTACAAAAGCCTGCCAAGAGAATGAAGATAGTCTGATTTTATGCCAGTTAACGGTTTATAAACACCCCAATTATTGCCAGAATATTGCTGAGTGGCAATAAAGTCTCTGGTAACACTTGACAATGAAATATCAGAAAAGGTCCTGTTCAAATCAAATCCATAAGTATCTTCTTCAATAGGATGGGTGTACCCACCTGTTCTCAGGTAAGGAAAATAGCTTTGTAACATCTCTGCTCTTTTTAGATCTCGATTAACCTTTTGCGAATAGCCAGATGCTTCATCACTGATATCATAAACAACAGGCAACCATTTATGTGTTTTTATATGACCTTGTAAAATAGAAGATGTTTCACTTCGAAATAATTCATGAGATGTTCCATCAACATCTCCATATTTATCTAACAAGACAGGGAAAGTACCTCCATATGTAAATATCTTATGACGAAACCCAATTTCTCTTGCTTTGATCATGAGCTGGTCTACATCATCAGCTTTCAAGCTCCAAAAATTATCTTTTTGCACAAATTTCGATTCAGGTAAAGAAGACCAGGTGGTAAACCCTCGATCAAAAATAATTTTTAATACTTTATTTCTGTTATCTCTTCTCTGTGCAGAAACATCCGGTTGCTTATAATAGCTGTATAAAACTGGCTCCAGTCCAAAAAAACCAGCTGCAATATCAAGTGAGGGTAATTCATAATCTAAGACTTGCAATTCAATCGGATAAATTTGACGTTCACCATGCAGGATAATTTCCAATTGTCCTTTATAACGACCTGATTTTATCGACTTATCAAGTTGAACCTGATACCACACCAGCAAACTATAGTCTTTCTTGATAGTTACCCCCTCAGCCCCTAAATTCCTTAAAAATCGTGGCGCCAGTTCATAAGTCTCATGATTTGCTGAATGACTCATGTACTGAGCAACACCATAACGAATCCATTCTGGTTTAACTGACAATATCTCACCGGACTCAGACTGCAACGGACTACTGGTAACTTTAAGTACTGCAGCCTCTTTAAGATTCCGGATCATAAGTGACTGAACAGGCCGCTCAAGACGTCCTCCCTGGAGTACAATCCGCTCTTTTATACTCTTGTAAACCTGATTATATCGTAATCTGATAACATTTTCGATCAAGGCCGTATAAAAACCACGCTTTCTATCATTTTCCTTGATGGCTCTTATATGCTGAACATTATCGGATATAAGTGGACGACATAAAGTTTCATATTCATCTTTAAGCACGAAAGAAAGCTCCTGAAGATACTTTTCTCCTTCATTTTTACTTTCAGCTGGATATATAATAAGAGAATTTAGCAGCACACCGGAATCATCACCTTCCACCTGCAAATTTATCTGTCCGTCATTCACTTCAATTTCAGTAACAAGTGGGCTAAAAATGCTTTTCAAATACAAATCATAAGGATTATCTCCCGGCGTTGGCTCGATATTTTCAAACCGAAGAAATTCTTGAATATAGTCTTTTGCATGCAAGCGTACCTGATCTAAAACCACATCCCCTTCCACAACAATCTTCCTTTTCGTCCAAAAATGCTCGTACCAGTAGCCTAAGGCCCAGGGGGTTAACCTGACAACATATTTACCATTAGGCACATCTACATAGAATTCACCTTTATTTAGAAATATACCATCACGATTTAAAGTATCTGCATAAACCGAATCATGTATTTTCCAGATATGAGAATCAGCAAAACCAAAACCGATATCTTTATGATAGTTGTGTTTTGATTCAATTCCTGTAAATCCATTCTGAACACGAAAACCATCCTTTACAAAATCAAAAAGAAGCAATCCGGGGAACGACTCTGGAGAAGGAGGCGCCTTGAGTAAACGAATGTTATCAACATAAAATTTTTCTTTTATTTTTCGTTTATCCTCAGGTGCTATAGCAAACCAGAACTTAATTATTTTTTTCAGATTTAAATATCGCCTGACCCTGACCGAACCTCTTTCCCCAACATAACGTTTCACATGAAATTTTAAATAATTCCAACCGGGACTCAACATTGTATAATGATTTAAACTATTCCAATATCCTCCACCCTTTTGATCTCCCAGACTAAGAGCATACTTCACGTTAATAGCCAAGGGATTAAAGACATCCATGGCAAGGTAATCAAAACCAGACCAATCCTGTTTGTCAGGATCGGTCATTTTAAAATTGTTGTATACGGAAAAATCCAACTCAACTGAACTATCACCGGAGGTGGTATGTGTATTGGAATAATGTCTGAAATAGTGATACGGAACTTCTTTTTCCCGATCTTTTATTTCAAAATCAAAAAGGATAGAAGTATCTGATTCTGATTTATTAATGGAATTATCCGGTCCTTTGCCGGGTAATTCATTTCCACAAATGAAACAGTAATCTTTCGTAGAAGGCATCCAGCGATAACAGGTCGAACAACGGATACCATTGCCAATTCTATTAGGTTTTTGTGTTGTAAATGATGCTTTTTCTATATTGAAAGAAACGGGTTTGCCCAAAAATGGAGTAACAGAAACATCATCTATCCAGGCCAAGCCCTGAGATTTCAATCTAAACCAAATATCGACCTCCCGCTCTTCCACCTCAATGGTATAGGTGATCTCACTCCATCCAAAAGTTCCCTGCAGATTGGTGACAGGAGATTGTATTTTCTCCCTTGTCTTATAAAAAAACCAGAGAGAATAATCCCACTTACCCTTTTGCACATCAAGAGCCCTTGTCCAGGCTGTAATCTTATATCTTCCAGGTTTCAGGTTAAATTTTTTATGCAAGGTCACCTGTTGATCCTTATTATTTGCTAAATAAATAGCCCCTGCATTTTGATGCCCAATGCCCTTGACGTGGTACCCGGTTCCTTCTCCAGATATTGACCATCCTTCAGAGCTATCATCAAAGCCAAAATTATTAGCCTGCGATGAAGAATTACAGCCTAAACCAGTCAGAAATATAGCAAGCAGGAATACGAAACAACATTTTACGTAAGACATAAAAGGGTTCTTTTGTTCATCGGTTCCCGGGTTCAAACAGCTTAAAATCCACCTAACCTGATCAAATTTTCATATGCACCAAAATAAATTATTTACTTAACTTTCAGGGTTAGCTTAATGTGTTGAATGTTCAACAAAACTTAGCAATGCCCCCGAAGTCTTTCCGGGCTTGACCCGGAATCCAGGAAACTTTGACCAGGCTTAGCCCCTGGATTCCGGCTAAAAACATACCGGAAAGACGAATTACAGGCTACTTCCCTGGTGTAATACCCTGAAAAAACACACAAAATACCAGTCGGAAAGTTGAGTTATTTACAAAATTTATTTCGAGGAATTTCCCCATAAGGTGTCACATTTTCCCAAAAGCCAAAAATAAAAACCCGTAAGTGCTGCAAAATTCAAAACACAAAAAAAATGAATCAACTTGACCAATGGAATCTTATTTAAAGATTGAAAACAAAGAGGAATCAGGGCCACGAGATAAAAAAAAAGTTGGGTAATAAAAAGGAAAGTATACAGCGTTCCACTGGAAAAAAAGGAACTCACCAACAGCGATACCATGAGAAATGGCACAAACAGCCGCATAACCTTATGCGACAAAAAGCGAAAAAATAATTTATTAGACCTTGGACTCAACAACAAAGGACAAAGAGAAAATAATTGCCAGTTCCCGGCCAACGTTCTGACCTTTCGTCGCCATTCATGGTGAACATCACTGGAAACAATGTCGAAAGCATGTGCCTTGTTTTCAAAAATAACCCTATACCCTTGCATCGATATCTTCATTGGCACTAGAACATCATCAAGTAATGTATTCTGCGGCAGAGGTTGATACAGTTTTTTACGAATTGCGTATATTGCTCCCGTGGCACCTACAACAGAACCGGTTTGGGACTCAGTTTTCCTGATAAATTTTTCATACTTCCAATAAGCCCCCATCTCTGCCTGAATATCAGAACCTGTTCCGTTAAGAAAAACCAATTCGCCGCTTACGCATCCCACTCTTGAATCAGAAAAATTTGCTACCAGCTCTGAGATGGCATTGGTTGAAAACCGTTGTCGACTATCAGCAAAAACAACTAAGTCTCCTTTTGCCAAAACAACACCTTTATTTAAGGCAGATGGCTTTCCTTGAGGAGATTCCAAATAAAGCGTCTTAATATGAGAAAATTTATGAGATGAAACTGAAATAAACTTTTCAATTTCATCTTGAGTACTGTCTGTTGAACCATCTGAAACAACAACAATGTCCAACTTTTCAACTGGATAATCCTGATCCAGAATATTATTGAGCCGTGCTGCGATGTTAGTTTGTTCATTTTTGGCAGCAATAACAACAGAAACAAAAGGCAAATCAGCAGCAGCTACTTTCAGGACAGAATCTGCTCGAAGCCAGGAAAGGATTATCAACAGGCACGGATAACCAATATATGTATAAATAATACAAAAAAATGATGACCAGAATAACAGCTCCAACATTCCTACCCCGTTATCCATGTAGACCTTAAGTCACTCTGGCCAATATAGAGTGACTTAAGGACAGAATCCTTATTTTTTTTGCCATTTTTCAAGAGTCTTCTCGACCTCCTCTTTTTCCGAAAACTTTTGATTCATAGCCAGAACATCAACAAGTTCCTTTATAGCAAGTTCCGTCTTACCTTCTGCATACAAAGCCAGACCAAGATGATAACGCAACACAGGTTGAGCCGGTTCTCTTTCCACTGCCTGAACAAACTCTACCCGGGCCAAACTATATGATTCACGTTTATAATGAACCCATCCCAGTGTATCAATAATGTTAGGATTTTCTGGCAATTGATTTTTTGCAAGCATAGCCAAGCGAAGTGCCTCCCCAAGATCAGGTTCTTTTTCCATTGTTATCAGCCATGCAAGATTATTGGCAGCCGGTGCAAAATCAGGCTTCATATTCAGAGCCTTTTGATATGTTTCCTTAGCCTTGACTAATTCACCAGCATGTTCATATAAAGTTCCCAACCCCATATAAGCACCAATAGCATCAGGTCTATTTTCTATCAGGTCCAGATATTCTGCCTTAGCCTGAGATTCCCTTCCAAGTTTTGCCAAAATAACAGCACTCAAAGCATAAGACCGAGGATCAAGAGGAGCCAACTGCCTTGCTTTGGCAAACGTTTCCAGTGCCTTTTCAGGCTCCCCGACCTGCAACAGATAGTTACCCAGAAGTATATGTAATCCTGCACTTTCAGGTGCTTTTTTCACCTGCTGCTGCAACTTCTCAATCTGTTGAACAACAGTTACGGCATCCTGTTTGTCAAGCGCAAGAATCATCATAAAAGCTTTTTCATTACCAGGATCAATTGCTAAAATTTTTTCATATATCTCCCGTGCTTTAACAAAATCCTTAAGCCCGATATACGCCAGACCGAGATCACCCATCACTTCAACATTCTCTGGTATTTTCTCATGAATCCCTAAATAAACTTTACGAGCTGGTTCAAACTCTTTTGCCTGCAATAAAGACTTTGAAAATACCATAGCAGCTTGAAAATTATTGGCATCTAAACGCAAAGCTGTAGCTGCTTCTCTGCGAGCATCCTCATAATTTCGTTCCTGCAAAAAATGAAGAGACAGAAAACTATGATAATTTGATTCCCCTGGCTTTAATTTAATTGCAACTAAGACAGAATTCTTTGACAGCTCTATTTCACCAAGTCTTGCATGAGCTACTGCCTTTGCAAAAAAGGCGTCTGCCCAGTTAGGGTAATTCTGAACAAGGTCTGTCAAAATTTCCATTGCCTTTTTAATCTTTCCATCCTTGATCAGGAACTTTGCCTGCAGGAGGTTAGCTTCACCATTTTTTGGGTTTTTGGTGAGCATCTCATCCATCACCCCACGCGCATCTTCAAACTTCCTTTGCTCGAAATAAAGATGTCCCAGTTGAGCCTGTAAAATCTCTTTTGCTTCAACAGTCTGGAGAGCCTCAAGTAATATGTTTTCAGCTTTATCGAGTTTACCGATCCTCTTATAAAATTCTGATACACTTACTCGTAATTCAGAATTTTTTGGTGCAATTTCCATTGCAGTGAGAAAATTATGTTCAGCCTGTTCAATTTTTTTATTTTTCATATTCAAAACACCAAGCTGAACATGAGGCTGGGGATCTTCTGGAAATATTTCCATCATCTTTTCAGCAAGTTGTACAATTTTCTCTTCTTGTCCTCTGGCCATATAAAACCACAATAAAATAGAATAATTTGCCTTATTGTGGTCATCAAGCTCCAGGGCCTTTAAAAATGAATTTTCAGCACTGTCACTTTTATTTGCAGCAACATGGATCTTACCAAGAATTACATGAAATCTGTCTGTGTCAGGAGATAACTGCAAGGCCTTCTCAATAACAGTTTGAGCAACAGCATATTTTTTTTCCTGTAACTCAACATTTGCAAGTAAAGCCAACCCGTCAAGGTACTCTGGATCTCGTTGAAGTACATCAGATACGTAACGTCGACTCTCAGCAATATTACCACTGAGTAGATAGAACTCAGCAGTTTTTGTCTGAGCATCAAGATTATCAGGATCAAGAGTAGCTGTACGTTGAAGCTGAGCAAAAGCTTTCTGCACATCTCCATCATTGAGATGAATCAAGCCTAGCTGATACCTGGCTTTAGCATGTTTTGGATCCAATTTTATGACATTTCTAAATTCAATACTTGCAGCATTTCTATTACTTTCTTTGACATAGACCATCCCTTTATCAAAATGTTGGACAATCTTCTCAGTATCACTTGTACAAGCTGCTGTAACAAGAACAAAAAACACTAAGAAAGTATTGAAGCTAAAATAAAAAAAACGATCAAGTTGCATGGTTGACTCCATTTAAAGTATCTCGCAGCAGGAGAAAAAAAATAAACTCTATAAAAACCGGCTTTTTGAAAAAAAAACTCATACTAGCCATGTTACTTTCTATTTTATACCTAAAATAATTTTATAATTCCATCTTCTAAAAAGATATTTGTGGCGTGCTAATCGCTTTGAAACCAAGTGACACTCAGTTTGAAACCGCTTTAATCCCTCTTCATTAATCCTTCGCTGTACTCTTTATCCTCTTTTTAAATCGAGAAAAATTAATTGCTGAAGTGTAGATGCACAGTAGTGTCAACTTGGTGGTATTTCAGAATATTGGTATCTTAGCCATGGCCATATTAACTTGTTTAATTTGTTTATTTCCTCAAAATAGTTATTGATGGTCAGCCATTGCAACGTACTACCACACTACTGATCTATTAAAGGAATCAGTTATTTATAAGAATTTGAAAGTAAAAATATTTCAAAGATGATAATGAGCATGGCAGAAATAGAATATATCATTCTGAAATACAGCTGCTCATTGTTTATAGCTCCAAGAGTGAAATCTGTAGTACTAGGGATTATATAGATCAGAACCGTAATTTCCCATCCATTACCGGTTGAAATCTTCCACGCCGTTTCCAAAGTATTTTTTTATCCACAGCAATTATCGGAAAAGCCAAACTGAATCGCGCAAGAAAATAACTCAATGGCATCAACAAAATGTGAAAAAAGAAGTCATTTATCTGTCCTTCTGCGTCTGAGAATATTTCGACCAAAGGAAATAAAGGAAATAAAAAAAAGGTATTAATGACAGGAACAATAATAACATATAAACACATGTCATGTTCAGAAAACGAGTATTTCTTTTATTCCAGGAAAAGGCTTGCCTAAAAGAGTTCCCAGTATCTTCAAGCAAAAACAGGCGATGACATCTCACTGCAAAAACGATATAAAAATAGGTTCTAGGAATTAACAACACGAAATCTTGCAAGCTTAATTCATCCGTGCTGGCAAGTTGAAAAAAAGAAAAGATGAAATCTAGGTTTGCGTACCATAATTACTCACAACTCAAATAATGCAATAGCGCAAACGTGACCCGATTCTCGATTCCTTTATAAAAAAACACTGATCTGGTTCTGCTTCACTTACTCAGTGCTCCTTCCTGACTTGAGCTAAACTAATTGAATTTTCACGATTTATATTGTAATTATAGAAAAGATATTAACAATTGGCACACAAACATGGCAGGGGTGTCAAAAAAACAGATCTTCTCTTCCTCTGGAAGGTGGGCGAAATAATTTAGACAGAATAACGCTCAGATTCAGCTTAGGAGTCCGTGATGAAATAACCTTTACAATATTGCGTAGGATTTTTGTTTATAACCAATGCGTGAAAATAAGCGCATAGCAGCGCTATGTAATGGTTTCCGCACCCATGGTATAAAAAAAAGACAAGTATGACTGTAAAGGTTATCTAGGAACAACTCCTTAGAGTAGGTCTTCAAGAAGATTGGGCAGGGAAGCGGTACTTTTGTTCATCACATGGGTATAGATTTCAGTAGTTTTCACGTCGGCATGACCGAGAAGTTCTTGAAGAACGCGAATGTTCACACCTTTTTCGAGCATGTGGGTTGCAAAACTATGGCGCAGGGTATGACAACCAGCCTTCTTGTGAATTGCGGATCGCTGGACAGCTGTTTTAATTGCCTTCTGTAATCCGGATTCTAATACATGGTGGCGACGCTCCTTGCCAGCACGTGGATCAATAGATCTTTTCTTTGCAGGAAAAAGATATTGCCAGCTAGTTTCTTTTGCTGCCTGGGTATATTTTCTATCGAGAGCATGGGGCAGATAGACTTCACCGAATCCATCTTTGAGATCCTTGTGGTGCAAGACTATTATCTTCTCGATGTGTTCTTGTAGTTCAAACTCAATATTTGGGGGCAGCACGGTAACTCGATCCTTACCACCCTTGCCGCCCCGGACATAAATTTTTTTCTGGCCGAAATCGACATCCTGTATTCGCAAACGAATACATTCCATAAGTCGTAAGCCTGAACCATAGATTAATTTAGCCATAAGAAGATGCACTCCGTTCATATTTTGCAAAAGACGTTTTACCTCATCGCCGGTAAAGACCACAGGTGGCCGTTTTTGTCGTTTTGATTTTATCGGTGCAATTTCAGTATCAAGTTTTATATCAAGGACATTTCGGTAAAGATAAACCAAAGCATTTAAAGCCTGTTGTTGGGTCGAAGCAGCAACGTTTCCGCGAACCGCAAGGTCTGAAAGAAATCGTTCTATATGAGTGGTTCCAAGCTCTCGAGGATGGGTTTTACCTCCATAAAAATGGAGGTAACGCAATATCCATTGGCAATAAGTAGTTTCAGTGCGGTAGGCATAATGGTAATAGCGAAGTACTTCCCTAACTTGATCCATCAATTTAAGATCTGGATTGGGACGAAATTTTGGTTTCGGTTTATTTTCCATAATTAACGCTTAATACGGCAATAAGTGGAAAATATCAATTAAAAAGTAATACATGGAATGCAAACCATCATTTTTCCGTATTTTGCGCTTAATATCGCAATAGGTGGAAAATAAGTCCAT
>PJEL010000281.1_pt1 | contig 61099 bp, 43 predicted proteins | sample 1853271 | NCBI WGS metagenome assembly PJEL01 (sample SAMN08108733, study PRJNA415343) | Invertebrate metagenome, whole genome shotgun sequencing project. | host: Globobulimina | place: Sweden: Gullmar Fjord | collected 2015-08
AGGACTACTTTACTGTCGTCTGCAAAAAAATAAATTAATAAGACGTCTATGGAGACAAAACACCATTTTGATTGAGTGTTCTGGCATATGGCTTGAGTCCCCCGAGATCGCTGGACGGATTTCATGGCCATGGAATGGACAGTCGTCCCAACAATCTGTTATAATGGTGTGTTCGGACAACTTTTACACAGATCAGAAACAGAATAATGATATAAGGAATAATTCAGAGGATTTCCATGACGAGGTAAAATCGTAACTGCAATGGGCTATTGGTTTGGCTCTCTTGTGTTCCTTTTGTTCGAGGTGGTTGGATTCTTTACAGTAAAAGGAATCTATGGCAAACAGGGCCATAACTCTAGTAGATTCAGGGACCATAACAAAACAATGTACGTTTCTGTGTGTTTCCTGCTATCGGGGAGGCGGTTCTCTCTCTGGATACGCAGTTTTGTCACATCTGTGCTTTCCATACAGGTTGCCTCAGGTCCTCGTCGCTACTGCGGTATTTTGCTCTTGGATGATGTGGACCATTGTGTACATAGGACAAATGTATCCATTGGTTAGTCCAGTGCTATCTGGGTGATATATTATAATCAGGACATCGTTGTTTTGGTCTTAGTGAATGTAAAACATTTTTTTGTCATGTAAGGTGTTGGTAAAACTTTCACAATGATTGAATAACAAGGCGGTATCTTAGGCAGCTAAAAGTTTGCTATCCGGTTTCTTTTGTTTCTCGACTGCATCCAAATGAGACTGTGGAATCGTTGCATACTTGGCTAAAATTTCCCTGAACTCGTCACCTCCCATGGTCTCTTTCTCCATGAGAACTTCAACAATCTTGTCACAAGCTTCTCTGTTCTCATTCATGTGCTTAAGAGCGACATCATATGCCTCATTTGCGATCTGCTTGACAGACGAATCAATTCTAGCTTGGAGAGATTCAGAGATAGAGTTGCGGGCCATCATTCTCATGATCATATCCTGACTTTGGGCTGATGGGTCCTGTAAGGAGAATGGTCCAATTTCTGAGAAGCCGTAATTAATAACCATAGCTCTAGCCATATTTGTAACCTGCTGCAAGTCGCTCGAAGCTCCAGTGGTGACCTCTGCATCACCAAAGACAACTTCTTCTGCAGCGCGTCCCCCAAGAGCTCCAACAATGCGGGCAAATATCTGAGATTTGGATATCAGAGATGGATCCTCGCCTGGAAGGAACCAAGTTAGTCCACGAGCTTGACCCCTTGGAATAAGTGTAACCTTTTGAACTGGGTCATGACCCTCTGTCAATGTTGCACACAACGCGTGACCAACTTCGTGATAAGCTACCAACATCTTGGATCTTCCATCGGTCATTCGGGTTCCTTCCATACCAGCCACAATGCGATCAATTGAGTCATCGATTTCAGCCTGTGAAATGGATTCTTTGTTCCTACGACCAGCCAAAATGGCTGCTTCATTCATCAGATTTGATAAATCTGCTCCAGAGAAGCCAGGTGTTCTCAATGCAACTTCTTTGAGGTCAATATCTTCACCCAACGCTTTGTTTCTTGAATGCACCTGAAGAATTGAGAGACGACCTCCTTGATCAGGGACATCAACAGTGACCTGACGATCAAATCTACCCGGGCGGAGCAAGGCATTGTCCAGAATGTCTGCTCTGTTGGTCGCAGCGACGACAATGATACCTGTGTTGCCCTCGAATCCATCCATTTCGGTCAAAAGCTGATTGAGTGTCTGCTCTCTTTCGTCGTTACCACCTCCAACGCCGGTTCCTCTTGATCTACCCACAGCATCGATTTCATCAATGAAGACAATGCAAGGGGCATTCTCTTTTGCTTTCTTAAAGAGATCTCTTACTCGAGATGCTCCAACACCGACAAACATTTCGACAAACTCAGATCCTGATATGGAAAAGAAAGGAACTCCAGCCTCACCAGCAATTGCTTTCGCAAGAAGGGTTTTACCTGTTCCTGGTGGTCCCACCAAGAGACATCCTTTCGGAATCTTGGCTCCAACGGCAGTAAATCTCTCGGGCTTTTTCAAAAATTCCACGATTTCCTGGAAATCTTGCTTTGCCTCGTCGACTCCAGCTACATCTCCAAATGTAACACCTGTATTGGGCTCCATCTGAAATCTGGCTTTGCTCTTTCCAAATGCCATTGGGTTCCCAGGGCCTCCTGGACCCATTGGACCTCCTCCTCTTCTCGACAATAGGAACAGCCCTCCAACAAGAAGAAGAGGGAATGCCAAATTACCGATCAAATTCAAAAAGATGGAACCTCCATCTTCCTGCTGGGCATGTGCGGCAAAGTCAACATTTTTTTCTCTGAACTTCTGCAAGAGTTCAGCTGATGTTCCTGGAAGCTGCACCCTAACACGCTGAACACGATTTCCTAGCTCTGGTGAGACGGCCTCGACGATTGCGATAGTTCCATTCTCGTACAAGTCCACTTTCTTTACTCTCCCCATGTCCAAATACTCAAGGAATCTTGAGTATGACATTCTTGAGGAAGCAACATTCGTAGCATCGTCAGCCTTAGCCGCACCTGTTAGTGCATTCAACACACCAGCTCCTGTCAAGAATCTACATGTATGATTGCATTTTGTCAGAGAATGAAAGACGATTTGAAACAATCATCAAGTAACATACCCGGCAAGTTGACGCCTGGTTGATACAGACTCCCCCTCCTGCAATAAATGACAACTATTTAGACACTATTTGGCCCTAATCCAATTCAAAATATTTTCAAAGATTCGCGTATTCGATTATTTCATCCATTCTGATCGCTACGCCTTGAAAAAATATTCCTACTACTTACCTTGAGTTGAGCCCTGACGGCATATCTGGAACTCCCTCTGATAGAAAATGTGGCCTTGGATAATCCTACAGAAAAAATTACATTTTGATGATTGAGAAAGAACGAGACGTTTATGATACTACCAGAGATGGGGACAGTCTGTGGCTGGAGTTCTTCTCAGACGAGAACCACAGATAAGCCTCGAACCACAGAGAGAACATTTCACCGACGAGGTTGAGTTAAAAACGCGAAATAGATATACATTTTGAATCAAAATGATATCAGACGTACTTGTTGGTTTAGAATATCGTAGATTGAGTAGACCACCACGTGTGGCTTGATGAGCCAAATTTGCGACGTACATGGCACTATCTCTTTCTTTCGAGTTTGGATCAATTTACTTTGTACTTCTTAAATAAATTGAAAAGAAATGATGCATTGCTTGATATAGGGACTGTATTTGTATCATCATGTGGATTCCCTTTTCGTACGCTTTCGCGTACGATTTGATCATGGCCATTGGTTCGCAGATATGTTTTTGTTCATCCATTAATGGACACAATATTGTGTGCTTTGACCATATTCGTGCTTATCGGCGCATTCTCTCGATCAAATGTGTCTAATATAAGCACCAGTATATCTTTAAAAGATCAAAAGAATAAAATAAAGCTGGGTTCAAATTATCAGGGATTTGGGTAGTTGGCATGCATATGTGCTGAATGTATTCTGTGGATCCAAAATCACCACATACAGATGATCGATTGCTGTTATTCCAGACTTCTTGGGCCGACTGGAATTGGCAGGCAACATCACAGAAACAAGTTGAGGCTCTGATATTTCTGTTGGCAAAAGAATGTCATCGCCATCTTCCAAATTTCTTGACTTGTCCTTCGCAACTAGTTCCGTAGATACGTCTGTAGACTTCTTTTTTCCTACCTTGAGACCACTCGACCGTCCTTTAAATCCATGGGTACCCAGAATATATTTTTCAATGCTCTTTTTGCTCCTTCTGTGGTATTCAGTTGAGATATCATCTGAATGAAATGTGAACACTTTTTCGCACATTTTAGGAGCATCTAACCCAGATGATTCAAAGAATCTCTCTGCTAAAGCAGTAAACACAGAAGAAGCAGGAAGGGAACCTTCCCCATTTGAGTTCGGATCCTTGTCCAAAGAGAGTGCATGAGGTGCAATGTCTTCCAGGCTAGACAGAGCGTGCTTGGGGAGATTAATATTGTCTTTATCTTTCAACAATGCGTCTACTGTCTTGCTGAAATATTCAGAGAGGTTAACATCTTCGAAGGCGGCTCCCTCTGTGGACATCAATGATCTGCCATGCTGAGAAGGCAAATTTTTAATTGGTGTCAGCTGACCTCCTGGCAGCAATTTCGGGGCCTCTGTGCCTCCAGATTCGTTTGGTGAAATACCCATCGGACCGGCAAAGAGAAAAATCGAAAAAAGGGTCAAAAATGCAGCACCAGCTCCTCCGATCTTTTTCCTCTTGGCACCTCTCTTTTCTTGAGTTGGAGGTAATTTCGTGGAAATATCACCAATCTTTGAGGATTCAGATACTTTGCCCGTTTTATTATGTGCTATTATGATTTGATGATTTGAATTCCCTGAATGTTCGGTTCCATCCAAGCTCTTAGCCGTGGTTTGCTGGGTCGCCAAGACAGATGGAACGGATGGAACTGCAAAATTAGCATTGCTGCAAACATCCTTAAGATGATGTCGAAGCAAACAGTTTTCAGCTGCCAATCTCTGTATGAAGAGGTTCAATTGGGAATTTTGATGCTTCAAGCTCTGGCAAGACTGCTGCAGATTCATTAGTTGCTGTTTTTTCCTCATTCTAGATAAGTGGGCATTCTCTCTGTTCCTCTTCATTCTAGCTAAACGTTTCTCTTCTTCCGAGCTACTTATACTATTGTGCGTTAAATCTTCCTTTTCTGAACAAGATTTCAAATTTAAAGCCTCGTTTCCACTCTCGGAGGTTGTTGGAGTGTCAGTCAAAAAACCTGCCTGAGATAGTCGAGAGTCTGAGGGTGTGTGATAGTCATCATCAAAGAAGGAAAGCAAATCTTCAATGTCAATTGCATCATTCACATCCTGGTCCAGCGAGGGAATTGGGAACCCTTCCATCCCACTGAGGAATAGGGGATCGATATGCTCCTCAGAGGCGACGAATCCAGTCATCTAGATGCACGAAATACAGATAAAAGTGTCAAAGAAGGATTGTTAGAGCATAAACTCAAGCAGGATGATGACGTATTGACTCACCTTTGGGTCTTTCTTGAGATCCATGACAAATACTCTTCAAGGTCACGCGTCTTGTGTGGGTGAAGACTGTCTTTCTTGAAATTCCCCGCAAGAATTGTCTTTTCTTTGTGTAATGGACGCCTAATAATAAGGAGCTAGGCTTCAATACTGCCAGTAATCGGGACGCACGAGCCAGCCGTGTTCTAGAAAGTTTGATTCAACGCTATTCACTAGGCCCGGGAATTCCGCCAATCTAAGTTTAAGTAAATTTTATCTGGTTTCTTTACTAAATTAGTACTGCGGCATGACTGCGTATGTCAAATACGGGATGATTCGGACCGTTTGTGAACTACAATGCTGCCAGCATATGCCCATGGGCCCCAAGCCCATGATTGATGGTTAAACCTGATGGTTTCGCTCATAAGGGATTTTACAATACTAAATCATTTCAAAACATCATGCATCCAAACTAGCGTATGAGACGTACAATGGGTCGCAGCATTGCACAAAAGATTGCTTTCTGTCTCGACATTGACGGTGTATTGTTTCGCGGGGAAAAGGTTATTCCAGAGGCAATCAGAGCAATGCAAATACTTTATCAGGATAGAAATATACCGTTGGTTCCTCTTTGTTTCCTAACAAACAGCGGGGGTCAAACAGAACACCAGAAAGCAAAGCAACTCTCTGAGAAACTTCTGGTCAACGTTACGGAAGACCAAGTGGTTCTCAGCCATACACCCTTTAAGAAAATCATACAGACAACAAGATACAATGGTCCATCTTTAATCATTGGGAGAGGTGAAACGGAAGCAGTGGCGCGTAAGTATGGACTTGAACATGTAGTGAAATCAAAAGATCTGGCCTCAAGGGATCCAACTTGTGTTCCCTTTTTATCTCTGTCGGATGGCATTTTACCCTCAAAATTGAATGAGAAACGATCATATGGAACTGATTATGATCCTATTGGGTCAATATTTGTTTTTACGGATCCTGCTGGACCTGAATGGTACATTGATTTGCAAGTATCTCTTGACCTGCTTACATCTGAGGGGGTCTTTGATGGGACATGCCAAGGGAGTCATATTCCAATGGTGTATGCAAGTCATTCAGATTTGCTGTGGAAAAACGAATTCCCATTACCTCGTCATGGACTTGGATCGTTTATGCTGTGTTTGGAGCAGTTATATAAGCAAATTACAGGGGAAACTTTAAGCTACCAGACTTTCGGGAAGCCTAGATCAGAGGTATATGCAATTGCAGCAGATAAATTGAGGAATCAGGCCGATACATTATGGGGCACCCGAGATATTTCAAATATATATGCCGTTGGAGACAATCCGGCGGTGGATGTTAAAGGAGCAAACAGTCAAGGGAAGCCTTGGACAAGTGTTCTGGTAAGAACTGGTGTTTTCCAAGGAATAAATTGCCACACCAACAAGGCAGATATATCTGTTGACAATGTGCTAGATGCTATTCTAACAGGTTTAAACATTGAGAAAGATTCCCGGTAGCAATAAATAAATTCACATACATTTCTCGTCCAATTAGATGCATTTCATGCAGTAAATTTGAGGCATCTAGTTTCATTGTGAATTGCAGAGCATTTCATGGAGCAGTATTTGCTCCCACACCTCAAGCAAGTGTATCTACTATTTTGTCCGCAAACTGAACAGAAATGTCGGGACGATCTAAATTTTGGAGGTGATGCAGAACATGTGAGATAGTTTGGTTCGTAATCGGGGTACTCTTCCAAGCCATCTTGCTCTATCCAATCTTGTAGGGTCTTTGGGCCTCGACCTTTCCCAACCAAAGACCCTCTACTGGCCCTTCTTGACTTGATGGTTTTGTTTTTCTGCTTCTTGTTATCTTTTGAGTCGTCAGGACCGATATCATCAAGAACGAATTCTTCGTCATCGGCATTATCCAGCTCTGTGTCATCTACAACTGATGCGTCATTTTCTAAAGCGTCTAGTCTTGCTTTTCTCGCCTAAAATGGACAGTCAATAAGTTACGTGGCTTTAAATTAGTTCGAAGTCAATAGTTAATCGTCTTAATCTTTGAAACGTACCCTTTTACGCTCATCATCATCTACTACAGCCAACTTTCCTGCCAACTTTCTGGTTCTGAGAGTGCGCCTTTGTTTGTCCATTTTGAGCGCTTGATTTTATGTAATGAGTGAATACGTCCGATTTTTATTTCCAGAATAATAAATGTACGATTTCACAATTCAAATCCATCTCCTGTGAGTCCTTTTGCAGACCTCTGAGACTGTTTTTCTGGCCAGCTCTCAGTTGTTCTGTTACTATAGTAGCTACGTAGTATATTTATATGTATCATGTGAATATACATACTACAACTGTAGTCATATAATATATTTTCAAAACATTTTCACGCCTTTGTCACGATAGGCTTGTCTACATGCACAGTCGACAACTATGACCAGTGGCCAGCTGGCGCCAGGCCTGGCCAGCCTTGCATATGCATATGGTGGGCACTACGAAAATTTGTTGGGTTTCAAATGCAGCAGAGCAAACTGTAGTATAGTGATGAAAAACATCTCATACCTTGCATTACGTGATGGACACGACTGTAACTCTGTAGTTGCTTGGGTACAAGGATGCAAAGTTTTGCATCCTACACTTAAGTGTACAGGAGCCAGGCTATGATGCTCCTGCAGAGACAGTTGGTTTGGCTCTTGACCGAATAGGAACGATGAAGGATCCAGACTTTAAAATTTAATATGGCAAACAAAAATACGAATAGGAAATTAATGGTGGATAGTTCAAAGCGACTCTCAATATGGATGAAATGCGTGCCATGCTTGACGACCTTATGGGCAAGCATAGGGACGTGCCTTTGAAAGAGAGGGAAAAATATGTGTGAGTTGCTATATTTTACATGGAGTAAGTAGGTTTCACCATCGTTGACCCATTTTGTTTTTGTAGAAAGCGAAAGAGATTTTATGACAGCAATATCTGCAAATACTTCTTGTCAGGTCTCTGTCCATATGAGGAATTCAGGAAAACGAAAAATGATCTTGGCAGTTGTTCCAGAGAGCATGATTTGGAGTGTTTGAAGGAATGGAACAAGCTATCAGAGAAGGAGAAAGATAGGTATGGCTATGAGAGGGACTTGAAGAGATGGTTAGATAGACTTTTAGCTGACTTGGAAAAGAGGAAAGAGGCCAATCTTGCAAGGATCAAGGGCTCTCAGAAAAAAGTATATTCACAAGAGGAACAAAGTAGCCTCGACGTTATGGACAAGCAAATTGAGGAACTTCTGATTGAGGCACAGAATCAGGGTGAGCGAGGTGATGTAGATGCAGCAGAGAGCCTTGTTGATCAAGCAGAAGGTCTGAGAAAGCAAAAGAACATTTTAAAATCCAGTTTAGATAGTAAAAATGGCCCAAATATCACAAAGGGACTTGTACAGACCATATGCCCAGTGTCTGGTTTGATCCTGAATGATGAAGAAACCAGGCTGAAAGATCACCACTCTGGACGAAACTATAACGCGTGGAAAAGAGTGCACGAGAAGCATGCAGAACTAGAAGAGATATTGAGAATGCGAAGAAATAAGTCGCGGCGATTGGAGAGGAGTAAATCCCCCTTGCAAAGAGACAGGGAAAAGAAAAGACATGATCATTGGCAAGCAAGAGAAAGTGGCAAGCCAACCAAGAGGGAGAAATCGGATGATAATAACGACAGAGAAGAATCTTCAGAGGAGGAAGGTCAAGTAAAGTGATTTGAACAAAGATAAATCAAAACTAGTTGTGGCAGCGTCTACAATGCATATGTCTCTGCAGATTGATAATCTCCATTTTCTTCAAAGTAACTCAATAGGCGAGAGAGAAAAGGATCTGAAACTATCGTTTCTGAATCTCCAATCAATACACAATGCTTTTTTGCTCGTGTCACAGCGACGTTCATGCGACGACAGTCCGAAAGAAACCCAACTTCGAGGTTGGGGTTTGATCTGACCAAGGATATTATGATGGCATCTTTCTCTCTACCCTGGAATCCATCAACTGTGCCAACTTCCAGTTCTGGACCGCAAATCTGGGATCTCATTGATCTGATTAACGTAACTTGGGCTGAATAAGGCGATATTACTGCGATATCTGATATATTGACCCCCGAAGTCATCAATGTTTTAACGTAATTCATTGAAATGTTTGCCTCTTCCTGATTATATAGACTCTCCCCATCTTCCTCTCTCCTCTCTTCCATTTCACAGCCAGCGGTGTCAATAAAAGTTAAAATTGGATAGAAATCTCTGCATGAACTTCCTTGGCAATCTTTCAAGCTCTGTGAGGCAACAGACTCGTGGGCAATCAATTGGCCTTCATACATTTCTTGATTTGCCCATTCCATTATAACACTATTCATTCGATATTGTGTCACCAACATTTTGCTAATATGTGATCCCCAGATTGAGTATAGTCTTTCAAATAAAGTGAGGGATAAGCCCTGCTTCGAAGCCTCCTTCGAGATGATGGTAGGAGGAAGTTGTAAATGATCACCAGCCAAAACACAGCGCCTACCACGCAACAAGGCGCTCCAACATGCAGGTTCTGTTGCTTGAGCTGCTTCGTCAATTATTACGACATCAAACAGTGGAACTTTTGATAGATGAAATGATGCAGCGCCGCTTAAGGTGCAAAATATCACTTGTGCTGCATTCAATGATTGCTCAACTGCAATTTTTTGCCTCTTCCTTTCCTCTTTATTTAATTTCCTAATCAACTGTCGAATTTGTTTCCTTTCTTCTCTTTCTTTCCCTGATAACTTCAAATATTTTCTATTCAACGTGTTTATTTCGTCTCGACAATCTCTGGCAAGAGCAGACTGGTCACTGTGCAATACCCTGTAACTCAGGCTGTGCTCCAGTATTTGTGGAGATATTCTAGCAGGATGCCCTAGTCTGACAATGTTTATGCGCTCAGAGATCGTCGTTTTAATTTTAGAGATTCCTTCTACAAGATTGTCAACGGCTACATTCGATCCAGCGCAGGCTAAGATTCTACTACCTTTTGACGCTTCTTGACAAATATACTCAGTGAGTGTGGTAGTCTTGCCTGTCCCAGGAGGTCCATGAACGAGAGCAACATCATTTGAGCTGAGAAGCATTGAAACAGCATCAATTTGAGAAGCATCTAATGATTTATTTATTGGGAACCACTCCTTGGCTTTGTTGAATGCTGGCTTCTTATCAGAAAACAAGACATCATAAACACTGCATTCTTTGCCTGTTTTTTCTAATAAATCCAATGTGCTCGAAAGACGATTATATGTTATATAATCTGCAACCTTTTCAATCTTCAGGGGAACGTAGATTAACTCGTCAGGATATTCATCAACTGCAACAGTGATGGAGTTCTCAGAAAGGCGGTAGACGACTCCCTCAATGGCGAATTTCTTATCCCGATCCCCTTTATTTGGTCTAATACACATGACGTCATGTTGTGAAAATCTATGAGCTGGTAGAGTGCCCTTGCATCCCTTATTAGTCCTCCTGCTAAGTGTCAGCAGGGTCTTGCCCAATAATCCATTTTCGATGTCCTCAATCTTCAAGTTGAGGATAACGAAACCCTTGTTTGCGGCAAGTTTCTCATTTTTACTGTCTAGTATTTCTTGTATTGCCTTTTTCTCTGCGTCGTGTTCTAGCTCAATCAAGCTTCTCAGCTTTTTCACAAATTCCTGTGCACTGAGAGGAGTACTTGGGCTGGTATTCATGAACGTAGAGAGGAGGGTATCATCAGGTAATTAGATTAATCAATTTATTGCTTTCCAACTCCATTACTGGGCTCAAAGAAAACTTGAGTGGTCTTACTCCCTCTGGCTACACCCTTTCAAGGAAACTTCCAAACCAAAATCGTCATAGGATGGTTGATCTTTATATTAAATCGTTTGACTATACCTATATATGAGTTTTTTTCAAAATAAGTTCCATGTTGTGCGACAAGGGCATCATTCTATTTCGTCTTGCTATAGACAAAATTCAGACTTCCATGTCCGTGCCCATGGCCATGGTGAGCTTGAGTCTCAGTTTCACCCTTTAGAGGGCTCGTTGATATTTCTCCATTTTGGCACATTTGCTGCAGCAACTTTTTCATGAAACGCTTACTTTTGAGCCCCTGCTGCTCTGCATGCTGCCAAAGTTCTTCCGAAGTACGAGGTCCCTCAGAGAGCAGGTTCCGCAACACTTCTTTGGGGCCCACATGATCCTCGTCGTTTCCATGTGTTTGAGAAGAATGGATAAACTTGGTCACCCCATTAAAAAGAAATAATGTGCTGACATCCATCGGCCCTTGTTGAGAAGGATGAAGAATTGCCGAGAGGCACCCACGGAGAGCACTCCTGTCAGAAATCCTTCTGCTCCTAGACAATAATTTGTCTACGAGAGGCATGACAGATCAATATCTTTTCTAAGCATACCAGAAAACTCAAATTGAAATAATTGAAACTAGTTTTGTAACTTGCTGGCTCTGTGAGCTGAATACACAAGCTTCGAATTCGAAGTTTAAAGTTGCCAAATTTGGCCAATTGCCAGGGCGACTCGCCATCGGGATATCCCGATCGTGCCGAGGACTTATTGGATAAAGTGGCTCTCTGCGCACAATAAATCATTCATATTATAAAAAGACAAGTTACAATGCCGATCGTTGGTTTAAACAGGGACAAGCTATTTCAGGCTTTGGGACGGTCGTTCAGTACGTTCAGAAAAGGTTGTGGCTAGGTTCTGTTTTCTAATCTTATGCTTATTATACCTGTAGCACAAGAAGAATTTGAAGCATTGTGCTTTGAGTATGGGATAGAACTTGATGATGTAACATCTGAGAGAGAGCTTCTCCGGAAAGAGTTGCAATCGTCGGCGACGAAGGAAACTTTGGAGGAAATGAGTGATGAAGTGATATATAAGATTGATATACCGGCAAATAGATACGATATGCTATGTCTTGAAGGTATAGCACGAGCATTGAATATTTTCATGGGGAATACCGAACCTCCGAAGTACAGGCTCGCAGACATGGCAGGGAAGAGGCTTGAACGTTTGGAGGTTAAACCAGAGACTGCTCTTGTCAGGCCATTCGCGGTAGGAGCCATTTTACGTGGTGTATCTTTCGATTCGACTCGATACAATAGCTTTATTGAACTCCAGGACAAGCTTCACCAGAATCTTTGCAGGCAAAGGACCCTGGTTGCAATTGGAACTCATGATTTATCAACAGTGAAGGGGCCATTTACATATGAAGCTCTCCCGCCAGAGGATATCAAGTTTGTGCCCTTAAAGAAAACAGAAGAATTCAATGCGAAGGAACTATTGAAGTACTACGCAGCGAATGATCAAAAATTGAAACGATTTGTCCCGATAATTCAATCTTCATTGGTCTACCCTGTCATCATGGATTCTGAAAAACGTGTCCTATCACTTCCGCCTGTAATCAATGGAGCACGATCAGCAATTACATTGGAGACAAAAGATGTGCTGATTGAATGCACGGCGACGGATTTGACAAAGGCTAAAATAGTTTTGAATACAGTTTGTGCGATGTTTTCGGAATACTGCTTGAATCCCTTTGAGATTGAGCCAATTGAAGTGATTGACGCTGCAGGTGGGTCCACTATTTACCCTGACATTTCAAGTAAATATTTTGCTGTGGACATGAATTATGTCAGGCAGTGTACAGGCTTGGAAATTGACGCTTCTCTGGCTGCATCGCTATTAAAAAAGATGCAACTGGAGGCCAGTGCAGAGGATGATATTTTGCATGTCAATGCCCCAATCACTCGAAGTGATGTTCTTCATAGTTGTGATGTCATGGAAGATGTTGCAATTGCGTATGGCTACGAGAATTTGCAAATTGAACCTCCAAATATTGCAACTAATGGGAAAGAGCATCCTCTCTCACACCTATGTGAATTGCTCCGGATAGAATGTGCCACTGCTGGCTTCACCGAGGTGCTAACATGGGCCCTGTGTTCTCGGAAAGAAAACTTTACTGATCTTAGGCAAGAAGATGATGGAAACGCGGTGTCGATTGGAAATCCGGCCACCCTTGAATTTGAAGTGTGCAGAACAACTCTTCTCCCTGGATTGCTAAAGACATTAGGTAAGTCTGGTTTAAGTCTTTTGACCGTATCATTGTATTTTTTAATCATTCTTTATTTATTTTCTCAGGGGCCAACAAGGATGCTCCTCTTCCGGTGAAGTTATTCGAGGTCTCAGATGTTATTTTACTCGATGATGCAACTGACGTTGGGGCAAGAAATGAGCGTAGGCTCGTAGCTGTGAATTGTGATACATCTAGTGGATTTGAAGTTGTTCATGGACTTCTGAACAGAGTGATGCAAGTTTTAGGCATTCCACATGAAAGCTTGAGTGTCTCGGCAAAAGATGATGAGAAAATACGCAGAGGCGTGTCATATTCCTGGAGGGCTGATGACAGTGCAACGTATTTCAAAGGGAGACATGCGTCAATTTATGCTAAGGGTTTGAAAGTGGGAGAATTCGGAGTAGTCCATCCTGAAGTTTTGCAAGCATTTGACATACTCTATCCTGTTTCTGCCCTTGAAATCACTCTTGAGCCCTTTGTATTCGATCAAAACTATACTCTCCTTCCAACTCATATGTAACTAGATGATGGATTTGCCAATTAATCGCGATATTGATGGACACAAGTTTGGATTCTCTCCGAGAGATCTCATGAGATGTGATCATATGGCTTGAAAATGTCAGCCCCACATACTACATGTACATAGGCCATGTATATAACCCGGGTTATGGGCCCATGGGCATGGGTTATTGTACAAGCTAACTCGGGACGTGTGGGTCATTTGGCCATGCATCAATGCAAAGAAATATTTCTTCATCCATATAGTATCTAGCATTACATTAAATTAATTTGAGTATATTTTAGTAATTTCAGAAAGAGATTGGCATTTATTCGAGCTTGTTGCGTGGATGAGGCAGCCCGGAGTTTTACGGAAGCCTGTATTGGTTCCGGGCGAAGTTTTGGAGCGCTTTGGAGAGAGTAATTGCCCCGGAAAGTATCATGTAAGCGTTTGCCTATGACTGATATTTCAATGACACAATAGAGAAGTATATAATGCCGAGAGACTACTTCTGATGTAGGGTTCTGTTGTAAAGGTCGAGAAATCTTCCAGATTGGCTCATATCCAGATGACTGATATCAAGAAGAGGATATGCTTGCCTCTCTCTGATGTCCACCAGTACATCTTGACCGCTGATACTTGTCCTCATCCTAAAAAACGACGATGCAGAGAGAATCTCGACTATTCCGAATGGAAAAAAAAACCACCAGTTGCTCCACCATCTGGAATGCCACTGCACGGATGTGAATTGGACAGATTCATCAATAGGATAAATCATGAATGTCATAACCTTCCAATGAAGCCAGGAACGCGAGTTTGGATCAACCTTGGGATTCCAAATGGTAAATGGCCAGCTATTGTCTGGGCCCCACAGTATTGCAGAAAGGAAGATCTGCCAGATGTCTTGCTCGCGTACAAGCCAGGGAATTATCTTGTCAGTTTTTATGGGGAGCATTCATTGATGTGGGTCAAGGACAAACAGACGAGTGAGTCCGCGAGAGAAACTGAATCTTCTATGATTCATGCGTTAGAAACCTGGGGAAAGAAGCATAAGAAGTAAGTCGTAACAAGTTTCTTCACAAATGGTGACCATCATTTTTTGTGGCATTTGAACAACAGTTCAAATTATTGCAGGTCTAACCTAGTCAAATTAGCCATCATGGAGACTAGATCTAGTGAAAATGAAAACAAAATGGAAATCAAGAGGGTTATTTCACTTTATAATATGCATTCAATTGCTAACAAGCGCTACAAAAACATATGTGATAGTTGTTCTGGACCAGGAGCATTTCTAAAATGCAATGGATGTGACAGAAGGTCTCATACACTTTGTCTTTCACCACCTGCCTTAACAGTTAATCATTTGCCAGATAAAAAATGGAGCTGTCCCTTCTGCAGTACACCTCATGTGTATGAACATCCTGAAGGCTTTCTTGAAGAAGATAATGCTCGTGATCACGGAGACAGAATGGGATTGACCCCAGATTGGATCGTTTCAGCTGCTGCGTTTGATATATTTTGCTTGAAGAGACCTACACCATCACGGCCGTACATTGAAAACCTTCTTGATCCTTGCACAAATTCCAAAGTAGCTCCAAACATTCCGGCTGAAAAACTCTTTGACAAGACTGACAATGGACTCAAACTCACAAATCTCTGGAGGGGATATTATGTAATACTAAACCCTGACTGTACGTTCAATTGATAATTATGAATCTTCTGACTTGTTTTTTTTGCCTAGAGATTAATACTTGGTTTTATTGATCTTCAGTCAGCTCCCAGGTACAATGGCGGTTTGTCAATCGAGCCATCGATGAGGTTGAAAATGAATCGGTGCCTGCAGTGATCCTAATATGCCGAAACTCTACTGATACTGCATTCTATCAGAGACTGAGACCATATCCTAGGGTCAACCTGAGGAGAATGTCAATTTTGTTCAAAGATTATTCCAACACGCCAATAGGATTCGGTGTTTCGGTATTCTGTCTGGCAAAGGCAAAGAGGAAAATTCTATATCCAAAATTCTTCAACGCTTTTGAACCCCATGGTGAGCCTAGCATTCCTGTTGATCATATATTTGTGAAGAAAGCTGAGTTTTGGAAATTATTGGATAGGCTGGGTGACTTCACTGGCAGCCAACATAGAGACCATTGGGTGAAGTGTTCTCTCTGTGCCAAATGGAGAATCATTTCCTGGGATGCGATGAAGCATCTGAGCAAGCTTACAGTGAGATGGGATTGCTCCTTATTAGATCCACCACAATCATCTTGCTCTACGCCTTTAACAAAGATGGAATCTGTTGGAGGACATTACGTAGTAAAGGATGAGGATGACGAATATGACCCTCAATTCAGGACATTCGATTTACAGGAAGCAGAAGGTTCCAACAACCTTGTTTCTATCACCAAGAAGCAAAAACGATCTATTAAAGCCAAATTGAATCAAATAGTGTCCTCGATGATATCAAATGAGGCAGACATTTTGCCCACAGAGAAAGTAATGGAGCAAGGGAGTCCTGATCTTAGATCCACAACTGCACTAGAATTGGCTAGAAAAGCGAGAATTGCAGCAAACAAAGCTTATCTTACAGAAGTACGTTCGGAAGCGCCGATATATAACGATCGCGATGACCACGGGGATGTCGTGATTGAAGCTGCCAGAGGATTGGCAAGTCATGTTGCAAAAACCACTTGCTTTGCAGAGATCGAAAAGGCTCGTTTAGAGTACCAGCGCGTGACTTTACTACTATCAGAAGAGGAATCAAGGTTAAAAGAACAGCTACAGAAAATCCAGAATACGACATTACGGGCGAAGCGTAACTTGGATGCTGCCTTAGAGGCAGCTTCACTCATTGAAAAGGAACTCATGGGTAATCAGCCTGGTTGACTAATTAGGATACCAACAGTAACTGGAATCAGCCACGTCTTTTAGAATACCTTTTTCCTCCCATCGTTTTGATTTATTCCAAGATTCCAACCCACCCTCTACTTCTTGGATTACAATTCCTATGTCGGGATCTGAACTGATCAATTTCCACCAAGCCTGAAGCTTTGGTCTATCTTCAAATATTCCAGGCCAACCAAAAAATTTCGGCAAGATATAATTGCAGAATACGATTGTTGGAAGGATGGCAGTATCTGCATAGCTCAAATCAGAACCGCACATGTATGGACCTTTGCAATATGTCTCAATGATGTCCAGCTGTTTCGCAATTTGGGCAATTTCCGTTGCCCTTTGACTTTTTGAATCCATCGGCTTGTACATACATCCTTGTATTGTCGTCATATATAAATCATGGATTCTTACGATTAACGCTGCCAGGGCTCTACCTTCGGGCGTGCTTGGCAAAAGTGATGGCCCATGTTCAGAGAACTTGTCAAGGATGTATGATTCAATAACCTGGGATTCTGGCAGTCCAAATCCATCTTCGATTTCAAGAACGGGCATTTTTCCAAAAGGATTCAACTTTTTATAAAAATCGCTTGACAGTCCACCTACTTCGACTGGCGACTTGATATCTATGAAGTCCTGTAATTTCTTTTTGTAAATCAGACAGCGTATTCTGGCACCATTGTTGCTGACCGGCACATCATACAAAATCATTTTATTTTGTACCGTTTCTCTGCTATCATTCGACATATCTGGTGAATTTTGCAAGGCGTCACGAAGGAATATACCCCTCTCAGGAGTAACTAATCGACTCTGGAAACGTCTACCAAAACTGATATAAGTGCTGACCTGTCGTTTGTTAGAAGCGGAGAGGAGATATAGATTCCTAGCCCTGGTGATGTTGAGCCTTTTCAGATACATTGGTAATAATAGAAAATACCGTTACTAATTCAGCGCTATCTTCGTTACTCAGCTCGTCCTTACAACATTGTGAAGACTGGCAACGAAGACTGGGACGTTTTCTCCTGCCTTGGACTCGCACGGCGATAGAACTGAATTTTTAATATTATATAGATAAATATAGAGAAACACCTGACGGTTAGCATGTATCTTGGCATTTGGCGTGCCAGATTCCGCACCTAAATCCTCGGACAAACCGGATCCTTTCAAGGACAAGTTTTAGGCCTATATTAATATAGGCCTACTATGGTAACAACGGGCTTGAGTCGTTGATAAGTGATGGTGAGCTGGTCACTGAAGATCCTATAGATATCTATGAGACATGGGTATATAGTATGGAGTATATACTGCTGAACACTCCAAGATATGAGTCATGCATGAAATGAGGTCCATATGGACTGGTTGAAAAGGTCTTGTCATGTGACCACCAAGTTTAACAGAAGAACAATGCTGGCCACGACGCATTAGTCCAAGAAAATTTATCTTGAAATCAAAAATGAAATCGTGTTTCTACAAGACTCAGTCGTCCCGTGCCGCAAGGGTGGTAATGGTTAGAGCCATGTCTGCCATGGAGTTGCCGCCGAGTATTTCCAAGGTACATTGTGTAATCTGACATATGTAAAATCTCCATTATCTAATCATCAATAATTTCACAGGTTGCACCCAGAGGCAGATCAATTCTGGCAAAAGTTGCCGAGTTGGAGGAGAAGACGACAGGAGGAATTTTGCTTCCTACAACGTCACAGAAACGACCAACTTCAGGAGATGTTGTATGCTTGGGGGATGGTAATACCCCTAATGGAAGATACGAATTCTCTTTGAGTGTGGGAGATACTATCATCTACAGTAAGTTTGGTCTTGGAGCCACTGACTTGCTGCTGCAAGGTGAGGAGCACATTTTAATCAGCGAAGATGACGTCATTGGTGTTATGCCTAGGTCCGGAGCAACTGCTGATGACATTCCTGAACTCAAACCAATTGGGGATAGAGTGTTGTTGAGGATTACAGAACAGAGTGATGTGACCATGGGAGGTGTCATTTTGCCAGAAGCTTCCAAGGAGAAGCCCCTCAGTGGAACTGTTGTCCGAGTAGGTCCCGGGAAGTTAGGTGATGATAACACAAGAAAATCGGTGAAAGTTGCAGAGGGCGACCAAGTGGTATACTTCAAATATGCAGGTGAGCCAATGGAAACATCATCTGGTGAGAGATATATTGTTCTACATGAAAGTGACATTCTCTGTAAATGCTAGACAGAAAGAAAACAGCCAAATATTTAAAAATGCATCGATTTCATCTCAGATTATCACGTAGCATGTCACTATCCAATCATGGTTGTTTCCTGAACCTGGTGAAAGCTAAGAGGTGATGAAAGGGTTTGCGCCGAGTTTTTACTCCAGACAGTGCAAGACGTCTCCATCCCTGGCTACCAACGAACGATGCCATAAAAAGTTTTGCTATGTCCTCGTTTCCTCGCCCGTTTCTCCAAGAATACGATGCTCACTTCCATTTAAAGGCCTGTCCGTTGTCCCAGCACATGGGCGACTTGGTGACTTCGAGGGTGGGATTAGCAATGTTAATAAGCTTTCGTATCTGAATTACCTTTATATTCTCTACTTTACGGCGTGTTTGATGGAAAGAACTTGGAGGTTTGCTCTACCTGTGATATTATCCAACATTGCTGGTGGGGGGTATCAAGCTGTTGCTGTCTTATGTTTCGTATCACCTCTAGCTTGTTTTGTCTTTGCTCCCGGTGTAGGGAGAATTCTAGATACAGTGGATAAGCCACTTGGGGTCTGGTCTCTTCTGCTTCTTCAGTGCTCTTCCATCATTTTGTCAGGGTGCCTTCTGCTCCATGCATTTAAGCATTCACTTTCCATCACATCAGGCCCGGTATTCAATTTAATTATAGCACTGCAGATGATAGAAAAACTTTCAGCGGTTACCTCAGAGGTAGCAATAGAGCGTGATTGGTTGACTCAGCTATGTGGGAAGGAAAACACCCTGTCTTTAGCACATGGGAATTCCATGCTTCGTCAAATGGACCTTGCATGTGACTTCATTGGGACTGTATCTTACGGTTGGATATTTGATTCTATGGGATCAATAGGCTCAATTGTCTACACGACCTTCATTGCAATATGTAGTACTCCTGTGCTGTATGTCTTAATATTCTTTAGGCTTGGTGATGGTCTTTGTTCAAATACCGTTGCTCATAATAAGGATCAGACAGGGCGCAGAAGTTATGAAAAGAAATTTTCCATAACGATTAATGCATGGAGAGAATATTTTTTCGAAAACCCTATGCTACCCTCAAGTATTGTTGTTGTTCTATTATACTTCAACGTGGCACTGTCTCCTGGAGGTATATTGACAGCGTTTTTGACATTTAAAGGAATGAATGGGTCATCCCTGGCAATTTTCCGAGGTTCATGTGCTCTAATGGGCTTTGTAGGATCGTATATCGGGAAGATATTTATTGAAAAATTTGGATTGCTGAAATCTGGAAGATATGCCCTTGCTACTTTATTAGTAACTCTGGGATCTTCCGTAGCCATATTTTTGTCTCACTTGAATAATATCAACGAAAATAATCAGTCTGCCTTCTACTTGCTTGCATTTTCGGGTGGAATAGTTCTTTCAAGGATCGGATTGTGGATCTTTGACTTGGTGAACACTCAGTTGTTCCAGCAGTATGCAGACGGGTCACGACCATCTGGAGTTGCATCCACCGAAATGGCACTGTGCAGCCTTTCAGAGATATTAATGCTCGGCATTGCGGCCTTTTTATCCGTGCCCATGGATTCCTTCTTCACCCTTCTTGTGGGAAGCTCCTACAGTGCAATAATTTTGGGAGCCTTGATATTTTTCTTCTGGTCCAAGCATTTCCACGTCATACCAGTTGAATCATAACTTTGAATAGGATTGCCGTATTGGACCTGGTATGCAAGTCACATGTAACGTAAATTGTAAAACCAAATGAGCAAACATAGCAACAAGTAAAACCGGCCTTGCAATAACACTCAAGATGGATAACAACCATCCTCACCTGTCGATCCGAAGGGTTGGCAGGTGTGACGATCATACCCGATCTGTCATTGAAGCTTGGATCTCCATAGGTCCCGGGTTCAATGCCGGAGTAGCTCAGTTGGTAGAGCGCCAGACTCTTAGCCTTTGTGGTATCTGGTGGTCGAGGGTTCAAGCCCCTCCTTCGGTGTTTCATTTTTTTCTACTTTCCTGAAGATAGCCCTGATACGCTCGTGATCAATCTATCAATCAGAGTATGTGGCCAATGCCACTTTTACATGTAGAGTTGTACAACTGCCTCATCACTCATCATGAGGCGGTATTTTTCAAAGAGCAATGTATTCACCGTTCCAAGCGTGAATGTATAAATTTGTTAATGACAAATTCAGTTGTAAATTTTCGGGAGAATATCTACGACAGGCCGTTCGTTCGACGTCGTTTGCTTTGCATGCTCTGTTTTGGTCATGCTCTCATTGGAAGGGTTTTGGAGTAAATTCACTGAATCTGTAATAAACTGAATGAAATTTTTGGAGGAATTCTGTATCTAATTATAGTTGCCATCTTCATACGGCAATTTAATATTTTGAACTTTTCAGGCTAGGGAGTGCCAGCCTCGGGTAGGCGTGTGTTTTACTTGTGAAAGATTAAGGAGTCGATTGGCCACAGGATCTTTAAAAATTTGAAGCATGGTATCATTAAATGAAGTCAGGGCGGCATTCCTTGACCCAGTTTCGACCCTGTCTACAGTGGTACAATACCGTGATATTATGTTGCCAATGGTGGCAAATATTGTGGATGAAATGGTTGAACTGGGTCCTGATAAATGTAGCGATGATTTAATTTTTCGTGTTTCTGTAGCATTGCTGAAAGCTTTGAATCTCATGCCCCAGGTTTTAGAAAGAGAGGTTCTACTGTATTTCTCTGTATTCCCTGCTCCTTCACACCTCTACTCTTGTGATGATATGAATGACGGAGAGATTTATGAATGTGTTGAAAGCACGCTATTAGGCTTGTATGCTTCAAATGAATTGTGTGGTCTGTGGGAGTGGTATGACATGGTTCCCTTCATAAGGTTTCCGGATGAGAGGGTGCAATGGTATGGGATGAAAGCAATGGGATTGATTTTGGGGACAAGCTTTGCTCCCATTGATGTAGAGAGTCATAGCATACAAGATTATGAGATCATCTGGAAAGAAACTCTGGCGAAGCATAGTATATATAGGAATCAATTCTACAGTAAGAATTTTGTCTCCCATGATATTCATTCATCGGGTCTAGATATGGTTGCTCCTCCAAGTCCTCGCGTGGAGTCATGGTATCCTCATCGTGATATTTTAAAAGAAGCTTTGAGATCTTCGAATCGATATATTTTGGAGGAAGGTTTTATGGTCGCTAAAAGGGATTGCGATACTTCATCCACGGAATACCTTAATTTTTACCCCACCCCTGGTCAAAGGGATATTCTGAGAAGATTTGCAATGGCTCTTTCTATCAACAAAAATGCAATCTTGTTAGATGGTCCTTCAAGCTCGGGAAAAACAGAGGTGATTAATTATATCGCTTCCAGGACGGGGAATACTGGCAGCTTGATTCGGGTTCACCTAGATGATCAAATTGACGCAAAAACCCTCTTGGGTGGATATGTTTGCACAGAAAATCCTGGGGAATTTATCTGGGCGTCGGGACCGGTAGTTAGAGCTCTAAAGAATGGCTGTTGGCTGGTGCTTGAAAATATCAATCTCGCATCTTCCGAAGTTATCACAATGATTAGCTCGCTTGCACGCACTGGATCTGTAGATATACCATCACGAGGAGAAAGTGTCAAAGCTAGATCTGGCTTTCAATTGATTATCACTTACACTGCATATCCAGGGCGAGTACACGATCAAAACCTCGAAAGAATGATATTTTCATGCTGTGTGCACATGCAGTTGGATGAGATCTGTTTGACAGACCAGTGCCTCATTTTGGAGCAGATATACCCATCCATTGCTCCCCTGATTCCAGGTGCTTTGAAAATTTTCGAAATATTGTCAGCTGTATCTTCTATGGGACTCCAAACCAATCAGCAGGAAAATTCGTTGAAACAGATCCATGGTGAGAATTTTCTGGATGATCTCAAGAGCATAGCCGGGAAGATTGATAGAACACTGACTTTTCGTGATACCATAAAATGGGCGGATAGAATGAGCAAATTTCATAGGAAGTCATTCGTTGGTATTGCAGAATTATCTGACTATCGCTCCCTGGATATTTCAAGGATTCCACATCCTGCAAGAGATGGAGCGTTTATAGAATTGGCTGATTGTGTTTGCCTCTCAGTCCCGTTGCCGGTGATTAGACAGAAAGTTCTAAAGGTTATAGCGATCTGCCTATCCCTGCCTGAAAGCGTGGTTGAAAATTATCTTAGATTGTACAAGCCTTCTATTTCTTATAAAGATGATGCTTTGCAGATTGGAAGAGCTACGATACATGTCAATTTTCCTGGCAAAAAGGCACGCTCTTTTAGTGAATGGCTTTTAAAAAATCCACATGACAGTTATCTAATTTCAAACTTTTCAATGCAGGGTACAGGTCTATCTCCATCCTTCGCTCAGACTGGAACAGCAATGAGGCTGATGGAAAGGCTTTCTGTTTCGATCATAAATAATGAGCCTATTCTCCTGGTCGGAGAGACCGGGGTGGGCAAAACCACTGTGATACAGGAAATTGCGAAAATATCGGGGAGGAGATTCTCGGTTATCAATTTAAGTCAGCAGACAGATTCTTCAGATCTAGTTGGTGGGTTCAGACCAAGACTTCCAGGAGATGAAATTATTGAGATAGTTCCTGAATTTATTGACCTGGTCAAAGATACCTGGAAACGTGGTGACAATGAAGAGTTCCTCTCCAGAGTCTTACATCTTGCAAAAAAGAAGAAATGGTCTCAGTTGTTGAGAGCATATAAGGCCGCCATTGGTAAGTGGACTGGGGCATTAGGCAACGAAGACCCTGAGGATAAAGTCAGAATGGGTACGAAAAGGAGACGCCAGGAGCATCAGGACGAGATCCTTGAAAGATGGCAGGCTTTTTCAGGGCGTGTAGATAGTCTAATAAAATCTTTTTCAGTGATGGAACGAGGTTTCGCCTTCAGTTTTTCAGAGGGTATTCTTGTTAAAGCTTTCCAGCAAGGCTGGTGGCTCCTTCTAGATGAGATAAATTTGGCTCCCACGGAGGTTCTTGAGCGTGTTGCGGGTATTCTGGATAGTCGTCAAGGGTGGATTTTGACTGAAAGAGGGGATGAGAGAGAAATAAAAAGACATCCTGACTTTCGGATCTTCGCTGCTATGAATCCTGCTACTGATTCAGGGAAGAAAAGCCTTCCAACACTGATCCGGGATCGTTTTACCGAGTTCTGGGTTGACGAACCTTCTGATCTAGAGGACCTAATTACAATTGCATCTCAACATTTAGGTTCCATGGCTTATCAAGCTCCAGTGGAAAATATCGTCCGTCTATACATTACATTGAAGGAGAAGTCTGCATCTCTTTTTCAGGATGGCAGTGGAACACGCCCAATTTACAATTTGAGGACTCTGACGAGGGCGCTAGAATATGCACGGAAAATGACGGAAACTTATGGCCCAAGAAGATCCTTGATTGATGGATTCGCCATGTCTTTCCAAACCCAGCTCGACGGCTCCAGTTGTACTGAGTTTGACCGACTCATTGCCTTGCATCTATTGCCAGATGGAGTTACTCTCAAAAAAGCAATGAAAGCTTCTCCCCAATGTCCTTCGCCCAGCCATGTTCGCTTCGATGATTTTTGGGTGGAAGGTGGGGAGCAGGAACCACTGACTGAAGAGAAATTTATTATTACACCAACAGTCATGGGATATCTTAGAAATCTAGCTAGGGCAGTGTTGCTGAAGAAGTACCCGATCCTACTTCAGGGTCCTACATCCAGTGGTAAAACATCACTAATTTCATATCTAGCGGGAGTGACAGGACACAGATGCATCAGAATAAACAACCACGAACACACTGATATTCAAGATTACATTGGTTCATACATGAGTGATTCTCATGGACGCCTAGTCTTCAATGAAGGGCCGCTCATACAAGCACTTAGAAATGGCTACTGGATAATTCTGGATGAACTCAATCTTGCACCTTCGGAGGTACTGGAAGCTTTAAATCGTTTGCTGGATGATAATAGAGAGCTTTTCGTACCTGAACTTCAGGAAGTCGTGATACCACATAGACATTTTATGTTGTTCGCAACACAGAATCCACCTGGAATATATGCTGGAAGAAAAACCCTAAGTCGAGCATTTAGATCAAGGTTCCTGGAGATACATGTAGATGATATTCCAGATAACGAGCTTCAAGAAATAATCGAAAAAAAGTGTTCGATTGCTCCTTCTTATTCAAGGAGGATTATCTCAGTGATGCGAGATTTGCAAAGGCGCCGGTCGGCAAGTAATGTCTTTGCAGGTAAACATGGTTACATCACCCCGCGCGATCTTTTTCGATGGGCAAACAGGCCTGCCCTGAGCTATGAGGATCTTGCAATCAATGGGTACTTTGTCCTGGCGGAAAGGCTTCGAGATGAAGATGACAAGGGAGTTGTTCTAGATACATTAGAGAAAGTTCTGAAGGCAAAGGTGCGTCCTCATGAATGGAATGTAGCGATTTTACCTCATGTTTAATTAATTACCCGCCAACTGCAGATACCAAGGGCCTGCCTATACGACAAGATCGACAGTACAATATCGATAGAAGATCGCAAAATAGTGTGGACTCCAAGTTTTCAACGAATGTGCGGTTACTTTTATGACATATACGTTCCTATGTCTGCATCAAATTACTTCTCTGAATGTTTTTCTGTGCAGATTCTGTCTCATACAACAATGCCTGCAGAATAACGAGCCTGCCCTGCTGGTCGGGGAGACTGGCATCGGAAAGACAACTGCTTGTCAGCTTCTTGCAGAGTGTCGAAACCAGAGATTACATATACTGAATTGCAATCATCATACCGAAACATCTGATTTTATCGGTGGCTTCAGACCCAATCGTCGCAGGGGTGCCATATGCAAGCGACTTCGGGAGGAGTCTGCAAACATGTCGTTTGCTTCTATTACCCGCAATAGTGATTTTATTGATGCATTATTCAAGCATCTTGTTGACGAGTCATCATCGATATCTGCAGAAGTACGGGAATCGTGGCTTTTGGAAATCGCAGCATATCGCTCTCCTTTTGAGTGGATCGATGGCCCTCTTGTACAGGCAATGAGAAACGGCGATATTATACTGATCGATGAAATTAATTTAGCCGAGGATGCGGTTCTTGAGCGATTAAATAGGTAAGTCCTCTCTTTAAATATTTTGATGCATGTCCACATCTGACAAAGTATTTACGATTGCAGCGTTTTAGAATCATCGAAAATTTTGACACTCGCTGAGAAAAGTGGTCCAACTATTGAAACCATAGTTGCTCATCAAAACTTCCAGATAGTCGCAACAATGAATCCAGGAGGAGATTTTGGTAAAAAGGAGCTTTCGCCTGCATTGATGAATCGTTTCACAAGCTTCTGGGTGCCCGCATTAAAAAATCGAGATGAGATTTTAGCGATCTTGAACAATAGGCTTGAAGGACAACTTCACGATCTGTCAGATATAATTGTCGATTTTTGGGCCTATTTCGAATTGAACATCGCCACAGCGGCTCGTCAGAACCTGAGTGTAAGGGATATGCTTTGCATGGTGGATTTTATCAATCTGATGTGTTCTTCTGGTCTGGAAAAGATAAAATGTCTTATTCATAGTATTGAAATGGTTGTTATTGATGGTATCGGTCTCGGGTCTGGTGTTGACGAAGATGTGCGTGAGCTTGCTAATTTGTTCTGTTTCTGGGTCCGAAACGTGCTCTAACGATTCTGATTGTTTTGTACAGTTGACTAGAGATCTTCAATCGAGCTTGAAAATCGCCTTGAACTCAATTCTCGAGCGACAAGGCCATTCCATACCCGAAATGAAAGTAAGTTCGCTAGAGAGGGCTGAAGATCGTTGGGGTGTATATCCTTTCTTTATCCAATCTACCGGAAGGCTACAAAGTGGCTCTTATAATTTCGACACGGAGACTGCTCGTCGAAATCTTTACATTGTTCTGAGGGCAATGCAATTGAACAGACCCATTCTCTTGGAAGGAAGTCCTGGAGTAGGCAAAACTACCTTGGTGGAGGCGATGTGTCAGTCCGTAGGTCAGGGTTTCGTTCGTATAAATCTCAGTGACCAGACCGACATGATGGATCTTCTAGGAGCAAATCTGCCTTCGCCTGATGGTTCAATGGGTGAATTTGTATGGTACGGTACCTTTTTGGAGATTTAGTTCTCTTTTGCTTTCTGCTGGTTCAAAGGGATCTTAAGATAACTCTGACCATGTTTTTTCGTAGGGCTGATGGACCTCTTTTACAGGCCATGAAGTCAGGAGCGTGGGTACTTTTGGACGAGCTTAATTTAGCGAATCAGAGCATTCTGGAAGGTTTAAATGCGCTGCTGGACCATCGAGGAGAAATCTACGTACCTGAACTGGATAGTGTTGTGTCGTGCAAATCCGGGTTTCGAATTTTTGGGGCACAGAACCCTATCCATGAAGGGGGTGGAAGGAAAGGCCTCCCTCGTTCTTTCCTCAATAGATTTATCCGTGTGCATATCCGAGGTTTCTCCTCTGTGGATTTGATCAATATTTCAGGTACGTATAGTCCCTAAACTGTTTAAATTTCAAACCAGCTCTAACGAGTTTTCTTTCTTTTGCTCCAGAGTCTCTATATCCCAGGATTCCAAAATGTGTAGTACAGAATTTAACAGATTTTGTTGTCCAGTGTTCTTCTAAAACTTCGTATGATAAACAACAAGGAGTAGATTTTAATCTGAGAGATCTCTTAAGGTGGTGTAGCCTTGTTGACAAGCAATTGGAAAATAATTCTGCAAGTGATGTAGAAAATGTGGCTCTGAGGTGGAGCAGATTTTATGGTGGTATGCTATTTAGCAATCGGATGCGCTCTATAGAGGATTATACGTGGATGGAAAATATTTTGGATACGTCAGTATCTGATATTTCTTCATGCACACCCGATTCCTCATTCAAACTGGACGGAGAAAGCATCACCATTGGCAATGCTAGACTGTCCAGATGCAAATGGGGTGAGCAGCTGAATGATCCCCCTCAATCTATTCAACAGCATGGACTGCTTCGGAGTGTCTTTCACGTACAAGAAACTGTTATTGAGTGTGCCAAAAACCAATGGCTGGGAATCCTTGTAGGAGCTGCAGGGAGCGGAAAATCTTCTTGTATTTCTGACATTGCCAGCATGCTGGGGAAAAATCTTGTTCAGATCCAAATACATGAAGGAACAGATATAGCTGATCTTCTTGGAGGTTTTGAACAAATTGACCTTGCCCGTGAAGGAGCCAACCTCGTGTCTAGGTTTAAGAAGCTCCTGAAGCACTTGTCGATTTTATTTATTCATCATGACGAGTCTGCTAGCAAATTAAAGACGCTCTATCAGATATTGTTTGAAGATAAAGATACATTAGAATTAGATAGTCTGCGATACACTGTTCAAGGGATTTTAGCAAATTCCGTGCCCATTGGTGGATTGATTCAACAATGTGGAAATCCCTATCTTGATAAAGAGCTGTCTAAGATCCAAAAGCATGCTGGGAACTTTTTGGAAAGGTCCGTAGTCGCTGGAAAGTTTGAATGGGTTGATGGAACTTTAACAAAGTGCATAATTGGAGGCTCTTGGGTGATACTTCGTGATGCAAATCTTTGTAACCCCAGCGTTTTGGACAGGTTGAATCCTTTGTTTGAGCCTGGTGGCTTGATATCTCTCAACGAATGTGGTTCTACGGAAGATGGCCCAAGAATCATAGAACCTCATCCAGATTTCAGATTGTTTATCACATATGATCCCATACATGGTGAAATTTCTCGAGCAATGAGGAATAGAGGGATTGAGGTCAACGTTCTGTGGAATAATACCCGCATGGACTGCACCACAGTCTCGACAACTGAATCGGACCTAAGCGGATTTATGGGAAGCCATTTTATACCCAAGTGTATCTCCGATCGATTGATCAAATTGTGGCAGAGTGATTTCATTCCTGCGAGCAGAAAAACGTTACAGTATCTCTCAAACTGGTCAACCATCACCCATAACTTGATTTGTCAGGGCATGCAGGTCACAGAGGCTCTCTCACTTTCATTTGAACAAATTTTCAATAGCAAAATACCTTCACAAGTACTTGATTTTCAGGAGCAATTTGTTGAATTCGATTCTTCCATTTTTACACACCCCAGGGTCATGGACATCTGTCAGTCATCTGGGGTGGAGAGCATTCTGTCAGACTGGGGGTTCCTGATTCAGACATGCCACGCCTCTTTTCTTTATGATCAACTTCATTATGAAAAGATTTTAAGTGAGTATGGAGCATTTGCAGGGTTTCTATATCCAATTCTGAGATGTCACAACAGTGGATCAATGTGGAGTTTTGAGAACTGGGAAGATCCCGTCAATGCAGCAATGGCCATTTTCATCGGAGATCAGGAATTCTGCAAGCGTGCTCAGTTTCTACTGAAAATGATTTGTCAGATAGATTCAAAAGCATTAGATGGAATTGCATGCCAGGAGCTGACTGTCTGGAAGACTCTCCTCTCAGACTTGCTGAAAAATGGGAATGCAGATCTGAATCCAGGCCATGTCAGGGTCTTGCTCGAGAGATATCGCCTTAAAATATCAACACATTTCCTCCCAGACAAGTTTGAGCAGTGTCAAACATTGCTAGAGGCAACCGCATGGTGCTTTGAGCGACCATTTTCTCAAGAGTATACTGCAAACGATGCTGTTGTAATGAAGTGGATATGGGTAGCCTGCACTAGCCTCTACGACATGGATCTGAACTTTTCAATGCAAGAAGTCTATGATAACTTGTCATTTGTTCGTAGGATTCTCATGTCACAAACACCGCATTATGACAGAGAGGTGCTTGCTCATACTTGGCAAAGGCTGATGAGGTCTCTGGATGGGCATGTCATCCCTGACTGGATCGAGAAGCCCATGCAAAAGGTTTCTTCTTTTCTCTTCGGAGAAGAGGAGCAAATTGACCTGTTTATAAGATTTTCGGAGATCATTGGACAGCCAATGGTTCCTCTAAGTTTTGAATTTCACAAAATCTTGATCAAAGCAAAGAAGATTGCCAACCAAGCAAGCATCTCCCAGGATCAATTTCTGATCTTTAGAGAGGATCAGGGCTCCAAAGAACTTTCTGACATCGTATTGAGGGCTATACAACCTTCCTCGCGCTATGAACTCATGAAAACTCTGCAAATTTTTCTGGCTGGATCTCTACTTGATATCAAGTCTGCCTCCCAGTTGCATGAAATGCTTCCACAGGTATCTGACTTCTTGGAACGGATGCTGACACAGTCAAAAGAAAATTTGACACACAACGGTCGTTTGTTGAATTTTGGGACCTCTTTTGAGCAGCAGGATGCCTTGGATGACATAATACTCCGTCGAATGGAGGTAGACTTGGTTGCAAGGAATGCTTGGCAGTATTTGTCAAGAGGAATTCTAGAGCAAGAGGAAGTGTCTATGAAAGTTGATCAAATTCTAAAGCAATCTGCCTCTGTATCATCAAGAATGATTTCTGAAACTCTTCCATTTCAAGCTTTTTCAGGTTACAGCAAAGCTTTAGGTGAGGAAGCAGACGTTTTCACAAAGACAAGAGCACAGAAAGGAATTTCCTCTATGGTCCTGCTACAGATGCACAAAAATATCTGGTTACCTTATCTACTCTCTGATAACAAGTACGCGGAGCGTGGGATTTTACCACTGCATACCTGTGCTGTTTCTGCTGCCGTGGCAAAAATAGCCTGCATGGACACAAAGGCATCACTTAAACACAAAGAGAGCAGATTACACCAAATTGAAACGTGCATAAGAAGCATAATTCAATCAAGAGATATTCCAGACGAGGTAGAGATGCTTGAATGGAGATCTGCAGCAATTCTTCTGACGATGGAAGTAATCTGCATTTCTGGAGAACATCCAGAATTATCTGCTTTAGGAAGCTTAAACCCAGTCGATTCGCTGAACTTCATGAGAAGCCATATGGATCAAGTGTTTCATATGCTTGCATCGCTTCAAGGCCAAGGCGTCGATACTGAGATCATTGATGCCTTGAAGCAATCATTTCAGTTGCTTGTCTTGGATGAATGCACAATGCTTAGAAATGGTACGAAATATTGTAGCCTTAGATTAAGTCACTATATCTTCTTAAGAGTTTGTTGTTCCTTGCAGATATGCTGGAAAGAGGAAGGGCGATATCCCTCTTATCTCTGGTTCAGTTGCATTTTTCAAAACCCAGGACATGCTTTGACCCTAGTCTGGCTGGCAGGATGGAAAGGGAAGCACTTGAAACCATTAAAAATGACCTGTATGGAATCGAAATGGAGACACGAGCAACCTATTCAAATTTACCCCTTTCCAGGCCCCAGGCTGCAGAAATTGAAAATATAAGAAGTCAAATGAATGTATTTGAGCAGAAAAAAAGTGAGATAACTGAAACAACCTCAGCTAGACCAGAAGTGTCGCAGTATTCTTCCATGAAAGAGGATATTGACGTTTTCATGGCACATCTTGGCAATACTAGTCGCATCACAAAAATTATTCAAAGTTTTGAGGGTCTTAGTTCAAGGGAGTCATTCTGCGAGGAAGCTATTTTATGGGTTGAGAACACAAGCAGTTTCATTGATCGCATGAATGACAAATATCCCTGCTACAAAGATATATTTGGACCTGTGGAACTGGGTTTGAGAGGAATACAGTACGGTTTATCATTAATGGTGGCCTCTACATCTCTGGAGGGCCATCGATCAGGTAAGGCATGTGCTGTTCAAAGGCTGCTAACTACGAAGTTCAATGATGACTTGATTGAAGCTGAGGAAATTGATAAAGAAGTATGGGATAGAAATATAGAAGGAAGAAACAACGAAGAGAGTCTATCCCATAAGTTGAGACTCTGTCAAATAACTCTTGGAGGCCTTGAGGAAAGGATTAGACATGCATCTTCTCCTGAACAGAAACGGTATTTGTATCTTGCTTTCGAAAAAATCGGGAGATACTTTCATTATGTTTGGGAAATAATGAGAGAAAAGGAAAACGACCGTCTTGAAGAGGAGCAGGCATCTTTTGAGATCAAAGCCCGTAACTTGCAGATAAGCAAAGAAGAACTTTTAACCAGGATAGAGATTGATTCCTTGTTTGATAATCAGTACTCATTGTACTATGACATACAGGAAGAAAAAAGCATGGATACGGAAGGATATGTCGAAAATCAACAAGCCTTCCACAGAGATAGGGAAAAATTGAATGTAGACCCTATCCTGTCAAGATTGGTCAATGTATTCTATTGGCTGAATGACAGTGATGAAGTCAAAGAAGTCAAAAGACAAGGAGATGATCCTTTCTGGATGGGTATTGATATCATGCAGAGTTCTGGTACCCTGTTCCCAAGAATCTTTGATTTACACAGTGTGCCAGGGTTTCTTCTTTCGCTGAGTGAGGAGCATGCTCGACTGAGGGGTTTGGCCGAAAGCAAATCCTCTGACAGTGTGCATTCATCAAATGTACAGGAGGCTTCTAGATTACTAATGCCCCTTGAAACATTGCTCGCCAAAGTTAATAACCTTTTGCAAGAATGGCCTGAAAATCCAATCTTGGAACAGCTGGCAGGAACTGGAAACAAGATCCTAGAGCTTTCTCTTGGCACCCCGTTGAAAGCATTCCTGACTGGAGTAGAGCTTATTTTAAATAGAGCACAGATTTGGGAGGAAACTGCAGCGAAACACGTGACTCTGGCAGAGAGCCTAAAACCATTGATATCGATTGCAGTGTCCTGGAGAAAGTTGGAGCTAAATGGTTGGAAAGGGTTGCTCACCAAAGTCAAGAATGACGAGAAAAAGCGAGCATACATGTCGTGGTTTCATATATTTGGGATCGTAAATACAAAGATGGAGTCAATCACAGAATTCGTGAACGCCATGGACTCGTTCGTGCAAGGTTCTTCTGTTGGTCAATTTCATGAGCGTCTAAAAGTTTTGAGAACTTTTGCCTCATATCTCGTCAAAGCTCCACGCCCAGACCATCTAAAGCACCAAGATACGATTGTATCGAATGTTCTTTTCAATCTTGATAGATATTACTTACAATTTGGAGATAATGTTTCAGTTCAAGTTGATAGAGAGATGGCACCTTTAGAAAAAAAACTGTCTGACTTTGTGGCTCTTGCAAGGTGGGAAGATAAAGGTTTCTACGCAATGAAGGCATCTTCAGAAAAAGCTCACAATCAGCTATACAAATTACTGAAGAAAGCTAGGGAAGTCCTTGAAAATTCATGCTCCCACTGCTTGCTTGATTCTGCTCAAATTATTGGTGACAAGATAGTTGACCAAATTGGAAGTAAGACCAAGTTGCTCCTCGATTCTTTACCGGATCAATTAATCGCTATGAATCTATCCTTCGAGCAGGTAATGGATATAGCCCTTGGCAAGTACTCAGCGAAACTAGAAAAGGTATCAAAGAAATTTGAGAACCTGGTAAGGTTCAAATCTGAAGCACTTGACAAAGTTGATTATGTTGCCAGCAGTTTGGATATTTTGGCTCGTTCTATATTTATCCAAGTATCCGAGTTAAAAAGAGATATTCAAAAAGGAGCCAAAATGCGAAAGAAGAAAGCATTCACAGACCTATTGAAGGCCTTTGAAAAACACGGCATCAGCAATTTACAAAGTAGCATCCCAGCAACATCCAGGTATAATCACTATTGGATCACTCAGGTAAGAATACAATGCTGTTCAATACCACTTGTTTTGCTACAAGAGAATATACCAGGAACTTAGAATAATATAATGAGTATATATTTATCACTGCAGCCAACTCCACGCCCTGATAGTTGCTTCAGTCAGCTGGAAAGAAAGATAGACAATGCGGCTATCTGGGACACTGGCGATCTGTACTACTTCAAGAGTATTGCACGATTAAGAAAACTGGATCAGGCACGTCAGATTTCGGTGAGAGCCACCACTCTGAATTATTTAACGTGGTTGTATTTTTTGCAGATCTGTCAAAGGCCTCACCAAGATATTCAACAGAGAGAAGTGCAGGTGGCAAATAACCTGGTCAGGCATTCCTTATTTACCTTGCAAAAAGCGAGGAAAACAATTTTTACTCTTTCCAATCTTTTCAACGATTTGGGCAAGTCAATTTATGCAATAAGAAGTGCAAGGCAAACTTGTGGTACAGGAGAAAATGTTCCCTACAATCGTTTACAGGAGGCATTGTCATCCTGCATACTGGTTAATGCAAAATATATGAATTATTTTGATGCAATCTCAAACAATGTTAGTACTTCTGTGCCCTTGGAGAAAATTAAAGCGCTATCCAAATTTATAGATGAGAGTCAGAGAATTGTTTCCAGCCTAAAAAATAGATTGGTGGATGAAAGGGAGAAAGCAATACAATTTGACGAATCCGAGTATTTGGTCACACGTGAAATGGAAAAAATTTTCACAGAATGTCGTGATTCAATGTCTATGTTGTCTAATTCAATTGTACAACACTGTTCTCCAGATATTCCAGGTGCAGAATTCCTTAAAGCCTCGTACCAGGAACTCTCTGCTGTTGTGGGCTTGGATCAGAAGGGGATACAAAAGAAAGCGATCGATGTTGAATTATCTTCGGAGATAACTTCAACCTATGAAGATCTCGTGACATCATGCATGATATGGGCTCAAAATACGCCATCAAATGACTGCAAGTCGGATGACGAGAGCATATCTCTGATCCTCCCAGAGGTTGAGAGAGTCTTGAATCTTTCAAATATTCACACGATAGCCGAGAGATCGTGTCATCTAGTTTATTTAGTTGACAAATTGAGAAGCTCCGACAGTGTTTATGGTAATGATGCAAGAGCGATGCTTTCAAATATTTTGCCATTCTTACAGGCAACCCAGAAATCATTGGAGTGTTTCCTTCTCCATTTGTGTGTCTTGCATAGGTCATTAGCAAAATTAAGCTATGTATCACTAGGAATATTTTGCGACTTATTTGAAAATGGCTTCTGCGTACAAGAGGAGCAGACCCAAGAGGGTGAAGAAGAGGATGTCAAGGATGGAACTGGACTTGGAGAGGGGGAAACCTCGGGAGCAAAAGATATCAGTGACCAACTCCACGATCAAGATCAAATCCTTGGTGCAGAGATTGAAACTCAAGACGATAATGAGAAGGAAGAAAATTTCGGTGATGATGACAATAAAGCTCAGGGAATAGAAATGGATGATGACTTTGAGGGCCTGATGGATGACGTCGAAGAGGTAGAAAATGAAGAAGGCGAAAATGAAGGAGAAGATGACGAAGACCAGCAACTAGATCAGCAAATGGGGGACACTGATGGTGCTGATATTGTTGATGAGAAGGTTTGGGATAACGAAGATGAGGAAGCCTCTGACCATGAGGTCGAAGACAAATCAAAATCCAAGGCCAACGCTTCATCCTTGGATTATGCAAAAGGGGGTCTTGATGAATCGAATGAACAGACGGATACTGACGACGGAGAAAACAAAGCAGATGATGCGGATGAAAATTTGCAAGATCTTGACGACAAAAGCGACGATCGTGAGGATTTAAACCGCAATGTTGATGAAGAGGAAGGAGATGCGATGAATGAAGAGGTTGACCTTGACAGCATTCACCCCGAGGCTCCGAAGCATGAAGACGAAAATGAGGAAAGAGATGCAGTGGATGAAAATCCCGAGCCTGATGACATCCATCCTGACGATACAAAGCATGAGAATGATGACGAGGGAGGGATAAATGAGGATTATGAGGAAAACATTGACACTGGGTTTAATGATCACGAAAACTCATGTGAAGATCTGGAACTGCCAGAAGATATGAATCTAGATGATATGGATCTGGACTTAGAAAATCTTCCTGAAGAAGAAGAAAATCGAATCGAGGAGGCTGACAATGATGTGATAGATGATCAGCATTGCAAAGCTAATGTGAATGAAGAGGATGAAATGGCCACCTCGGAGGTATCGGAAGGAGGAATGGGGGAGGAGGATGCAAAAAATGAGGATGAAAGTAATAATATAGAAGACTTAAATGATCACAAATCAGCAGGTCCAAATGATCCCAACGTGGAGGCATTGGCATCTCACCCAGATTCAGAAAGAAACAAGGAAGACAAATCTGACACAAAAGATGGAACAGGAGAAAACCCAGTCGACAGAGTTGGTGAGAATGATGGGAACAGAGAGCAAGTAGAGCCTGATACAAACCCTTTCAGGAGTGTACAGAGTGCTGTAGAACACTGGAAGAAACAAAATGCAATTGATTTGGAGGATCTTGAGGAAAACGATGACCCTGAACTAGGAAGGCAATCCGACCATGGTGAACAAGAGGAACTAAGATTTGTTCGCGAGGATGAGATCGAAAGAGATGGGGATGACAACGTACTAGCAGATGCAAACGATGAGCAAGCTCAGCATGGTGTGCAGAACGAAGACGAGGCCGAGGATCAACAGAACAAGCTGGACAATGAGGATATGAAGGGAAACATTGAAGAAGAACAGGGCCTCATGGACCCTTCGAGCAAAAATGACCCCCTAGAAGAAACGAGAAAAGATAATACAAAGAGCGATTCTCCCAAACCGCTAGGGAAAGATCAAGAATCAACAAGGCTAGACATTGACGCTGAGAGAGACATGGTGACTGGCACACTTGCTTTTGGAGGTCTCAGCCTATCAGAACAAAAGCAAGATTCACTTCGGGCTCACATAGATGATAAAATTCATTTGATCAATTCATCAGAAATCCTAGATATAGATTATGGAAGGGAAGTTTGGAGAAACTGCGAATTGCTAACAGCGCATCTTTCAAGTGAACTTGCAGAGCAAATACGATTGATTCTGGAGCCAACCACAGCCAGCAAGCTTGGAGGGGAGTACCGCTCAGGGAAGAGAATTAATATGAAAAGAGTAATTGGATATATTGCAAGTCATTTCAAGAAAGACAAGATTTGGATGCGCAGGACACAGCCAGACAAAAGAAGGTACCAAGTATTGGTCGCTATTGACGACTCCAGATCAATGGCTGAAACGGCATGTGGTGCGTTTGCTTTGGAATCCCTGACCCTCATCTGCAATGCAATGTCCAAGATTGAGATTGGAGACCTGGGGGTTGTTAGGTTTGGTGCGTCCATTGGGGCAGAACTTGTTCACCCCCTGGGGCAATCATTTTCTCCAGGTGATGGTGCTAAGGTTATGTCAAAGATGCGTTTCGACGCTGATAATACCATAAATGATAGACCAATGGTTGACTTGCTTGAGGCTATTGACTCGACTCTAGATCAACAGGGCAAGAAATTGAGCCATTCAGCTTCATTACAGCAGTTGGTGATAATATTGGCTGATGGACGCTTCCACGAAAAAGATGATCTGAAAAAGGTTGCCATGGACGTAACTAGCAGACCAGGAGTGATGTATGCATATATTATTCTCGACAGCCCAAAGAATTCTATATTGGACATGCAGTCTGTATCATTTGGATCAGATGGTAAGCCATTGTTCAAAAAATACATCGACTCCTTCCCTTTTCCATTATACACAGTCGTGCAGGATATCCACCATCTACCAAGGGCTCTAGCTCATCTAGTTCGACAATGGATAGAATATACTTCTCATTCAATGTAAAGATAGTGTCTACCAGTGCCACACTGTGATTGTATCTATTTTTCCACAAAAATGGTGGCATGCTATGAGATCGTTACGTGATATTGGCCACACAATAAATTGGTTGGCGACACAAAGTTACACATAGCTGGTGTTTTCGTGGGCGTGTGGTCTAGTGGTATGATTCTCGCTTAGGGATATCTAAGTAATTTGCGAGCGGTCGTCGGTTCGATTCCGATCTCGCCCCGATATTTTGTTTAGTTTTTTAAATTTTCACATTGTCTCGAATTCGAATTCGAGAAGGGTTCTTTTCTTTTCCTCATCTCCTTTTCGATGTTTCCTGTTGCACTGTACACAACATGCATAGCGTCTATATGGAAGTGTTGAATCCACCAGGCACCGAAAACAGGATTAAATATCATTCAAGGGCAAAATCTCTTATATAGGTCTCTTGAAACACTATAATTTGGAGCTGCCCAATAGTCACAATCTCCATCGAGTTGAGCTGACTCAAAAGAATACAATAGATTGAGTAGAGAAGAACAATCAAGGCGCTCACGAAATCCTTCTAAACTAGACAAAATGTTTAGAATCATCAGAGGCTTGTTCTGGGTCTCTGGTGACAGTGACTCTCTCCTATTCAACAAATCAACCAATGCCTCAACAGCTCCCAATTCCATTGCTTTTTTCTTTGCAGAGTCAAAGTATATGAGATAATAAAGCCTGGATAAACCCGCATCTTGTAGGAATGGCTGCTCGGTGCGGAGTAGTTTGATAGTGTGGTCAACTAATGCCGAACTTGCAAAAGGCAGCACTTTAACGCCAGCGGCTGCGATCATCAACCCTGCGATGGCCCTTGCAAGTTTGATGCTGAAATCATTGGTTGCGTTGGACGTTATTTGTCCCTGATTCATAAGGTTTCTCCCAACTTGGAGGCATCTCTGTTTGCCTGAGAGCATTCCACGCGAGCTTCCTGCCTTTAACATGGCAAAGATAGCCCTCATTCTATTTGTATTACATGTGGAAAGTTTTACTTGTGATTCATTTCGTTCAATGTATTTCGACTCATGCATGCAATTTATCGGTTTCTAGAGTGTTTTTCTCCGAGCACTGAGTCAGATTGGCATCCAAAATTTCCTTTGCCTCCCGTGGAATCTCCACAAGATCTTTCTTCTGTTCAATCTTCTGGCTAGTTTTGTCATTATCATCCACCAAAGTGGTAAGTTGAACATCGTCAAGACTTCTTTTGCGGCTAAGTCTTCTTGATAGTCTTCTCGTTGCATTTGCTGCAGAGTTGCCAATTTCCTTTGCATATCTCAGAGTCACATTCTTCGCAGATTCTGCTTGTAACTCTGCTGCCCTTCCGGCAACTATTTCTCCATTACCGACGTCTGGCACTACAGGAGTAGCCATACACGCGGCAAGGTCTCCAAATCCTCTATTTCCTACATGGATGTCAGGTGCAGACTCAAGCTCCTCTAGGTCAACTAAACATTCAGACGCAGTCAAACCTTTTGACACTATAGCATACATTACTTCCTGGGAAGTGCCCACAGTCTCCGGTGGTGGACTAACATCTGATACAAAGACGTGGGATTTTTGCAAGGAATCTTCAGAGCTCGACTTGTGCAGGGCTGTCTTCTTTTGCGCATGAAATCCGAATGCCGAACTTGATCCAAAATGAGGTCTATTGGTCATTTCAGACAGTTGACTACCACTTGATACTCTTTTCATAATGGAGACCCAGATGGCAAACGGGAACTGCACGGAACGTGAATCTCTCAAATTCTCCTTGGGGAAAATGTACCGTGGTTTATGGCAGTATTATTACTTCAATAAATCAAAATTATTCAGAAATGATTCTTATACGTCCTTTTGTTCACTATGACAGAAACTCGCCAACGCGTCTTTCAACGCGTCAACTCACGTCTGCAGACGTGCCAACCGAAAACTGTCAGACGTGGGTCTGATCAGACCTTCCCAAGAAGGTTCTCCAGTGCTTCTCCAACTTGACCACATTATTCTTGATAAGAATTTGACTTTTGTGGCGATGGATTTAGTTTCGATGACTTTGTCCCATACTGCTTTGAACTCATTTGACAACGGAAAATGCCCACTTCCCAGTCACTACTGAGTAGGGTCAGGGAACATATGAATACCCGTCGAATACTTTATCATCAAACGAAACGCATTTTTTCATCTATTCAAGAGGTGCTAATGTTGACGCTGTGAATAATATATCAACATGATGAATTGCATACTCTTTCACTTCTTCAAGTGAACAAGTTCCATCTATCTTCATGGATATTTATAAAGCGGCAGGGGTTGCTGCAAAGCAAATGATTGTGAATTTATACCCTGCTATACTATGGACAATACTCACGCCACTAGACTCTGACGTATGTTATGCATAAACATCTACAGAGGCAAAAGTCATTATTCAAGGCAAATTGCATATGCATGATCATGAAGGGAGCTGATGAGATAATAACCAGGGAATCTCCGATATAACGTTGGATTGGCGTCTCTATAGACTGAATAGAAGGAGCATACACTCCAAGTCCTCACTAACCTCATATTAATATTGGGTTGCATTAATGCAATTGACTTGCACCTGACGTCACAGACACGACTGATAGAAGTTTGACCTCCTTCCGCAAATAGCCTCATTTATGAAGAACAATGTATTTTGTCAGTATATTTATTTATATATCTATATCTGTTTATAGAACACCATCTCAAGACATTTCATAGACCATCGAACTCCATGGACGCGAAAGTATCCGAGGTATGCCATTGAGTGCGCGTTTCACACCCCATTCAAATGTCACGTATTGGTGTCCATTGCAACGCAGATCAAAGAACAAAAGAAATTAGAGAGTCTGATTTTGATAGCGTGTGAGCGGGGTCTGTTTGAAGATGTACGGTGTTCTCTTATAGACTTCTTTTGCCACAACTGAGTGACTCATAACGGTGCCCAAGTTCTTTCCGATTTGCAGGTTCAGGAATTAGCGAGGAGAGGTTGTCAGCTTCACGTAAAAGATGGCAAAGGGAGATCGACTTTGCACCTAGCGGCATCTAGAGGGAGGATTGATATTGTGGAGTATCTCTGGTCAAAGGCTTTGGAGCTTGAGGATGAAGATGAAAGTGGGAGGACCCCTCTACAGCTTGCTGCTGCGAATGGGCATGCCGACTGCGTGGCATTTTTAATTAAAAAGGGAGCATTCATTAATGCAACGGATAATGTGTCCATGAGCCCTCTACACATGGCAGCTTTGAGAGGACAACTAAATGTCCTGCAGGTCATCTGTGAGCACGGAGATGCCAAGTTACATACACAGATTAATGATCTGGGACTGACTCCTCTGGGTATGGCAGCATTATCAGGAAATGATGCTTGTACATCTTATCTGATTGACAAATATCCAAAGGAAAATATACCAGGATGCTATTACAGTGTGCTGCATGCAGCATGCCTATCTTGCAAGCCATCCTTGGTGAGCCTTGTTTTGGACAAATCTCCCAGAATAAATCATTCACACAATCCTTGCAAGGTGACTCCATTACATGTAGCTGCATCTACAGGCAGTATAGTAATTGTCAGGCAAATTTTAGAAGGATATTCTGCTAGAGAGGAACTGGATTCCTTAGATTGTCGTGGAAATCCTCCTGTATCTTATGTCCCTGCAGAATGTCCAGAAAGGCAAAAAATTTTAAATCTGCTGGATACCAAAGTCGGCCATAAGACACTAAGAAGCAGTGAATCGGAAATTTTTGCTGGCAATACAGGCGATAATGAGCAGAACTTTGCATCGTTGAAGCTCTGTGATCAGAGGAGAAAAGTCAAACACTGGGCAGCTCTAGCTTCAAATGACCCTGGGCTTTTGAAGATCATTTCTGAATTTAAGCAAAAAGATCAAATTTCAATGAAGCTTGAAAGAGTTAGAGTTCTGCTGCAAACCCTTAAAGTTCATGAAATATATTCCCACCTTCGCAGAGATGAAGAATTTCAGGAGGATATGAGGGATCCTATCGTTGCACAGACAGTAGAAAGTTTACGGAAAGATCCATCAAAATATGAAATGTATCGTGACAAGATTCGTATTGGTAGTGTCTTGCAAAAGTTAAAAGTGGCTCACGGAGAACTGAAAGGAATAGGCGAGCAGAAACTCATATTGGATCGTGCTTTGGTACAAAGCAAAACGAGTGAGGAGGGAACTAATGATGAGCAGGAAAGAAGGATTCTCTTGGATGAAATAGATTCTGTATATGGAGAGATCGAATCCCTTTGCCAGGGAAATCCAGTGGACAAGACGAGTGAGGATGATTTTCAGTCTCATCCACCGAACATTTCCTGGATATCTTTGATGTTGAGAAATATAATTGTGACGGCAATAATCGGGCTGGTAGCTCTTTTAGTAAAAAAAATACCAGGTAGATATTTGGGTTTTGACCTACATGAATAATATTAATTAATTGCAACATCACCATGCATACCCTCATATTACGGTATATATTTCATTTAAAGCTTTTCATTTTCCCCATTACTTCATCTTCTAATTTTGTAGTCCTTGAAGGCCTCTGCTTTAAAGTAAATGACCCACTGCTTTTGGCAGCTGGGAATATTCTACCTCGTTGACGCATACCATTCGCATGAGAAGGTTTCGGTTCTCCTTGTCTGGCCCTCTCTATCTCTCTAGCCTGTTCTACAGTACATTCACGGCATTCCATTCCAAAACTTTTTACCAAAGAGCTTTCCATTATTTTTTCAATAGTTAATGGTGTTTTGATGGTTACCAGGGCACAGTGGTCCTTTCTATCATTATTAAATCGACTGATTTGTTCAACAGTTCCGAATGTGGAAAAAGTGGACTTTACACTCTCTAATGTCAGTGCCCGGCTATCATCCCAACTTATTTCAATTATTATGGACTTTTCAGCCTTCTCTTGTCTTTGAAGCTTCATCGCATCAACGCGCCTCTTCACGAAAGCTGTCTGTTCTCTGTCTATAGCTTCTTGCCGCAACCTTTCAATTTGCTGCTGTAATTTAACCTTTGCTATCGTTTCTTCATTCACCTTTTCAGAAAATCTCTCTTTTTTCTCTAACTCTTCAGCCAGCTTCCTCCTCTTCTCTCCTCTTGCAGCATTTTCTCTCTTCTTAAATGACTGTATCCTACAAGCAAATGTTTTCACCAAAGAATCATTAGTATCATTTATATATATGCTATCAAAATGATCTTTGATACACCAAACTACACGATTCGTACCTCAACCATTCATCTAAAGCAAATCGAGCATCTTTGTCACACAAAATATCGTAGGATTTTTGCAGTTGAGCAAATTCTGCTGCAGCATTTGGGTTGTCAGGGTTCTTGTCAGGGTGCTTTTTCAAAGCCAGTTTCCTGTAGGCCTGCAGATACAACAAATACTCGTTATGAATAGTAAAGATTCAAATGAAAGGGTACTCCACCCTGAAATACCAATCACATCATCGCAAACGTACCCGTTTGATTTCTGCTTCACTTGTTGTTGGCCCATGTGCAATTCCCAATACCTCGTATGGATTCTCTTCTGTATTCATTATGCATACATTGTCTAGGTTAATTTTGAAACGTAATAAAGATACATATATCGTTTCAGAAGTTCTGTCTCGTCAGCAAGGTGTTATTGCAATTGATCGATATCAATTTGTCTCGAGCTCGAATCGACATCATGTGATCGAACTTTAAAGTTCAGTCCAAATTTGGTTCGAATCGGCGAGTGTCTCGGTCCAGGACCATCCTGATCAACCAGATTTCCCAAGGAAATACAACCATAGAGTGGAGACTTTAAATTTTGATACAATATTTCGAATGAGGAAAGAATCGTCTTTGTCCGTACTGGACGAAAGGGCTTCGTTGTTGCTGTTCAAACTTGGAGAACGTTTACCAAGAGGTGCTTGGAAAGTTTTAGAATATAGTGGTGATGGGATCCTCTGGCTCACTTTTACCATATCTCTGATAGTTATAGGATGCTCATCTATGTTCCATAGAAGAGAATTAGATTCAAGAGACTCAACTCGGTCTTCCTTGGCCCAGGATTCCTTGCTGATGGGTGTCAACCTTCTTCTTGGGCTTCTTCTTGACCTTGCCGAGGTAGGTTTGTTAAAGGTGCTTTTCAGGAGGCCAAGGCCAAGACACAACTCCATTGCAAAAGATATGAATATAATAGTTTCAGCCGATGCATACTCATTTCCTTCGGGGCATTCATCTAGAGTGTCTTTTCTGGCACAGTTTGCTCTAGTGTTCTTTGGGGAGCAGCACCACGCGATTTCTGTGGTATTCCTCTGGGCATTCATTGTTGCTTTATCGCGATGTATGATGGGCAGACACTATTGCAGCGATGTTATTGTGGGACTTGCTCTTGGGTATGTAACTATATACTTGCTGACGCGTGGCTCTATGGAAAGGAATACTCTGTTGTGCACAAAAGAAAGCCTGTCTGAGATGCTGTCTCGAGTCTTACCTGTGCGTCAGCATCCCTAAACCACCCCTCCGTGCATCACTTGAGGGTACACTGTTTGTTTATAAAAACATATCATAAGAGTTGTACTCTACAATTGACATAGAATATATAATTCTACCGACGTGCTTGAGATACTCCCACTTTCACAGCTTGTACATGAACGATTGACTCCAGAATGAAGGGAACACGGCGTAACTCGGGTGTTACCGATGATACAAATGCAAATCAATCAAATTCTGGAGTTACAGGAAACGGATCGAGGAAAAGTGATAAAGGGTATCACCCAGACAATCCAGTTCGAATCTACGCAGATGGTACGATCGCATAGAAAATTTCTTCATCCGTCTCTCTGATCATCCACCAAAGGAGATTTAAATATGGAATACGCATACAAATATGGAGATATTTTCACTGTAGGGGTGTTTGACTTGTTCCATTTTGGACACGCGAAGGCCCTTGAACAGGCTAAGAAGTTGTACCCATATGTTCATCTTACGGTAGGGGTTTGTACCGATGAAGACACAAAGTTTTACAAAGGTAAAACAGTCATGAATCAGGCAGAGCGTTTGGAATCTGTGAGACACTGCAGGTATGCTGGATTAAAGCTGTGGCTGACCCGCAACAGTTTCTTTGACATTTTGATATTCTTACTGCCGGTGTTTTGTTCTCGTTTGTAGGTGGGTTGACGATGTTTTGGATATGATTCCTTGGATCCCAACAATCGAGTTCTTAGATGAGCACAACATTGACTATGTTGCTCACGATGCAATCCCTTATGAAAGTGGTGACCATGAAGATGTTTATGCTGAAGTCAAGCAAGCTGGTAGGTTTGTTGAAACAAAGAGGACGGATGGAGTTTCTACATCTGACTTGATTCTTCGAATTATTAGAGACTACAATGAGTACGTCATGAGAAATCTTAGTAGAGGATATAGCAGGGAAGACCTAGGACTGAGCCTATTGAAAGAACAGAGAATCAAGGCTGAAGCAACCATGAAACAGATTGGAAAGAGCATGAAGGCTAGCCGAGAAAAGGTTGCCGCTGGATTGAAGAAAAGTGTTTCCGGAAACAATTTATTCAACGATATGGAGGGTATACTGGAAAGGATGACAAGTGGCGAAGTTGGTTCAAACATGGACAAGTTTGTCACAGGTTTCTTGTCCTCCTTTGAAAGGGGATATAGACAATTTGAGCGGGCACTGTCATCAAAACTTGGACTATCACCGAGGAGACACGGAAAAAGATCAAACAAGAAAGAAATAAAAAATAAAGTTCCAAAAATACCCGTGAGAAAGTCAAAGAATTCAATTCACAAGAGAGCAGGTGCAGTTTAGAGTTGTCAAGATCATCTCAGACGTTTCTGATTTGTGTTTTGAATCAAATATTCCTTAATTAATCAATTATTATGTTATTTTATATCACTCGATTCGCAAATATTGTCGTGCGTGTCGTTCCAACAATAACAATCTGAGTAGCTACAGCTATAATGTGGACAACCAGAATGCTGCCGTTGGCTCTACCGAGTATAAACGTAGTCAGATGTAGAAGTACAAAAGATTACGGTTGGGACCTGAGACATAAACGATATGACAAGGATGATAAAAAGATCAAGGAGATTCGACTGACAGATATCAAAAGACCACTCCAAGGATCGCGCTCGAATGGTAGGTTCATTCTTCTCTCAAGTTGAATTTACTCGCATTTTTGACCAAAATGGGAAATTTGTAGATCAAGAGAAAGTTGAAGCTCTGAAAGAATCGATTTCAGAGTTTGGACTTTTCGAACCCATTGACGTTTTAGAAGTAGAGGGAATTTACTACGGGTTTTCGGGTTGCCATAGATTTCAAGCACACCAGGAGCTGGGGAAAGAAAAAATACTCTGTAAAGTTCGAAAAGCAACGAAGCAAACGCTAAAATTTCATTTAATGTAACTCGGAAACTGCCATGTGTATTTGCCTGTGCCGTCACTTGCCTCCAGATCTGAAGTTCCCTCTCGAGGAACATGCGTTTATAAGCTAGTACTACTGGTATAGGTATTTCAGGAAAACCTATTGTTTCGTCCATGGAAACTTTAATGTAAGGCCCCATATCGAATCCTTCTTCTTCTTGATTTCTTGGTCTGGTTCCTCTACATGGAATAACAAAATGTCAGTAGGAAATCAAATGTAAACTGATGTCAACGAAAACATACCTATCTGATTACTCTTCGCTATTGTTTGTGTGTATCCTGCACCACCTACAGAGCCTGCACCGGTGGCATCTTCAAGCCCTCCCTCACCTTTCGGGCCTTCTGCAATGGCAGCCATCCCAATGTTCCCGTCTTTTATTTCATACAAAGACACACCAACGCCATCATCAATCATGGATGACGCTTTTTTGAGAAAATCTTTCATTTCTTGGGAACTTGTATGGTTGCTGAATGCATCATCACTCTCATACACCTCCCAGAAATGAAAAATACAATCATCCTCAGGGTCTCTGAAGTATTCGAAAGATACGATTCCGGCGGATGTTTCTTTCCGGCGCGAGGAAGAAAATTCATATATGTTCTCACATAATTGTTCTATCTGCTTTTTTTTTGATTTTTGGCACTTTAGAGTCTTACTACAAGCTATTTGCTTCGGTGCTTTTCGTTTGGTCGCAGCAAAAGTCACGAAACGTGTCGTTCTTGACCGACAACGCATTTGATAAGGTTTTGATAGTTTATACATTTCTATGCTTTCAAATAAAATGAAACAATATATTTTAATGTTGATGGTGACATCAAAGGGGCGGAAAATCATGAGAATTGTTCTTCTGCGAATCTCCGGAGATGGATCCATCATGATTCAGAGCATTGTGCATCACTTGCAAGTGGCTTGCAGGTTTCACATACTCCACAAGTGCCAAACTTTGGTTGATACGCCGGAAAATATGGGGATATTTGTAAGTGATCGAACCAAGATGCCACTCCTTCTCATCTACGCCAGTAGCATTAATCACTGCGGCTTTGGTTGTCTTCATCTCCTGCTCAATGTCAGCTACTGGTAGCATCCCTCCAGATTTGGAAAGTATTTCATGAACTTCTAGCGCAATTTGATCAAGTTCTCCACGGTATAGAGGCTGCTTTTCTGATTTAGGATCATGGAACTCTGGTAAGATCTCTGGGAATTTTGGAAACATTTTGTCGGGCTTTATTCCAAGTCTCTCACTTGCTCCTGAGGCAAGGAACACATGCTGTCTTCCATTATCAGGCATGATAAATAGATGCTTTCTATCTGAAATAAATTTAAATAGCTTATGTTTCATGTCAATGCCAAGGGCAAACTTGCAATATTCTCCCACCAATGGTAGGCTTACAGGTTGGTTGGTTTTGCTCCCATGGGCTAGCATGAAAAGCACAATATCCCTCTCCAGGAGATTGTAATCAACATGGTCTATGGATATACTAGGATCGAGATTAAATGACCCGGGATCCTTTATAGATACTATGCAAGTTCCATCCTCCCTGGAAGAAAAAGGGGACAAAGTCAGAATTAGGCACAGTTTAGAAATTCCATGCAGATTTCCAGCAAAAAAGACAATCTAGTACCTCTCAGTAAAAATGAAATGCTGCGGGTGCCGCAGGAAAAGTTTCTTTAATCCACCTTTAGGGTGCTTGGAGCGAACTGAATTACCCAACACCGAGAGATATTCACTGTTATTTTCTTTTCTCAGCAGCAACTGGACAATAAAAGCTATAATATCTACATCTTCATCATTCATTATTTTACTACAGGTAAAATATAATAATACATAATTGTAATTGCCATGAAACGTCCTACTGTAATTTGAAAAATTGTAATAGAGTCCTGCAGGGTGCATGCAGTAAACCCAGCCAAGTCATTGACTTCTTTCTTCTCGTTGCATTGAAAGGAAGAGTGATACACATCACTTGTATGTACCTGATGATCGGAATGCTTGCAGAGAAGTCCCCTGTGGTAGGGGTCCCATGGATAGGCAATATGTGTGCTCATGCATTGACCAACTAGGGCAATGGTGTTCACTCGGATTCTGGTCTAGAATACAAGAACGACCCATCCAGTGAAAATTACCATATTTTATTTTATCAGAAGAGAAAATATACAAAGTCATACATATCACAGGTCAAGAATAAGATGGACTACTCTTTGAAACCTCATGCGACACTGTCAAAGCCAGAGGGACCAGTGTTAGTCTGTATACTGGATGGCTGGGTATGTTTCAACATATATATACACGTATAATTATCAATAAAGAGCTGAAAAGATTCACAACACGCTAACATCACTGCTGTTTCCCTGAACAAATTCCTCGCATGAGGGTGGTCCGAGTCCGTTGCAGACCATTCCTGGGCATATAACTAAATCTAATGGATCTATAATTATCATTGAATAATGCAGGGTGAGAATGTGAGCAAAGACAAGTTCAATGCGGTATTCTCTGCCAAAACACCGTGCTCAGATTCCCTTCGATCAGTGCCAGGCCGCTGGAGGACAATACGCGCCCATGGAAAGGCTGTCGGTCTCCCCAGTGATGATGATATGGGAAATTCTGAAGTTGGACATAATGCCCTCGGTGCAGGGCAGGTGATCAATCAGGGCGCTTCCTTGGTCGACAAGGCACTGGAGGATGGGTCACTCTTCACTGGTGCAGGTTGGGAATATGTGTCTCAGAACATTCCAGACGGGACATTGCATCTGATTGGTCTTCTTTCAGATGGTGGAGTTCACAGTAGAACTGATCAACTCTTCGGTATTATCCGAGGGGCTGTGGAGAGAGGAACAAAGAAGATCAGGGTCCATGTTCTGACTGATGGGAGGGATGTTCCTGATGGCTCTTCGTTGAGATTCGTCAAAGAACTGGAAGAAGTATTAAAAGAAGTCTCTGAGAAAGACTGTGATGCCAAAATTGCTTCGGGAGGTGGAAGAATGTTTGTCACAATGGATCGTTATGAAGCAGAATGGGACATTGTCAAGAGAGGATGGGATGCTCACGTGCTTGGAGAAGCTCCCAACAAATTTACGGACGCTTTAACTGCAGTGAAAACTTTGAGAAAAGAAGATTCGGAAAAGCCAGTAAGTGACCAATGGCTTGAACCATTTGTAATTGTTGATGAGGCTGGTGCCCCTGTTGGAACAATCAAGGATGGAGACTCTGTAGTCATCTTCAACTTCAGGGCTGATCGGGTGATTGAACTTAGTAAAGCCTTCGAATATAAGGAATTCACTGCATTTGATCGTGTGCGATTCCCAGACGTGAAGTTTGCCGGAATAATGCAATATGATGGTGATCTAAAGCTCCCAGCTAATTATTTGGTGCCACCTCCTGCTATTTCTAATGTCTCTGGAGAGTTTCTGGCCAAGAATGGTCTGAAAACATTTGTTTGCTCTGAGACGCAAAAGTTCGGGCATGTCACCTTCTTTTGGAATGGTAACAGAAGTGGATACTTTGACGAATCCCTTGAGACCTACCTAGAAATTCCATCTGATATCTGCCCATTCAACGAAAAGCCAGACATGAAAGCAAGAGAAATCACTGCAGCTGGAAAAGAAGCTTTAAGATCCGGTAAATTCGATCAGATTCGTATCAACTTTGCCAATCCTGATATGGTTGGTCACACTGGAGACCTCGATGCTACCATAAGTTGCTGCGAACTTGTTGATAATTGTTTGAAGGAGCTTTTGGATGTTGTCGACGAGGTTAATGGTCGTTTTATCGTCACTGCAGACCATGGAAATGCTGATGATATGGTTCAACGTGCTAAAAAGACGCTCGAACCATTGTTTGAGGATGGCAAGGCCATTCCATTGACATCTCACACCTTGGCCCCTGTTCCAGTCGCAATTGGTGGGGCAGGCCTTCCAGACAACGCCAAATTTAAGGAAGGATTTGAAGAGGCTGGACTCGGAAATGTTGCCGCGACTTTCCTCAATTTGATGGGATATGAAGCTCCTGGTCATATGGAACCATCACTCATCGCATAGTTCGATATTGTGTTCTGTGTTGATCAGGAATTTCATGACCCGCTTGTTTTACACAGGTGGGATGTATACTTCTTAATGTTTCAAATGTTTAATTTGAGCATAGCGCTGATAGAACTCGCGTTCATACCAATACAGGAGGCATACTTGTCCTGAAATAAAATGCGAAATTTTGTGGCTCTATCCAGACTGTTTTGTGTGTAAGAGTTATTAATTTTTATTCAGAAGTTCTACAAGTCTGTTGATGTTTTCTCTGCTTCCAAGTGATATCGGGCTCCTGTCGTGGATCCCAGCAAGTGGAGGCTTTTCCATTATCCTTTTACCCTCACCATCAATAGCCAAACCTCCTGCTTGTTCCATTAACATTGCCATTGGATAACACTCGTAAAGCATTCGAAGCTTTCCATTCTTGTTCTTTTTATCCGCGGGATACATAAAGATACCTCCATATAGCAGAGTTCTGTGAACATCGGCAACCATAGATCCCACATATCTTAATGAACATTTTCCAGATGCCTTTTGCTCCTCTACATATGCCTTGGTTGCAGCGTCCCAGTGGGCAGCATTTCCTTCGTTAATGGAATAAATCGACCCATAATCAGGGAGCTTAACATTCGGATGAGTCAAGACGAATTCTCCGAGAAAATCATCCAGAGTAAACCCAGCGACACCATCACCTGTCGTCAACATGAGGTAAGTCATTGACCCATACATGCAGTAGCCTGCAGCAACCATGTCAACTCCAGGCCTTGTCACATCAGACAGGTCTCCTTTTGAGTCCGGCTTCACTTTATAAATACCAAAAATGGTACCGATAGATACCCCGCATTCAATATTAGAGGAGCCATCGAGTGGATCGAAAACAACGCAGTAGTCACCTTTCTGCTCAGGGCCTATGATGATGGCCTCTTCCTCCTCCTCTGTCACAAGGACAGCACACTGTCCACTTTTCTTCAGAACGTTTTTGAAGACCTCATTTGCAACGACGTCCAACTTCTTTTGATCTTCACCCTGTACGTTTTCACTGCCAGCCTTTCCCAACACATCATTTCCTGCAACACCTGCCCTCCTTACAGATGTTGACAAAAATTTGCACCCAACACAGATGGAATTCAATAGAATGGTCAAATTACCCCTGGCCTGTGGATTCCTGTGTTGTTGATTCAAAATCCACGCAGAGAGTGTGAATGGATCAGTCTACACAAGGATATAATATATCAAAATGAGTCATCTATGCAGGTTTCTGTGCTATGCTCTGCTAGGGTACAATACCCTAAATAGAGCGGCAAATATTCGGTCCTCGTGCACAATGGTGAGACAGCAAGATCAATCGATCTTCACCATTTGTCACTATTTTGATGTCAATCAAACACCCACCTGAACCATTGTCGCATCAGCCCCAGCTTGAGCCATCTCTTCGGAAACGTAACTACTATGTGGACAGTGTCTTAGGGAATGGATCTTTCTTTTCGTTATATTCGATATCTTCGAAGCCTGCTTTTTACAAAATTTATCGTGTACAAAGTAGAAATGCAAGGATCATGTGAGCAAATGTCTTAATCCTCCCCTCTGAATGAGTTACTCTCATGAGCTCATATTCCTCATCTGAGTGTCCTTCTTCTTGAGGACATGGGTACTGATGAGTGGATATCATGGAGATCATTCAGAGGCTATTCATTCCTTTGACAGCAGTGAGTATTCCGTATTTGATGTACTGGCACATGGGATTACACCAGGATGATTGAAGGCTATATGGTAATGTAGTCCCCATCAAATTAGACGAACTTGCGTCTCTCAGGAAGTTTTCAAGATCTGCATACATCGTATCACGGTAGTATGATCCTACAGCACGATCGTGAATATGCCAATATTGCCAACGGTTGGCATGAATGCCCACTATACAGTGCAATATATTGCCCAATTCTGATATGCAGATTTGATGGCTGAAGACGACGAAGCCAGCCGTTATGCAATAAAATATTTTAATTATAGAAGATAGAACAGCCTCCTCACCAGCTGTGGTACCCATGGCTCCAGGACAAGACGACGGGCTTGAACTTCAGCAAGAGCCTTCGCCATTGGCAGTTCTGCAGTCGGTTGGAAATCGGCTCTATTTTCATTGGGGAGTCGGGAATGAAATATTTTGCTCTGATCTTTATAACCAAACAATTCCATATGACCATCGGAGTGAGCGTGAAAATGAAAGCGTGTCCACTTCCAACTGCATCCGCTGGGGTGGCCAAGGGCCTGCACAGCGCAGGGTGGCTTATGATACTTGTTCTAAGTATCTAGAGTACGCTACCGAATTGAATATAAAGTCAAGCTCCAGCAAGAATTCTCAGGCCCTTGGCAAGTCTAGCATGGCAGCCCTTGAGTTTGCTCAGTCAATCAGTGATATTTTGGGAGCAACAACTATTTCTAGCGGAAATGAAACTGATGACGTGCTACAAGTGGTTGAAGAGAAGGCTCTTTGGGATCTCCTCTGTTGTTTTGTATTTGATTCGTCCAAGATTCAGAGGACCCACTCTACGACAGATATACCCGACATCTCAGGCTGGTATTATGGTAATGCAACAGCTATGTGTGGAATGCCCTCTAAAGCCCCCTGGTCGGATGATATGATCAAGTACTTACAAAAGGCTGATGTTCCAGAACTTGAAGATGTTTATTGGGCTGTTTTTCTGAGGCTAGTCTCACTGGGGTGGATCTCAGATGCTTTGGATGTTCTAGGGTTGCATTCTGCTTGGCTACAATGGGACTCTGCATCTGATGATAAAACTCCAGCAGATGTTTCAATTTTAGAAAATATCAGTTCTCTTCTTAGGCGGTTCCCTATCTTAAATGACAATGCATCCTCTGAGACAAGCCTTACCCGGAGATTTGATACTATGAGTGACTTATTTGACTATAGAAAGTCATGGTTGGACCAGTGCGCTCAATTACAGAAAGATTCACATGTATGGGAGGAATGCGCCATGAAAGCTCCGGAGACAAAGAATGGTTGCTTGGCTTGCCTCAATATTCTCCTGGGAGATGAGAACACAATACATAGATTTTCTCACTCTTGGTGTGAGATATTGATTTCAGAGATCACACACAAGTATCCAGATTTAACTAGTTTATCAGGGATGAAGCAGATTCTGATGGATGTGATATCGAAAAAACCTCCTGAGAATCATTTTGAAATTGCTGTTGCATCAATTATTGAGCATGGATGTGAGATGGATCACCAGGCAATAATCAGTTCATGTTCTCATCTAGTGTCTGACTGGTTTCTTTGTCATATTCCTCTTATTTTAGAAATGCATCCCCATGGTCCAGGTCCCCTTCACACACCTCTTTTGCATGTTGGTGGTGACCAAGCAGAGTTTTTCATGTTGGATTACGCATGTGCTTTGGCCTCAAATTCATTAACATGGCAGTTGGCATCCAGGTATCTAGGTTTCTGTTCAAATCACGGAAAAGAAGCATTTATTGCGACATACAGGATGTTACCGCTTTGTGTAACGGGGGCCATGGCAAGACAGGCTGTAAATTTGGCACAAGAATATGGGTTGGGAGAGCTGTGTGGATCCATCCAAAAGCAGCAAGGAGCTCTTTGCTGGCAAAATGGATTGTATGGATTAGCTGCTTATTGGTATGCTCTAGCTGGCGACATGTGCAATATGGATATATGTCTTGGTGGCCTAAATAGTACAGAGACTGCTTTAAACTCAAAAATCTGTGAAAACACAATCAATGATCTAGAGGAATGCATTGATGCCCTCCATCTATCAGAAGCTGCACATCCTGGTCCAAATTATACCGTTCTTCTCACGAGGATATGCGCTTTTAAGAAAACTAGAAGATGCTTTGAGAGAGTCACAGATGTGTTGAGAAGGGTGAACGAGAATCTTCGGATTCACTGCATGAAGTTGTTGGTCAGCTCCATTCCAGAAATCACGCCAGGGTTCCTGAAAGAGGAAGATCTGATATTATTGTTGGACTATGTGAATTCGATGGGTTCTCATTCCCATGAAGGAACTGTAACGGCTTCCAGAAAGCGGCTGATTCAGCTCATTGCATTGCTGGATATCAATGCTACTTGAGTTATACAGTACTTACATGTATACAATATTTCAGTCATATAATACAGATACGTTTAATTAGCCCTAGAAATGATTTTCGTTCCCCTAAAATTCGTTGAGATTCCCATCTTGCGTAAATGGCACTCCTCTTTCACATCTGAATCAACTAGATCTACATCCAACCATTTGCCCATAAGCTTTCTCACATTTTCAGCAAATAAGATAGGGTCATTTTGCTCCTCTATTGAAGGCTGGTAAGGATTCAGGATCTCTATTTCACAATGGTGGACGATCTGGGAAAGGAATCTCCATACATGGAGAGCATCACTGAATGGAATACCCCATCCCACATTGAAATGTCTACAAGGGTATTTTAATAGAACTGGGACAACAGGTTTGCCAGGAACAAAGGATCCTTTCCTAAATTTCAATAGACACGGTTTTGGCTTTGTTGTGGCCTCTGGAGCAAGGGCAAACACAGGAAAGTCCTCCGCCTCGCAAGATCTCTTTGTGACTGCCTCCTGAGGCTCCAAAGTAGTACACGTTGACTTGTTTGGTTTATCATCAGATCCCGCTCTAGATATAAAAATATACTGCAATGCTATGGTAATTTTGCCCACGAGCGGTATGGTCGCCACACCGGCTTTAGCCACTCCAGAACAGGGCGCCACACAACCTAAAAGAACGATAGGATCACAATAGGATACATGGTTGAACACCATGGTATAATTAGGTTCATTTCCGTTTCCTGTACCATTCTTCTTTCGATGATCAACTTTTTTCACCCAGTAGAATCCCCCTATGAATAATATTATCCGTGCCCCTCCCCCAATAATGGCACCAAGCATGTTTCGGGATAATGGCACCAAGCATGTTGTCCTCCTCCCAAGAGGCTCCCTTTCTATTCGTCCTTCACAGTTTTGTAGCATCACCACAATTGCTGATGGTATATACACAATAAATAGAACTATGATTATCAAAATAAACCGTATCAGAGCAACTGGTGCCATAATTATCAACTTTACACCCTCATATAGGGTGATCGGATGTCCGACATCCAGGAACGGACTATTCTCGTAGTCCGTGCTCTCTGAATCCTCTGCCATCTCTATAATAAGAATAATAAACCATAATGATATAAAATTTAAGGTCTATTATTTAAATGACAGAGGTTGATACATATCATCCGATTTTACATGGCATTGGTCCACGTGGTACGTACCACGGCCTGTCCATCATGGGCACTTTCCAAGGCATTTGGCAAATGTTGGGGTGCCAACCTATGCTTGATTTCTTCCCATTTGATGGCATCTCTTGGAAAAATGGGGTTAAGATATGATCAATGATCGGGAGATGGGATGATCTTTGGTATAAAGAAGAAGCAGAGAGAACCTTATTGGTTTTATTCATGTCGGAGTTCCCAGTCTGCAAAGATGCCTCGTTTACTCTCCCCCCAAAAGTGGTTCCGATTCATTTGTTGAGAATTTCGATGAGCATGCTACATAATTTTTATATGTATATTTTATAATCTCAAACTTCTACAATGGAGGATAACGGCAACATATCTTGTCGTGAAGTGCTCTCGAGCAAAAACCTTTCAGACCTGTTGAGGTCTCAGAAAGTTATAACCGTTCGTTCGTGCTCTTCGGTGGAGCAAACACTACGGGTACGATGGATATTTTTGATTATATGATTTAAAATGACATCTCAACGGGATAGCGTGAGCGCAGGTTCTGGCAACGCACAAAATTTTGTCTGCCCCAGTTGTCAAAACGGCGTCGGCACTCTCGTTGGATGGCCTTGTGTTGGAAGAAAACTCTCCAAATCACACCTCTGACAATGGCAGTGCTCTTCTTGATACGATTAGTGGATTTATTGACATTAGGGATGTTCTGTCATCATTCCTGAAGGAGCTGGATATGGATACATTGCAGAATGCAAAGATGCTGAGGCGTATGAGAATCTTGGAAGAAAAAGGCCAGGATTTTGCATGCAAAACGGTAGAAAGCCTCAAATCCCTTGGGAGTGATGGATCGTTTTATAATTCAGATGAAGCTAGAAATGCTTCCATACTGACTATGATTCAAGATGGTTTTTTAAATGTTGAGAATAAAAGTGGAGGATTTGGTGGCACTCGCAAGCGCCATGTTGTTCATAGATTGGCTTTAATTGACAATGCCGGTGAATTATGTCACGTTGTCTCACAGAGTGACGTAGTTAAATTTATTTTTGAAAATCTGGGAGAGTTTGGTGACGATGTCGCAAGGTATACCGCAGAGAGCCTTGGGTTTGTCAAGGGCCAAGACCATGTCGTCAAAGTGTCCCCAGAATGTCCTGCGATTGATGCCATGATACTGATGGAAGACAAAGACATCAGCGCAGTAGCCGTTGTCAATGCTCATGGTGCTATTATCGGGAACTTTTCCATTTCAGAACTGAGAAACATCATGTCTGAGCATTTTGGTTCCCTTGCGTTACCAGTTGGGGAATTTTTGGCTCTGGAACATGGTACAGAGTATGCTGGGTATGCCGTCACGAAAGATTCTGGCTCAAGTCCACCTCCTATGGGATCTTCACCTAAACCATCAGAACTGGGTTTTAAATTTGCCCAGGACAGGGAGATGAGACAGAGAAGCACGAATGCTCCAGGCCACGAAGTCGGCCAGCGCCTGATAACATGCTCACCAGATACACTATTGCCAGAGATCATGTCCACTATTGTCAGCAATAGGCTTCATAGAGTGTATGTTTGCAGTGATGACATGACCCCTTGTGGGGTGATAACGTTGACGGATTTATTACGTAAACTGACTTCAATGTGATCTTCTTGAGAATTCTCAGTAATCTATCCCCTGGCGAGGAGATTGTCACCCAAGTATGGTTTATGAAGTAAACTAAAGCGGATCAATACTATATGGTCACATCTAGTACATAAGATCGATTATCTTTCAATCCATGTAGCAATGAATGCGGCTTTGCCAAGTAAAGTTCAATTGAAGTTGCAACTTTAAAGTTTCAAGAAATCGATTTCTATTCCAATTAATTGGATTGCGATTTCTGCCAAAAGGATTCGATTCGATTCCCTGAAACACGATCCTTTCAATCGAAGCATGTCATTCCATTTATTAATATTACATTAGTTCTATTCTTGTGATATGCACTGAGTGCGGTTTCTTTGTCTGCCGAGAACATGGGTTGTCTTTGTTCAGACGTTCTCCATCTTCTCCACTAGGACCGCTCCTGTGTATTCAGGCTTCAACTCTTAGGTGTCCAATAGTCGTATAAGAACTATGGAATTGCATTCAGACCTTAAAGAGTTTGCACCTCGTGACCATTCGAAGGAGTACAGTATAGTCTACGTTATAGGCGAAAGCACGTCTCACTGTGGTTACTGTGGAAAGAGCGGGAAAGAATCTTCAGTCAGCTATGGAATGCATGCTGAATCATTGACAGTGTATGCATACCAATCTCTTCTCGACAGGGGTTGGAGAAGATCTGGGAAATGGCTTTACAAGCCAGTTCATTGCAAGACTTGCTGCCAGCTTCTCACAATTAGATTGGATGTGAACAAATTCGAGGAGAGCACGTCTCAAAAGAGGGTTAGAAGGCGCTGGGCATCTTTTCTTGGAAGAAATGGAAATTTCGATTCCAATGTTATGCAAAGACAGGATCAGGAAGGCCATTTCTTCGAAGGTGGATCCCCAAAGCGTCCCAGGGAGGATGATTTTGATGGGGCATTGGCACTCAAGATGCAAAACACTCTGGGGCAAACGAAAAGGCAGAAGAGCAATGTTTGCCTGACTTCTTTAGATTCTTTGCATGATAATGAATCTCCATCATTAGGGTTTTCCGAGAAGCTTCAGGTGGAGTCTGTGGAAAATGATTGCAAACAAAACGAATCCAAGAGTATCACAGATGTCATAGCCAGTGCTTTGAATAATGCTGTGACAAAATTGAAACAGATTGGAAATATACCAAACATAGAATACCCTTACGTTGTGGTGAGAAAGGGAACCGAAAAGCAGAGAAAAGTCTGTGGAAAAGATCTAGTGTTCACATCTAATGTAGCTCTAGCTATCGCTGGAAAAGCCAAGGCACAGGGGATACCAATCTCTGCGGAAGACGTGGCTGACTATTTACTCAATCACCTCTGTCTTGATATTAACTCTTTATATATCAAGAGAGTCCATGGGCATTTGAACATATACAACAAAGGAGAAGAGATTCAGAATAATGTCAAATGTCATCAACCGAGAAAGAATCTTGATCCCCAAGGTAACCAAGGTGTTGGCCTCAAAAGCAAGCATGAGTTCAACGTCGTTACTGTTCCTTCTTCTGATTCCCAGATTCCAGAGGTGGAATTTGAGCTTTTTCGGAAGTACCAAACAATTCATCATAAAGATGACCCTGAATCTGTCACTGTGGAATCGTTCAAGAGGTTTCTTTGTGAGTCTCCATTAATTACTGTACCTCCTGACAATTGTCGAAGCATCCCTTCCAGTGGTTACGGATCATTTCATCAGCAGTATTGGTTGGATGGGGAATTAGTTGCTGTCGGAGTCATAGATGTTTTGCCAAAGTGCTTATCTTCAAAGTACTTCTTTTGGGATCCCAACAAGGCGAAACTATCCCTTGGGACTCTGGCATCGCTCTTTGAGATTGACTGGATTAAAATGCAGTCACAAATAGCGCCAGATTTGAAATATTACTACTTAGGATACTATTTGCATAACTGTCATAGGATGCGATACAAAGCGTCGTTTAGCCCAAGTGAATTGCTTTGTCCAACTTCATATGAATGGGTTGACATTTCAAGTATATGTAGCGATTTGGATAGTGGTAATCCTCCATGGAACTTGTACAATAGAGGAACTCAAGTTCGTGAAGAAAATGAAACAAACGCAGTGGAAGATGTAGATGAAGTGAATCTTATTATCCCGTTTCATGGGGGATCTGTTCGGACTCCTCTGAGGACTGGCAAGGTCATAAAATTTGGGGCTCTGAGGAAAATGGGGCTTTTGAAATCATGTGAAGCTAACGAACATCTAAAGATTCAAATAAAGGAATGGATGAATATGGTCGGCCCTGTCTGGGAAAGCATGCTTTATGCTGTTTGATATATGCGCTGACTGGGAAAGTCATTTTGCTAGTATGGCCAGAAAGAAACAGGGGCGAGGTACTGAATTATTAGAGTCCAAATTCAGATATTTTAAGTTATATGGTATTTCATACAATAATGATTGTAAAGCAAAAGTCAATAAATCCCCATGTATTAGCCTAGCCTATTCGAGCCAAGCCATGATTGGATGAAATGAAATGTTGCTTTGGCTGCAGTGGCTACATCATCTGGATCAACGAATTCATCTGGATGATGGCTAACTCCCTTTTTGCATCTGACGAACATCATAGAAACTGGACATATATCTGACATTGCTATGGCATCATGTCCTGCACCTGATGGTAGCACGACCGGTTTCGAACCAGCATGGCATGTTTCACTCTGCTCCTGGGATAATTGTATGGCACTCTCCAGTTGTTGCGTCAAATCCCGATCCATGGTCACAGAGTTAGCAGTGTGTGTCACATTAAAAGAACAAGTTAGCTTCCTAATAGAACATTCTTCAACTAACTTATCTTGGAATTTATTGAGAATATTACTTCTGGATGAATCAGAAAGTGATCTAACATCAACAGTAAAGTTGACCATTCCAGGGATAACATTTGAAGCATCAGGCCATACATTTAAGGATCCTACTGTACAAACCAACGACGAATCATTTAATTTATGGTCCGCTGACATCTCATCCACATCCGCAATGCCCAAGCACAATTTTTCTAGATAATGGATAAGGAATGCAGCGCCAGCCATTGGATCTTTCCTAAGTTTCATTGGTACTGTTCCTGCATGCCCTTGTTCACCTAATATACTAATTAAAGCTCTTGACTGTCCAGCAATGCCACTCACTACCCCCAAGGGTTGTTTCTCCTTCTCAAGCATTGGTCCTTGTTCAATGTGAACCTCTAAATATCCAGCAAACTCCTTCTTACTCACCGCAGTTTTCAGGATATCATCAACAGTCAGTGATGGATTCATCTGAAGAAGGATATCAAGAAAAGTTTGCCCATGGGCATCTATAATATTCGAAAGGGTCCCCTTTGAAAAGAAGCCAGCAAGCCCTCGGCTCCCCAAGAATGTGGACTGGAATCTAACACCTTCTTCATCACTAAATGCGACGACTTCCAGCGACTTGGGTAGAAGAGACCCCTTAAGAGCATCCTTCAAAAGGTTATTGCAATCAAAGTCGTCATCAGCTTCGTCCAGTAGAGCCAAAAGCCTTTCATTGTGAATCAAGTCCTTTTGAACAGCTGCCTCAAGTAAAATTGCTTTTAAAGCAGCCACACCTACTAAAATGCCCATTGCTCCATCATAAATACCTCCGTCTATAACAGTATCATAATGTGACCCAATCAACAAAGCAGGACCTCCCATTGACCCTTCGTAACGTCCTCTGACATTTCTAAAGTGATCCATCCTGGTTGACAATCCAGCCTGAGACATCCAGACATCCAGCATAGAAGCCGCTCGCCTGTGACCGCCATCAAGAAATGTTCGCTTCAAGTATAAATTCTCATCACTGACGTTCCCTAGAATTTCTATATGCCTGTTCAACTCTACATGGAAGAGGTGGTTCAATATCCTTGGGTGCAAGGCAGACTTGGTCGACACTGGGTTCAAGTTTCCACGATCACCTATTCCCGAGCTACTACAACAGCATAACAATCCAAAAAGCACAAATGAAAACAGATTATTAGAAACCTGAGATCGGATGCCACTCATTTGCCTCAGTAACCTGAACTTGTTCGGATTTGTTTTCGACACATAGTTGGCTTCGTCACCGAATAATCAGTCCTATCGACAAAATGAGGTTTATAACACATGAAGCATGCTTTTCAAGCAAAATTTAAAATCTATCAGGGCCCATTCCACACGCTCACGAGTCTTAGATGAACTTGGAACCAGATATTTACTTGGGCAACATGAGAATGAAGCTTCAAGAGGCCAGCCAGATATTTTGTAAGCACGCTGTCACGTTTAGCGCTCTTGAGTTTATATCCTGATTGTATGTATGCTCCATATGGGCTTTTAGCTTGTGCTTGGCCGGAATAAAGCGTATCTCATGCCAGAACACTGGCACATATGTGTGTGACCTGCAGAAGCATCTGGGG
>PJEL010000282.1_pt1 | contig 61077 bp, 60 predicted proteins | sample 1853271 | NCBI WGS metagenome assembly PJEL01 (sample SAMN08108733, study PRJNA415343) | Invertebrate metagenome, whole genome shotgun sequencing project. | host: Globobulimina | place: Sweden: Gullmar Fjord | collected 2015-08
TATGAAAATTCGAATTATTGCGATGTTGTTTTTAGCACTGTTAGTAACAGGTTGCACATCATTGCTGGATAAACATGTTAGTTGGGAATATGAAAAGCCTGAGCAGTTTCCTGTTCTTCGGGCGGTAGGTTATGCACCAATATCAGCTCAAGGCGGCAATGATCCACAAATTAGGCAAATAATGGCAATGCGAGCATCAAAATTAGACGCCTATAGAGAATTAGCCGAGCAGGTTTATGGTTACCAGATCAAAGGAAAGTCGGAAGTTAAGAATTTAATCGCTCAAGATGATCAACTTAAGGCAAAAGTTGAAGGTGTGATCCGAGGTGCCAGATTAGTCAAGTCTTACCCTGTAGGAGACACTTACGCCACAGAACTTGAACTCGATATGAAACTAGTTTTCGATTTGTATCGTATCAATACCCGCCCAAGAAAAATAAAGAAAGTAGAATACTACTAACAATCTGTAAATGTTCAGATAAGGTGATTGAAACTCAAGCCAAATCACATGGCTGATTTACCTCAATCAGGTATGATTCTACTATAATTTTTAAATCATTTATTAGTAGGATCTATTCATGTTCAGAAACCCAATTCTTTGGATTGTTATTGTTTTGTCAGGTATGTTGGCTATCGCTTTTTGGCCATCAGAGCAAAAGAGTGAAATGCAACGAGGTGGTGGCTCAATATTAATAGAAGTCGCTGAGGCAAAAACAATTCCTTACAACGAAGAAATTGCAGCACTTGGTACCGCACAAGCCAATGAATCTATTGATTTAAAAGCCAACAGCACAGACAGAGTTGATATTGTTCACTTTGACGATGGTCAGTTTGTTGAGGCAGGACAGTTATTGGTAACAATGCGTCACGATGAAGAAAAAGCCAACGTAAATGAATTCAAGGCAACCTTAAACGAACATAGAAGACAACTTAAGCGTTTAAAAGATCTTGAAAAGCAAAGCGCGACTGCGGCCAGTGCAATTGAAAAGCAAGAAAGCTTGATCGAATCCACAGAAGCACAACAGCAAGTTGCAAAAGTCAGACTCGATGAAAAGTTCATCAAAGCCCCATTTTCAGGTCAAGTTGGCCTACGTCAAATAAGCCCAGGACAACTGATAACAACAAGTACTAATATTGTTACTTTAGATGATGTAAATAAAATAAAAGTCGAATTCCAATTATCTGAAAAGTATCTAACTGCAGTAGAAGTTGGCCAACAAGTCAGCGCCATGCATGTTGCATTCAAAGCACCCTTTGTAGGCGTCATAGACAGTATCTCATCAAGAGTCGATAAAACTTCAAGGGCGTTTTCAGTAAGAGCCATCTTTAATAACGAAGCTAAGTCTTTAAGACCTGGCATGTTACTGCAAATAAAGGTAACTACAGAAGCAAGCAACGCTTTAGTTATTCCAGAATCTGCAATTATTCCAATAAATAACCAGCATTTTGTTTATGTTTTAAATGGCGATAATAGTGTTTCTAAAACAGAGGTGGTTTTAGGAAGAAGAAAGCCTGGTTCAGCGGAAGTGGTGAAAGGTTTGTCAGCCGGTGATCAAGTCGTATTTAAAGGTGTACTAAAAGTGCGTGACGGCGCTCAAGTGACAACACCGAATAAGGATGCGTAATTATGTTGCTCTCTGATATCTCCGTAAAACGACCGGTTTTTGCAACGGTTGTAAATCTACTGCTAGTTACCTTCGGTATTGTTGCCTTCTTTATGTTGGCCCTTAGGCAATACCCTGATATTGACCCTCCAATTGTGTCGGTAAGTACTTCCTACCCTGGTGCGTCAGCAGAAATAGTTGAAAGCAAAATAACTCAAATCCTAGAGTCTCGTATATCGGGGATCTCAGGTGTTAAAAATATTAACTCGAGCTCACGTAATGGTCGCTCAAACATCACCATAGAATTTAAAACAGCGGTGGATATTGATGCCGCAGCCAATGATGTAAGAGAACGAGTCTCTAGAGCTCTGCGCAGTTTACCTGACCAAGCGTTACCACCAGAAGTATTCAAAGCCAATGACGATGAAGATGTGGTTGTATGGTTTGTATTGAACTCAGAAACCATGAATACATTAGAGCTGACAGACTATGCTAAACGTTACATTGTAGACAGATTTGCTGTTGTAAATGGGGTTGCTCGTGTGAGGCTTGGCGGAAGTCGAGATTACTCGATGAAAGTATGGCTGGATAAAGATGCCATGGCCGCTCGCGGCGTGACGGTTGCTGATATTGAAAATGTGCTTCGTCGCGAAAATGTGGAATTGCCAGCAGGCGAAATAAAATCTATTGATCGCGAATTTAACGTTCGAATAGCAAGAGCTTATAAAACCCCAGAGCAATACCAGTCTATGGTAGTAGCAAAAGGTGATGATGGTTATTTAGTAAGGTTAGGCGACGTTACAAAAGTTGAGTTAACCGCACAAGATGATGAAAATACCTTTAGAGGGAACGGCGCAAACATGATTGGCTTAGGGATCATTAAACAGTCCAAAGCCAATACTTTAGATGTTGTAGAAGCCGCGAGAGCTGAGATGGACAATATCCGAGCGACATTGCCGGAAGGGACATCAATTGAAGACTCCTATGATTCATCTGTTTTTATCGCCAAGTCGATTGATGAAGTTTATAACACTTTATTTATCGCTATATTTTTAGTTGTTCTGGTTATCTACCTATTCTTAGGTAATGTGCGCGCTACCTTTATTCCAGCTATTACTGTGCCAGTTGCATTGGTTTCTACCTTTACGGTACTTATGGTTTTAGGCTTTTCTATTAATTTACTTACTTTATTAGCGTTAGTACTAGCCATTGGTTTGGTAGTAGATGACTCTATTGTTGTGCTTGAAAATATTTATCGAAGAATGGAAGAGGGCGAACCACCACTATTAGCTGCTTATCAGGGTGCCAGAGAAGTAGGGTTTGCCGTTATAGCCACTACATTAGTATTGGTTGCGGTGTTTATACCGCTGGTATTCTTAGAAGGAAATGTTGGTCGTTTATTTGTTGAGTTTGCCATTGCTGTAACCGCCGCTGTTATATTTTCAAGCTTTACGGCACTGACATTGTCACCGATGTTGTGTTCAAAAATATTACAATACCGAGAGCGCGAATCAAAAGTAGGCCAGTGGTTAGATAAAGGTTTTCACAAATTAGAAACAAGCTACGAAGCACAGCTGAACAAAACAGTGTCTAACAAAGCTGGTTTAGTTGTTGTTATGCTTATGTCTCTTGCTCTTATTTACGGGCTATTTAAAACAATCCCACAGGAACTTGCACCACAAGAAGACCGTGGTAACTTTTTCATGATCGTACAAGCAGCCGAAGGTGCGAGCTATAAAAGTAACTTGGCCAATATGGACAAGGTTGAAGAAAAGCTACTGAAGTATTACGAACGCGGTGAAGTAGACCGAGTAATTGTGAGAACACCAGGCTTTGGCGGTGGTGCCGGCATTGCGATTATTGGTATGCCAGATTGGGACCACCGTATAAAACCGACTGAACAAGTGATGGGCGAAATTTCTGCTGAAATGCAGTCCTTAACGGATGTTCGTGCGTTTGCCATTATGAGAAGTGGCCTTGGCGGACGAGGTTTAGGTCGACCGGTTCAGTTTGTATTGCAAGGCGATACTTATGAGCAATTAGCCCAATGGCGAGACATAATTTTAGAAGAAGCTCGTAAAAACCCTAAATTGCTTCGTTTAGACAGTAATTATAAAGAAACTTTGCCACAGGTGCTGGTGGAGATTGATACGCTGAGAGCTGCGGATTTAGGTGTGTCGGTTTCGGATATTGGCCGCACATTAGAGGCAACGCTAGGACAACGTCGCGCGACAACTTACATTGAACGCGGACAAGAATATGAAGTGGTTTTAGAAGGCCCGGATGAAGCATTTGCAACACCTTCTGCGCTTAATGATTTGTACGTGAGATCTGCTAGAACGCAGCAACTCATTCCGTTGTCTAACTTAGTTACTATTAAAGAACAAGCGACAGCGGGCACGTTAAATCGTTATAACAGAATGCGCAGCATTACTATTGAAGCAAACTTGGCCGATGGATATAAGTTAGGCGAGGCACTAGATTTCTTAAACCAAGTTGTTGCTGAGAATATTACTGATGCGGTTCAAGTTGACTATAAAGGTGAGTCTGCGCTTTACAAAGAGTCAGGCAGCTCTATTGCATTTGTTATGTTGATGGCCATGGCTATTACTTACTTGGTGTTAGCGGCACAGTTTGAAAGTTTTGTTCATCCACTGGTGATCATGTTGGCGGTACCATTAGCTGCAGTTGGAGCTTTGATGGGTTTGGAAATCGCGGGTCTAAGTTTAAATATTTACAGTCAAATTGGTTTGGTGATGTTGATAGGTTTAGCCGCCAAAAACGGGATACTCATTGTCGAGTTTACCAATCAGTTGCGAGATAAAGGCGGAGACTTTAAAACATCGTTAATACGCGCTGCAAAGCAACGTTTACGCCCAATTGTTATGACATCATTTTCTACGGTAATGAGTGCGGTTCCGTTAATGCTAGCCAGCGGTGCTGGCGCGGAAAGCCGAGAAGTTATTGGTGTTGTTATATTTTCTGGTGTTGCCTTTTCTACTGTGCTTACGCTTTATGTTGTACCAATGGCTTACTTTTGGATTGCCAGAAATACAGGTTCCCCTAAAGCGGTTGAAAACAAATTAAATGAGCAGTTAGAACAGCAGGCAAACCCTAAAAGTTAATTAAAAGTGACTGAGAACTTAAAACCAGACTCCTTTTTTAATAGGATTTGTTTTAAGCTGATGGAATAAATACAGCGACATAACTAAATGAAGGATGTTGATAGTGATGACAGGCAACCAAAAATTGGTTTTACGCTTGAAGGCGTGGCAAAAAGTATGTGCAGTAGTGTTGGTAAGTTGCATATCGGTGGGCTCATTATCAGCGGTTGCCGGGCCAGGTGAAAAAGCACCAGAAAGAAAGTCGAGCGAAGGCCTTCAAGCTGAACGTATTATTTTTCGAGGTGGTATTTTAATAAATGGTGAAGGCGCACCAGCCAGAGGTCCTGTTGACATTTTAATTGAAAAAGGACGAATTAAAAATATTCGTTCAGTAGGTTACCCTGGAGTGCCAATAAAAGAAAAGGGCAGATTAAAAGCGAAGCCAGGCGATGTTGAAATTGATATAGAAGGTCAATTTGTACTGCCAGGTTTTGTTGATATGCATGGTCACATTGGCGGCTCAACTGACGGAGTACCAGCTGAGTATGTATTTAAGCTGTGGCTTGGTCACGGTATTACCACTATTCGTGAGCCGGGTAGCTTTAACGGTTTGGATTGGGTACTAGAACACAAAAAACGCAGTGAAAAAAATACCATTGTTGCACCTCGCATCGTACCTTACGTTGGATTTGGAATGGGTCATAAAGGGCCTATTTATACTGCTAAACAAGCCAGAGAATGGGTTCAGTTAATAGCAAGTAAAGGCGCAAAAGGCATTAAGTTTTTTGGCGCAACACCTAAAGTAATGGCAGCTGCGCTAGATGAAGCAAAAAAGCAAGGTCTAAGAACCATGATGCATCACGCTCAGCTTAACGTAATGAGCATGAGTGCCTTAGATTCAGCACGTTTAGGTCTTACGACAATGGAGCATTGGTACGGATTACCAGAGGCTTTATTTGAAGACAAGACTATTCAACATTACCCTGCAAACTACAATTACAACAACGAACAACATCGTTTTGCCGAAGCTGGAAAGCTTTGGAACCAAGCTACCGATATTGGCTCTGAACACTGGCAGCAAGTTCGTGATGAACTTATCAGTCTCGACTTTACATTAAATCCAACCATGACCATTTATGAAGCAAGCCGCGATCTTATGCGAGAGCGACAAGCTATTTGGCATGAAGAATATACCTTACCTGTGCTGTGGAAGTTTTTTGAACCAAGCCGCTACGCTCACGGAAGCTATTGGTTTGATTGGACTACGGCCGACGAGATAAATTGGAAAAACAACTTTAAAAAGTGGATGACGTTTTTAAACGATTATAAAAATCATGGCGGTCGAGTTACTACCGGCTCAGATTCGGGCTATATTTATAAGATATTTGGTTTTGGTTATATTCGTGAACTGGAACTATTACAAGAAGCTGGATTTCATCCGCTAGAAGTGATTCAATCCGCAACCTTAAACGGCGCAGAAGCGCTAGGTATGGAAGATGAGATAGGCAGTATCAGTATTGGTAAACGAGCCGATCTAATTATAAGTACTGAAAATCCGTTAAATAACTTTAAAGTTTTGTATGGAACTGGGCATTACAAGTTGGATGATAATAACCAGCCAACCAGAGTTAAAGGTTTACGATTTACGGTTAAAGACGGCATAGTTTACGACTCTCAACAGTTGCTAAAAGATGTGCGTGAAATAGTTAAAGACGCAAAGAATTTAAAATAAAAGGTTACCCATGGCACAAATGTCATTACAAGAGCAGCTTTTAAAAGCTGGCTTAACAAACGAAAAAAAAGCAAAAAAGGCTAAAAAAGCCAGTAAAAAAACACGTGATATGAAGCGTGAAGTAAAAGCTGCGGCAGAAGAAAAGCGTGCGGCGCAATTAAGTAAAGATAAAGAGCTAAATAACCAAATCAAGCAACAAGCTGAGCAAAAAGCGTTAAAAGCGCAAATTAAACAGCTAATTGAAATGAATATGCTTGAGCTAAGAGGTGACGTTACTTATAACTTTATGGATGACAATAAAGTTAAAACGTTGAAGGTCAATTCAGCCGTTCAGAAACAATTGGCTAATGGCCTTTTATCCATTGTTAATTATAACGATGATTATGCCGTTATCCCTTCTGTGGTTTCCGATAAAATTGCACTAAGAGATGACTCGGCACTCGTATCACAAAATGAAATAGAAGAGCCGGACGAGGACGATCCGTATGCTGACTATGTCATTCCAGATGACTTAATGTGGTAAGAATTCAATTGCTAGGCGTCTTGCCAGTTTTTGAAATGTTCCACTAGATAATCTATTGCCAATCGAGCTCTAGCGGGCAGGTACTGTTTGTTTGCATAAACAATCCAGGTAGGTATCTGCTTTTTCCAATAGGGCTCTAGTATTGGCACTACACTCTTATCAATCAAACTAGTTCCATAACTTGATTGAGGCATATAAGAAATCCCCATGCCAGACTCAACAGCTTGCACCAAACTACGTCCACTGTTTGAGCGCCACTTCGGTTTTACTTTTACTGTTACTTCTTTTTTATCATGCTCAAAACGCCAATGATCCGATATCGCTACAATACAGTCATGACTTATTAACTCTTGAGGCGTTTGTGGTGTGCCAAATTTTTCCAGATATTCAGCACTGGCTGCCGCTACGAGTTGTCTATCAACTAACTTTCTGGCAATCAAAGATGAGTCTTTAAGCTGACCATAACGTATTGAAAAGTCGATACCCTCTTGAACAAAGTCGACATATTTTGAGTTGAAATCGATATCAATATTTAGGTTTGGATGTAACTTAGCGAAGTCTAACAAAACGGGCACTATGTAAAGCTCAGCAAACTCTCCCGCGGCGGAGACTCTTAACGTGCCTGTAAGCTCAACTTGCTGATAACTTACCTCTTCATTGGCTTGCGCTAGGCCATCAAGTAAACCTTGGCAGTGCTGGTAATAATTAAAACCCGCGTCGGTTAGTTTGACTTGTCTTGTTGTTCTAGCAAAAAGCGCAACGCCTAAATGCTTTTCAACTTTAGCGATCTGTCTACTAATATGAGACGTAGAAACATTGAGTCGTTTAGCTGCACTTGTGAAACCGTGAGTTTCAGCAACGGCAACAAATTCAGAAATACCGTCAAATGAAAGAGAAGTGCTCATAGTTAAAACCTTTGATAAATGTAATTGTTGCATTATAGCAATAATGTTTTCTAGATAAAGGTTATTATCATAATTGAGGAAACGGTCTACTATATTGATACACACTTATAAATAATCGATAAGGAAAGAAGATGTCTTCAACTTCAAACAAGATTTTAGTATTAGTTACAAATCACGCAACACTAGGCGAGACTGATGAGGCTAATGGCACATACGCTCCAGAAATTACACACGCAATTGATGTATTTAATAAAGCTGGATTGGATTATGACATCGCCTCAATCAAAGGCGGTTCAGCTCCTTTATACGGCACTGATGCAGAAGGTGATGACGTTAATGCTGCAATCTTAAAAGATGAAACCTTTAGCACAAAAATTGAAAATACACTTCTTGCTTCATCGTTAGAATTGGGGCAATACAACGCGGTATTTTACCCAGGTGGTTTTGGTTTATTAACAGACCTGGCTAGCAATGAAGATGTTGCTAAACAGACAGCAAGCCTATACGAAGCTGGTGCAGTTGTTGGTGCTGTATGTCATGGTCCTGCTGGTTTATTACCAATTAAATTATCAAACGGTAAGTTACTAATTGAAGATATTGAAGTAACAGGTTTTACTCGTGAAGAAGAAGTTGAGTTTGGTACTATTGACAAAATACCATACGTATTAGAAGAAAGCCTTACTCGCACTGCTGGCCGTTATGTTAAAACTGCGCCGTGGAGTGAATTTGTTTCTAAACAAGACCGAGTAATTACAGGTCAAAACCCAGCGTCTGCTCATGCGGTAGCAGTTGCAATGGTTGAACGCTTAAATGCGTAATTGATCATAGCTGGCTTTAATCAGGTATTGAATTAGAGAATAAAAAGATTGAGGGGGAATTACATGACGACGCAAACCATGTCTAACATAAAAGCGTTACTAAAGGATCCAACTTTAGTTAAAACAGGCTCTTATATAAATGGTGAATGGCATCAGTCCGATGTTACGTTTGATGTTATTAACCCTTACGACCAATCTTTGTTGGTTTCAGTCAGTGAAGTATCGAAATATAACGATATGAGCTTGGTCAATTCTGCAATTGGTGCTGCTAAAAAAGCACAAGTGGAATGGCAGAGTAAAACGGCCTATGAGCGTTATGACTTAATGATGGCGTGGTTCGACTTGATGCAAAAACATAAAGACGACCTCGCTATTATAATGACCTTAGAGCAAGGGAAACCGCTTAAAGAGTCTCGAGGCGAAGTCGAATATGGAGCCAGTTACGTAAAATGGTTTGCCGAAGAAGGTAAGCGTATTTATGGTGATACGATCCCATCTTTGGCTCCAAATCAAACAATAACAGTCATAAAGCAACCTGTAGGTGTGGTCGCGGCTATTACGCCGTGGAATTTCCCAAACTCAATGTTAGCTAGGAAAATAGCACCAGCGATAGCAGCAGGTAATACAATTGTTGCCAGACCAACAGAGTTAACGCCGTTATCAGCATTAGTTCTAGCGGAATTAGCCGAAAGAGCAGGTGTTCCAAAAGGTGTTATTAATATAGTTGTTGGAAGCAATGCAAAGGAAATAGGCGAAGTATTAACCACTCATGATGATATAGATAAATTCAGTTTTACCGGCTCAACTAATGTCGGTAAGCAGTTGATGAAACAGTGCGCATCAACCGTTAAAAAAGTGTCATTTGAGCTTGGAGGTAATGCGCCCTTTATCGTTTTTGATGACGCGGATATCGATGCCGCCGTTGAAGGTGCTATTAAAGCTAAATTTAGAAACGCGGGTCAAACCTGTGTTTGCGTCAATCGGATATTAGTCCATTCAGCTGTTCATGATGAATTTGTTGAAAAGTTTATAGAACAAACAAAATTACTCGATGTTGGTAATGGTTTAGATGATGTAGATATTGGACCCTTGATACATAAGCAAGCTGCGGACTCCGTTCGAGAGTTAGTGGCCAGCGCCATTGAGCAAGGAGCAACCCAAAGTTACGGACAAATACTAAGCGATACAATGCAGTCGCCTATTGTATTAACCAATGTTAACAACGAAATGGAAATTGCTCAGAACGAGATATTTGGTCCAGTCGCTGCTATTCAAAAGTTTGAAACCGAAAAACAAGCTGTACAACTAGCCAATGATACGCCATTTGGATTAGCGTCCTACTTTTACAGTCAAAATATTAGTAGAGTAGAGCGTGTTAGCCGAGCCTTAAAGTACGGTATTGTAGGTGTTAATGAAGGGCTAATATCTAACGCTGCCGCGCCATTTGGCGGTGTAAAACAATCAGGCTTTGGTAGAGAGGGCTCTTTGTACGGACTCGATGATTATTTAAATATTAAGTACATCTGCTCAACCTATTAACGGTTCCGTTTATTGGTACTTGGCTTGCTAAATATCAAATGTGTTATTAGACTTGGTGTTTATTTAAACGTTTACGTTCTATTTGTAACAAGGAAGCGTTATGAACATTAAACTATTGTCAGTACCAATAGCAGTACCACTACTACTTTCGGTCTTATTAATATCTGGGTGCCAAACCCACAATACAAAATCTACAAACCTAACCACTAATCAAAATGCTGAAGGCCAAGTAACAGTAGAGCAAATGCTGAGCCTTGCCTCAAATCAACTCAATAAAACATTACCTAAAATGATAGATACCGAAACTCGGTTAGATAATTCATATGTAAAAGGTAATCGCTTCTATTACAAAAGCACTTTGCTAAATTATTACGTAGATAATATGGATGTTGATGTTTTTAATGAAGAAATGTCAGAGAATACGGGGAACTACATTTGTAACTCGTCTGATATGATCTTTTTTAAAGAGAATAAAATAATTCTTGTATATTCTTATTACGACGACGACGCTAAGTTTATAAGTGATGTGATCATTGATACTGGAGCTTGCGACAAATTAACGTCAGCAAGCTCAGATACTGAAGAGTGAGCCTTAAGGCTACTTTTCATCTAATTTAGCGCGCAAGTATTTCAACTCTTTAAGAATGTCATCCATTTTATCGTCTTGTTCTGCGGCATGCTCTTCATTAAGGGCTTGTTCTTTTTCGAACCTAGCCTTTCGGTGCTCTTCTTCCATTACATTAACCACAATACCAATAACCATGTTTAAAAAAGCAAAAGCCGTAAAGAATATAAAGGTTAAGTAGAATATCCAGCTCATTGGATAAACGGCCATTGTTTCGTACATTACATCAGTCCAATCCTCAAAGGTCATTACCCTGAATAAGGTAAGTAGGGAAATGGTAATATCGCCCCAAAGATCAGGATTTATATCTTCGAATAACGTACTTCCTATTGCTGCATAAATGTAGAAAATAATAAACATTAGCAGCATGACATAACCAAGCTGAGGCATTGCCTTTATTAAAGACGTTAACAAAATACGGAGCTCTGGAATGAAGGAAATCATTCTTAGTACTCTGAACACCCTAACCAGTCTAGCGATAAGGGCCATGTCAGTATTTTCAATGGGTATTAAACTAATTGCCACGATAATAGTATCGAACAGATTCCAAAAATCATGGAAGAAACGTTTTTTGTTTTCCTCTGTACTAAACCTAATCGCTATTTCAACAATGAAAAAGACAGTAATAAACCAGTCTAAGTAAACTGTGACTTTGTGCATAGTTGAAGAAACGTCATAAGTTTTCACACCAACTAATAGTGCAGACGCAATAATGACGGATATAACAAATAATTCAAAAAGCTTGTTATGACGAATTTTGACTAATTTGTTTTGAATGGATTCTAAGTTCATTTGTTTCTATTTCTCTAGGGTTCGATATTGAAATTGATGTGCAACGAGTAAGTCGGTTAACGTTGATAATTCTGCCTCTGGTATTTCCATTGTTACATTTACTTCTGACTGATAATTAACTTTTAGGATGTTTCCAGACAACTGATCGCACTGATGCCTCAACCACTGCTCGTTGGCAAATGGTAAAACTATGTCAAGAGTAGCTTTTGGCACAATAGGGAGCAGTGTAGCTAGTTGAAAACTTTGTTCAACAGCTTGAGAGTAAGCTCTTACTAACCCACCTGCACCAAGTTTTATTCCTCCAAAGTAACGAATAACAATAACCATCACATTATTTGCTGGCTTATGTTGTAGAACATTCAGCATTGGCTTACCGGCCGTTCCACTCGGCTCACCATCATCAGACATAGCGGCAGATTGTGAATTTGGCGAATCGCCTAAAACATAGGCCCAGCAATGGTGCCTTGCGTCGGGGTATTCCGTTTTTGACTTTGCTAACCATTCCATTCCTTCTGCACGGTCGGCAATAGGAATAAGCCACGTTATAAACTGACTCTTTTTTATTTCTAATGTGTTTTTTATTGTCTCAGCTAACTGATAACGCATTAAAGACTCTGCTTAGTTGGGTTTAATTTTGGATTAATTACTGATAAGTTAGGAACAGTAATTTAAATGGCGAGATTATGCCACGGCATAGTAAACAAAGGCCAGATACATCTAATTAGAAATTGATATGGAAGTTTCATGAAAACGCTTATGTTGTTGCTAACACTTGGCTTATTAGTAGTAAGTCCGTTCAGCCAAGCTGAGATATTCAAATGTATAGAAAATGGAGTTGCTAAGTTTTCGGCATATCCTTGCAAAGATCCTGCTTCGCAAGAGGCTTACGATATAAATCGTTCAGAATCTATGTCGTCATACTTTTCTCGTCAAAAAGAAAAGCTGCAAATCAAACTAGATGAACAACGAGCTCGTGCTGAAAAGTATATAGCGGGCTACCCAGCCATACCTAAAGACATCAAAGAAGCCATATTAGAATGTAAAATAATAAGAGGCATGACCAAAAAGCAGGTTTATTATGCTTGGAGTATTTTGCCAGAAGAACATAAAAGTAGTGTTACAAGAGAGTCTTCACTGACCTACTACAAATACAAACGTGCGCCTATCTGTGCCAACGATAGGTTTAAAGAAGCTGATCTTACTTTTGACAACCGCACTAAATTATTGGTTGGCTGGAACATTCAATACTAACTATGACAGACTTTGCAAAAAAGATAAGTGCAATCCGCTCGTACTCGAGAAACGCGAGTACTAATTATGACCATCAGTATTTATCAGAGCAATTTGAAAGTGATCGTGGCCGAATTATCCAGTCGGCGGCAATAAGAAGGCTACAGCAAAAAACGCAGGTTTTCCCTCTAGAAAAGAATTCAGCAGTTCGAAGCCGATTAACGCACTCTTTAGAAGTTCAGCAAACGGGCAGACACATTGTTAGAACCATTTTTAAGAAATTAACAAACGAGCAGTCTGTAGCGGTAGGCCTAAAAGATTTTGAACGAGAAGTAGAAACCTTAGTTGAAATGGCTTGCTTAATGCACGATATAGGCAACCCGCCATTTGGTCACTTTGGTGAGTCTGCAATTAATCATTGGTTTGAGTCTGAGTTAGATAACCACGTTGTTTTTAGTCAAGCCAACGACAAGATGTTGGGTTTGCAGCTAAAGTTAGAATTAAAAAGTTTTGAGGGTAATGCGCAGGCATTCAGGATTATTTTCAATTTATTGAAGTTAAATTTAACCTACTCGCAAGCAGCCAGTATTCTTAAGTACACGCGCAGCGGTCTAGAAAGAAAACCAGATAAAGACAAACCACTATCGTATTTGAAGAAAAAAGTTGGCTATTACTATTCTGAGTTAGAAGACATTAATGCGATGCGTGAGCACCTAGAAATAAAACTAGGACACAGGTTTCCATTATCCTACTTGATGGAAGCGGCCGATGACATAAGCTATTGCTTAGCGGATATTGAAGATGGCGTTGAAAAAGGCATTTTGGATTGTCAAAAGCTAGCCAGTAAATTAAAAGAAACCTTTGAACATATTGCTGGTGAACAAGCATCAACTCCATTGGCTAAAAATAAAACCTTTGCCGATGCCGTTGACTATGCATTGAGTCGAAGTGAAAAAGAGCCAATTAACAAAGCGCATGAATTTTTTGTATGGCTTAGAGTTCAGTTGATTCACCCGTTGGTAGAACATGCTGCACAAACATTTATTGATAATGTTGATACGTGTTTTGATGGCAGTCTAAATAGAGCGCTCTTAGAAGACAGTAGCGTGTTCCATCATATGATTGAAACCTTTAAGTCCGTTGCTATACGATATATTTTTAGTACTAATGAAGTGGAAACCAAAGAGCTTCAAGGTTATCGAATTATCACTGGTCTGTTAAATGCATATTCGCCTTTACTTAAATACCCACACGAAAAGTTTTTGGCCATGGTGGATGGTAGTGAGCGTGGTGGTTTAATAGAAGCTAGGTTATACAAACGTTTACCTAAAAAGCATTTAAAAGCCTACCAAGAAGCGTTAAAGGAACGAAGAAGCAGTCATGATTTTGCTGTTTTTGAGTTTTACTATCGCTGCCGTTTAATTCAAGATTTTGTTAGCGGCATGACTGATCAGTTTGCGCTGGAAGAAGCCAATAACTTGTCAGCTATTTAGCGCGTTAAGCTGTATTGATGAATACATTAAATTGAAATCGGTAATCACGATATAGTGATAGCGGTTATTAATAAAATAAGCTAACAATTCTCCAACAATTTTGACCATCGGGATTCAAAACTTACTCGGCTTGCAGTACACTGCAGGCCATTATTTTTCTAATTAAAAAGCATGACTCATGACAGATATCAATCAAGCGTTTGCTGAGATAAAACGCGGAGCAGATGAAATTCTGCCAGAACAAGATCTAATCGACAAACTAAAGACGGGTAAAACGTTAAAGATTAAAGCCGGCTTTGATCCAACAGCACCTGATCTTCACTTAGGTCACACAGTTTTAATTAATAAACTAAAAACGTTCCAAGACTTGGGTCATGAAGTCATTTTCTTAATCGGTGATTTCACTGGTTTGATTGGTGATCCTACAGGCAAAAGTGCAACTCGTAAGCCGTTAACCAAAGAAGACGTTTTACAAAATGCAGAAACCTACAAAGAACAGGTTTTCAAAATCTTAGATCCAGCTAAAACAACCATCGCATTTAATTCAACGTGGTTTGATAAATTTGGCGCAGCGGACATGATCAAACTCGCAGCGCGTCAAACTGTTGCGCGTATGTTAGAGCGTGATGATTTCAAAAAGCGTTATGCTGGTGGGCAATCAATCGCAATACATGAGTTTTTATACCCATTAGTGCAAGGTTGGGATTCGGTTGCATTGGAAGCTGATGTTGAACTTGGTGGAACAGACCAAAGATTTAACCTATTAATGGGTCGAGAGCTTCAAAAAGAAGAAGGTCAAACACCTCAATCAGTATTAATGATGCCATTATTAGAAGGTTTAGATGGCGTTCAAAAAATGTCAAAGTCGCTTAACAACTATATAGGCATTACAGACGCACCAAATGACATGTTTGGTAAAGTAATGTCTATTAGTGATGAATTAATGTGGCGTTATTACGACTTATTAAGCTTCCGACCATTAGCTGAAGTGGCAGAACTAAAAGCCAAGGTAGAAGCCGGTGCAAACCCACGTGATACTAAAATTGAATTAGCAAAAGAGCTTATTGCTCGTTTCCATTCTGAAGAAGATGCTGAGGCGGCGCACGCTGACTTTATCAAGCGATTCCAAAAAAATGCATTGCCTGATGACATTCCGGAAATAGCAGTTGCGGCTACAGAAGCAATGGGAATTGCTAATGTACTTAAAGAAGCTGGTTTAGTGGGCAGTACTTCTGAAGCAATGCGCATGATAAAACAAGGTGCGGTAAAGCTTGATGGAAAAGAGAAAGTAACTGACAGTAAAATGATGGTTGAACTTGGCTCTAGTCAAATATTCCAAGTAGGTAAACGTAAGTTTGGTAAAATTACGTTAGGGTAGGCATAAGCGCTACTTTACCCAGCTGAATATATTCCCAGCGGGTTATATTAAAAAAAGCCAGTCTTAGACTGGCTTTTTTGTTATTTGATCGGGCAAATGCCCACAACCAATAAAATCAGTGGTAATGTTGGTATCAGAGTAATAATAAGTTTTAATTATTCATGATTAATCTAAAACATATAAAGGGGAGAGCCTAGCAATGTTAGTTAAAAAGCTTACTTTGCTAATGACTGCAGCGTTGGTTGTAACGGGTTGTGCAAGTATTGACAGTTCGCCTACAGCAGAACAAAAGTCGCAGGAATTATCACTAGAACGAATTTATCAGGACCGTGAGTTTAAAAGCGAACGTGGTACTTATTTTAAATGGTTAAAAGACGGGTCTGGTTATACGGTACTAGAACGTCGTCAAATTGAGAAAAAGGTCACGCCCGTCAAAGATGGTGAAGTCGCCAGTGATATTGACGCGCTGGATGATAAAGATGCTGATAGTACAAAGGGCATTTCAGGCAATGACATTGTTTTTTATAACCCTGATAGTACAGGCCGTAAAGTATTAGTTAATTTTGAAAACCTAATTCCTGAAGGACAAGACAAGCCGTTGAGCATCGAAAGCTACGACTGGTCTAAAGATGGTAAATGGCTAATGGTTTTTACCAATGGTCAAAAAGTATGGCGCTCACGTAGTCGTGGTGATTTTTGGTTACTTAATTTAGAAACCAACAAGTTAATGCAACTAGGCGGTGAAGAGCCAGCAAGTGCAAAATTAATGTTCGCTAAGTTTTCTCCAAACAGTGAAAAAGTAGCTTACGTTCAAGACAATAATATTTTTGTTCAGCCAGTTGGCAGCAACAAAGTCACTCAGCTAACAACCGACGGCAGTGACATTATTGTAAATGGTAATTTTGATTGGGTTTACGAAGAAGAGTTCTCAATTCGAGACGGTTTCCGTTGGAGTCCAGATAATAAAAGTATTGCATACTGGCAGTTAGATACGTCGGGTGTAAAAAACTTTATCATGATCAATAACACGGATGAGCTGTATCCTACGTTAACTAAATTTCCATATCCTAAAGCCGGCGAGCAAAACTCAGCCGTTAAAGTGGGTGTGGTAAGTTTAAGTGATAAAAAAACACGCTGGGCTGAGTTAAAGGGCGACAATAGAGATCGCTACATTCCAAGAATTTCTTGGGCTGGCAACGGTGACTCACTATTAATACAAGATGTAAATCGTCCACAAAATACTAATAAACTGTGGGTGTTTAACTGGAAATCTGACAGTTTAACTAACATTTACACTGATAAAGACGAAGCGTTTCTTGAGTGGTTTTACGACGCTCAATTTATTAATGAAGGCAAAGACTTCATTTGGCACAGTGAGCGAGACGGTTGGCGTCACCTTTACAAAGTGTCTCGTGATGGCAAAAGCATTGTTGATTTAACGCCAGGCGAGTTTGATATTGTAGACATGTTAGGTTTGAGCGAAGAAAACAATGCGATTTTCTTTACTGCAAGTCCGGATGATGTTTCACAGCGTTACTTATTTAAAGCGACGCTAGACGGCTCTGCGCCAGTGACTCGAATTACCCCAACGGAATTTTCGGGTACAAATAACTATTACATGTCAGAAGACACTTCTTGGGCAAGACATTCATTTAGTAGCTTTGCTAAACCAACTATACGCCAGGTTATTTCAGTTAATGATCACAAGGCAATAAAAAGCTTAGTGAAAAATGAAGAACTTACGGCACAGTTAGCCAATGAAAACTTACCTACACACGAGTTTTTCCAGGTGGAAGCGCGTGATGGCGTAAAGTTAGATGGTTATATTATGTTTCCTCCAAACATGGATAAATCAGAAAAATACCCAATCATTTTTTATGTTTACGGTGAGCCATGGGGACAAACAGTAAAAGACAGCTGGCGTGGAAATAGCTACCTTTGGGATTCGATGATGGCTCAAAAAGGGTACATTATTGCCTCGGTAGATAACCGTGGTACTCGTGCTCCAAAAGGTCGTGATTGGAGAAAGTCTATCTATAAAAAGTTAGGTGACATTACTGCTAGGGATCAGGCAGATGCCTTAGGTGAAATGGCAAAACGCTGGTCATTTATAGATACTGATCGTGTTGGCGTGTGGGGTCACTCTGGTGGAGGTACTCAAACATTAAACTTGTTGTTCCGTCACAATGACAAGTATAAAGCAGGTGTAGCCGTTGCAGCGGTTCCAGACCTAAGCTTGTACGATACTATTTATCAAGAACGTTATTCGGGTAACCCTAAAACAGATCCTGATTCTTACAAAAATAGCTCAGCATTAAACTTTGCTGACGGCTTAGAAGGTAAGTTACTACTGATCCATGGTACGGGAGACGACAACGTTCACTATCAAGGCGCGGAACGTTTAATTAATGAGTTGATTAAACACAATAAGCAATTTGAATTTATGTCTTATCCAAACCGCAGCCATGGTATTTACGAAGGTAAAAATACCACGCTACATTTGAAGACAATGTTACGAGACTTTTTCATCGAAAACTTGTAATCAAATAATGTGGATGAGATTTCAGCTAACGTTAGGCTAGTTAATAGTTAGCTGGAATCCATTAGCAATAGAAATTTATTTAGAAGGGGCGCTTAGCGCCTTTTTTCTTATCTGGAATTTGCACTAAAAATTAAAACGCTTTCTTAATTTCGGCAGGACGTTAAAGCTAGTTTTTATTTAAATAAGGAAATAACTGGTTTACTTCATCCGTGGTCAATTGTTCCATTTTGTCCATATTGCGCTCTGGAATTAGCTCAGGATCAGGATACTGTTTGAGCACTCGGCTCATACTATCTTCTCTAATAATATGAATTATTGGATAAGGAGCTCGGTTCGTTAAGTTTTCTCTAGCGTCTGCTTCAGCACCATCAAATTGATAGTCAGGGTGGAAACTGGCAAGCTGAAACACACCGTCAAACCCTAAGTCAGAGTTAATGGTATTTGCACTGTCCAAGAAGTCTAAATAAACATAAAAGTCTTCTAGTAAGTGTGGGATAACAAAAACCGTTGTATCTGTTTGTTCAGCAGGTGTTTTACTGAGTTTGAGTAACGCTTTTTCAAAATCTTCGCTAATAGCCACCATCGACGGTTTATTACTAACATACAATTCGATTTGTTGTTGCGTTCTTGGCTTTTTTGCAAAGGGACACAAATTAAGTCCAATCACCACAGAATCTAACCATTGCCATACTTCGGTTTCAATTGCAGAATTAACATCGTTATTAATGGCGGAATCAAGATGACCAACAACCACAGGAGTAACTTTGTTCTCTAGACAGGGCTCTTGAACGTCAGATATATTTTTACTTACTTTATTAGACGGCATTGTGTTTCCTGTTTAGGTTGTTCTAGGTTAGTTTGATAGTGTTTAGCTCTTAAGGCCTGACTGACTCAGCTATATCATGGTTAGTCTAAGTTAAACTGCTGTTTTAATAGTTCATGAGTAAATTGGCTGCGCAAGTAAAACCCTTTTGGTGGAGCCATCGTTGGCGAACCATCATTACTTATTGCTGCGGTTCTTATGCTTGAATCTGCAGCTTTAGGTCTGAGTTGTATTACTTCGCCGTGATGTGCGGTAATTTTATCATGCTCACCCATTACAATAAATTCAGTTAACTCTAGCCAGTCTTGTTGAAGCTTTTGCTCCGATTTAGCGTCCATTTGCCATAAAAATGGCATAGCTATTTGACGGTCAGGAACGGGAATATGGCGCTCGGCAATAATAGGCACCCATAAAACATGGCGTAGTTTTTTATATACGCCGCTGTCTTGCCATTGATGTCCGGCTGCTAGCAATAATGGCGCGACACAAACAAACGTGGTTTCTAGAGGCTTTCCTTCGGCATTGATTGGTAAGGTTTTTAGTTCAATACCAAGCTCTTGGAAATCAGGCTCAGGCAAGTTACCTGCTGTTGCGCCTAAATAAGCTTCTAGCAATTGTCCGCTCCAACCTTTATCAACTAACAAGTTTTCTGGCACTGCCACTTGCAACTCTTCGGCAATTTCACCCAAAGACAAACCGGCGACAGCGTCGATACGTGATTGTAATTCTTCAATAGTTTTTGGTGGGTTGGGTAATTTCATATCAATTAGCTTCGTTATTTTGAATCTATATTATCTATCGTCCAATTAATTGATGCTAGTGCTAATTTACGTTTGCGCTAATACTTCGTTTGTGGAAGAATCAAGTCATATATAAGAATTAGAAGACAGGTGAAACTGTGATTGATGCCGAAGGGTTTCGACCTAACGTTGGCATCGTGATTTGCAACCACAAAGGCCAGGTGTTTTGGGCTCGTAGATACGGACAACACTCTTGGCAGTATCCTCAAGGCGGTGTGGATGAAGGCGAAACGCCTGAACAAACAATGTACCGTGAACTTGAAGAGGAAGTGGGGCTTAAGCCAGATGATGTAGAAATTCTGGCGGTGAGTAAAAACTGGCTTCGTTATCGTTTACCTAAGCGACTTATCCGTCGCGAAAGTATGCCGATATGTATAGGTCAAAAACAGAAATGGTTTTTACTGCGCTTGCGATGCAAAGAATCCGATGTAGATTTATTAAAGTCAAACCATCCAGAATTTGATGATTGGCGCTGGGTAAGTTACTGGTATCCAATTAGAAATGTCGTATCGTTCAAAAGAGACGTTTATCGACGTGTAATGAAAGAGTTTGCTCATATTGTGATGCCTATGGGAAGACAGCAGTCATCACGTGGTGATCATATGGGTAATAAGTCGGCAAATCATCGATTTAAACGACGAAATCAAAAGTCTCAACAACCAAGGAATAAAGCTCAAAAACAACAATAACGTTTTTATATTATGCTAGACGAACTGAGACGCATCACCCACAACTTTGTTCAAGAGCCAAATTTAGACTTGGCTCTTGCAAGTCTCGTCAGCGATATAAAGTACTGTTTGAATACAGATTGTTGTTCTATCTACCTTGCCGAACCAGATCAAAAATTACTACGCCTCAAAGCCACTGATGGGCTAAATATTGACGCCGTCGGTCAAACTATAATGCGGTTTGACGAAGGATTAACGGGTTGGGTTGCTGAACGTGGCGAGCCCATTAAAGTTCATAATGCGCTCCAACATGCTCGCTTTAAACAGTTCCCTGCAATTGAAGAAGATACTTATTCTGGCTTTTTAGGGGTGCCAATTATGCACCGTAGAAAAATACTCGGTGTTATTTCGCTTCAACAGTCAGAGTCCCGATATTTTGAGCAAGAAGAAGAAGCCTTTCTGGTAACCCTAAGTGCTCAATTAGCCTCAACCTTTGCTAACGTAACACTACGATTGCGCTCTCAAGACGTTCAAACTAACGAACATGCCGGTTTGGTTTTACAAGGCGCATCCGGAGCTCGTGGTGTTGGTATAGGCCATTCATATTTAGTCCAAACGAACATTGAATTCTCTGACGTTTCATTAAAAAAAGTAAGTGAAAGCGAACCAGAAAAGGCGCGTTATTTTAATGCGGTAGAAAATACTCGAGCAGACATTATTCAAATGACACAGCGTATGTCAGATCAACTGCCTAAAGACGCACTGGCTATTTTTGATGTATACCAACAGCTATTGGATGCTGCGAGTTTAGGCAATGAAGTTGTTGAAAAAATTAATCAAGGCTGGTGCGCTGTTTCAGCGTTGAAGATTGTCGTTGAAAAGTACATCGCCGAGTTTGAAAAAATGGATGACCCTTACATCCGCGAACGCGCTGTTGATGTAAAAGACTTAAGTCGACGTTTACTTGAACATTTAACGGCAAAAGCGAATAGGGCGTTGGCAATTCCTACATCGGCAATTATTATTGCGGAAGAAGTGACAGCGTCAATGTTGGCTGAGATCCCTCGTGAACAAATCACTGGCATTGTATCTTTTAAAGGTGCTGAAAACTCGCATGCAGCCATTATGGCCAGAGCGCTTGGTATTCCTGCGGTGATAGGCGTTAGAGATGTGCCTATTTTGCAACTTGACGACGTTGATATCATTGTTGATGGTTACAGCGGCAAAGTATTCATCTGCCCAAATGAAGCTATTTTAGACGAATACAGAAAGTTAGAGTCTGAAGATAAAGCCTTCGCCGACTTATTGAAACAAGAAGCCGATGAGTATGCTCAAACGGCATGCGGTCGTCGAATCTCAATGTATATTAATTCAGGTATGGGTTTTGAAGGCGACATTGCTGAACAACAGCACATTGAAGGCATAGGTTTATACCGAACAGAATACCTATTTATGATGCGTCAGCGTTTTCCATCAGAGCAGGAGCAACAAGCCTTTTACCAAGAAGTTTTAGGTGATTTTGATGGTAAGCCAGTAATCATGAGAACACTGGATGTTGGTGGTGATAAACAATTGCCATACTTTCCAATTATCGAAGAAAACCCTTTTTTAGGGTGGCGGGGTATTAGACTAACGCTTGATCACTCAGAAATATTTTTAGTTCAAATTAGAGCCATGATCAAAGCGAATATCCTGACCAATAATTTACACATTATGTTGCCAATGGTATCGGATATTGGTGAAATTGAAGAAGCGTCAAGGTTAATTAAACAAGCGCATCGAGAAGTCGAAAAAGAAATGTTTGACGCTGATAATGCGGCGCGTGTACCAATGCCCAAAATTGGTGTGATGATTGAAGTACCAAGCATGATTTTTCAATTGGACAAATTAAAAGGCAAGATTGATTTTTGCTCCATTGGTACAAATGATTTAACCCAATATCTATTAGCAGTTGATCGAAATAATGATAAAGTGTCGGGTCTTTATGATGCTTATCACCCTACGGTTTTAACGGCGATTAAAATGATTGCAGATGAAACCAAAAAAATAGGTATTCCCTGCAGTGTGTGTGGTGAGTTAGCAGGTGATCCCGGTGGCGCAATGTTGTTGACTGGTATGGGTTTTGACCAGCTGAGTATGAATACTCAAAACGTATTACGTGTTAAATGGGTATTGAAAAAGGCAGACCATCTAGTACTGCAAAAATTGGTTGAAGATGTACTCGATTGCACCAGACCAGACCAAGTTAAATTTAGAGTAAACAGAACCATCTTAAACATCGGTGCGGCTGGCATTCTTAGAGCCGGCAATTAAATTGGATTTAACGTGACAGACCTACTTATTTTTACGCCTATTCTTGGCATTATTGCTGGCTTTTTGTCGGGCCTTTTAGGTATAGGCGGCGGTATTGTTATTATACCTGTGCTGCTTTATTTATTACCTCAGTTGCCTCAGGTAGATGAAAGTAATGTGGCTATTATCGCAATTGCTACTTCGCTATTTACTATTTGTATCACCGCATTTTCATCAGGACGTAGTCATTATAAAAATGGCAACGTAGATTGGCTAATCACGCGACCAGTTATTGTAACTGTCGGTTTATCAGCGATGATTGCATCACAAATTGCGGTACAATTATCCTCTGCTTGGTTAACCAAAATATTTGCTGTATTACTTATTATTCTTGCAATACTAATGTGGCGTGGAAAACATGATGTTGCTGATGAAGATCATGAAATCAATAATACTAAATTAGGCTTTGGTGGCATTTTAACTGGCACCTTAGCTGCAATGGCTGGTTTAGGCGGTGGCGCAATTCTTGTTCCATATATGACCTTTATAGGCGTGCACGTAAGACAAGCCATAGCAACCGCTGCCATTTCAGGTGTTATAGTTGCAGTGTTTGGTACCATTGGCTATTTATGGGCTGGCTGGGGTTGGACAGACTCCGTAGACTTTTTAGGTTATGTTCATTGGCCAACGGCCCTTATGATCATGGCTTTTTCTTATTTTTCAGCGCCATGGGGCGTTAAAGCAGGACAAAAATTACAACAAGCGCAACTAAAGAAGGTTTTTGCTGTCTTTATGATGCTTGTTTCAATTAAATTATTATTAGAGGTATTGCAGGTTTGGTAGATCCAATTATATTCCCACAGATTGATCCCGTTATATTTTCAATTGGCCCTTTAGCCGTTCGTTGGTATGGATTGATGTATTTAATAGGATTAGGCTTTGCTTATTTCCTAGGTATGAAAGCCGTTAAAAGTGGTCGTTCGCCATTTACAGAGCAGCAACTTTCTGACCTTTTGTTTTATGGATTTATGGGTGCCGTACTAGGTGGTCGTCTAGGTTATGTATTCTTTTATCAGTTTGAGAGATTTATCGAAGATCCATTATATCTATTTATGATCCATCAAGGCGGTATGTCTTTCCATGGTGGCTTATTGGGCGTAATTGCCGTGTTGTTCATATTTAGTCGAATTACTAAAGTATCGTTCTTACAAATTGGTGACTTTGTTGCGCCACTGGTTCCAATTGGTTTGGGTGCTGGTAGATTAGGCAATTTCTTAAATGCAGAGCTGTGGGGCCGCACTACAGATGCACCATGGGGCATTGTATTCCCTAACGCAGGGCCTTTACCTAGACACCCTTCGCAATTGTATGAGTTCTTTTTAGAGGGATTCGTTTTATTCTTTGTTGTTTATTGGTATTCAAAAAAACCAAGAGCTGTTGGCTCTGCAAGTGGTTTGTTCTTAATGGGTTATGGCTCGTTTCGTTTTATCGTTGAATATTTTAGGCAGCCAGATGATCATTTAGGCCTACTTACTTTAGGTATGTCGATGGGACAGTGGTTGTCATTACCAATGGCATTGGCTGGACTTGGCTTAATGGTGTGGTCTATAAAAGCCAACCCAAAAGCGGAAAACGGTAAGTTGGTTACACCTTAAGATGTAAAACTTTAGGGCCTTAAATCCTAGCGTCTTACACTTCAAGACTTTTAAGCTGGTCTTTTAGCAAATTTTTTGAGAATTATTATGAAACAGTATTTAGATTTGTGTCGCCGAATAGTAGAAGAAGGCGAGTGGGTAGAAAACAAGCGCACAGGTAAGCGCTGTCTTACGGTGATTAATGCTGAGTTAAATTATGACGTGGCAGGTAATAAATTTCCGCTTATCACTACGCGAAAAAGTTTTTGGAAAGCAGCCATTGCTGAACTACTTGGTTACTTAAAAGGTTATGACAACGCCGCAGACTTTAGAGCTATTGGATGTAATACTTGGAACGCAAATGCCAACGAAAATGAAGCTTGGCTAAACAACCCTCGCCGTAAAGGTGAAGATGACATGGGCCGTGTTTACGGTGTTCAAGGCCGTGCATGGGCAAAACCTGATGGTGGTTTTGTAGATCAGTTGAAGAAGCTAGTGGATGATCTTTCAAACGGTATTGATGACCGTGGAGAGATTTTATCTTTTTATAATCCAGGTGAATTTCACATGGGTTGCCTACGTCCATGTATGCATACCCACACGTTTTCACTTTTAGGCGATACATTACACTTAACTAGTTATCAACGTTCTTGCGACGTGCCGTTAGGCCTTAACTTTAATCAAATTCAAGTATTTGTTTTATTAGCATTAGTAGCGCAAATTACAGGTAATAAACCGGGCAAGGCGTATCATAAAATTGTTAACGCACATATTTATGAAGATCAACTTGAGTTGATGCGAGATGTTCAGCTTAAGCGTGAACCATTTGAATCACCTAAGCTGCATATCAATCCAAAAATCAAATCGTTAGAAGATATTGAAACCTGGGTTACTTTGGATGACTTTACTGTTGAAGGTTATGAGTGCCACGAAGCTATTAAATATCCTTTTTCTGTTTAATAACATAGTGCCTCAGTTTGTTTCTCTAATATAAACAAGTGCTTGCCATTAAAATCAACCCAGCTTTGTGCTGGATTTTTTGTTACAGTTGGCCAATAGACAAATTAAAAACTTGTGATAGTCTGAATAAATAATAATAAAAAAATAGCAATTAGCTACTTCAGAAAAGAGAGATGGTATGAACTTTGTCGCCATTGCAATTCCATTCTTTTTGTTGCTTGTAGGCCTAGAGTTACTCGTCAATTGGTGGCGAAAGACCAACTACTATTCAACAAATGATGCAATAAACTCGCTGCACCTAGGTGTTTTAAGTCAGTTAACTGGACTTGCTAAAAAAGCAGTTCAATTCTCTGTGTACGCTTGGATCTTTCCTTACATATCTTTATTTGAGTTAAACAGCCAATCTGTTTGGGTTTGGATTGCCGGTTTTGTTGTATATGACTTCTGTTATTACCTATATCACCGCTGCTCGCACGAAATAAATGGTTTATGGGCGTCGCATGTTGTTCATCATCAAAGCGAAGAATACAACCTAACAACAGCGTTGAGACAAACCAGCGGTGGAATCGTTAACTTTGTATTTTATATTCCATTGGCAATTTTAGGCTTTGAGCCGATTATATTTATTGCGGTAGGCTCACTGAACCTTGTATACCAATTTTGGGTTCACACAAGGCATATAGATAAAATGCCAGCTTGGTTCGAGTTCATTTTTGTTACGCCAAGTAATCATCGCGTTCATCATGGCCAAAACCCAGTTTATCTAGATAAAAATCACGGCGGCGTTTTCATTTTGTGGGATAGACTTTTAGGCACATACCAAAAAGAGTTAGATGAAGAGCCTGTTATTTATGGGGTTACAGTCCCTCTTGCGAGTTGGAATCCAATTTGGGCAAATTTTGAAGTTTACTGGGGGCTATTTCAAGACTCAGTTAGAACAAAAAAATGGTCGGATAAATTTAGAGTTTGGTACAAAAAAACTGGCTGGCGTCCCGATGACGTTTCTGAAAAATATCCTGGCCCTAAATTTGACCCTTATAAGCAAGTTAAATTTGATGTCGCTAATTCACTAACAACAAAAACTTATATTCTGTACCAACATATAGTGACACTTTGTTTGTCGTTAGTTATTTTGTATCAAGCTCCAAAGGTGGACAATTCCTTTAATATAGTTAGCATGATAGTTATAGGGTTTGGTTTGTTTACATTAGGTAAATTACAACAAAATACAAAGTGGTCTCATCTGCTTGAAACGTTAAAAATTGCTCTTTGGGGAAGCTTTATTGTTTTGTCACCCTACCAATTTGAATGGCCGTTAGAAATTTCGATGCTTTATGGTCTTAGTAGTTTGATTTGGCTGGCAGGAAGTTACCGGTCAAAAAGTAATAACATAAATATAAAACAAATAATTCCAGGAAATTAAGATGTTAAATAATTCTTCAGTAGTTAGCTTTAAGAAAAGCAAATTGTCACTCGCGGTTGTTTTTTCATTGCTATCTTCAGGCGCATACGCCATGGATGAAGCTCCAGAAAAAAAAGTCGGTTTAGAAGTAATCGAAGTTAGTGCCCAAAAACGAGTGGAAAGTATTCAAGATGTTCCCATCACAATAACTGCCTTTGGTGAAGCTGATATAGAGAAAATGGGCATTCAAAGTGCGAATGACCTTGGTCTTATTACCCCTGGATTAGAGACCAATAATGCCACGGCAACACAAACCACTTTTAATATTCGTGGCATAACAACAAACGACATGGGAATTGGCCTAGATGCTGCTGTTGCTGTATATATTGACGGTGTTTATGTTGGTCGTAGGGGTACTTCAAATCTTAACTTTAATGATGTTGAAAGGGTTGAGGTTCTTAAAGGGCCACAAGGTACTTTATTTGGCAGAAACTCCGCCGCAGGCGCTATCCATATTATTACTAAAAATCCAACAGATGATAACGAAGGCGGAATTAAGTTTACGGTTGGAGAATATAACAAACGTAAAATAGAACTGTGGGCGAATACACAAATTAATGAAGAGTTGTCTTTTAGAGGCAGTTTTAACTCAAACCATCGCGGTGGTTATTTAGATATAAAAGACAGTGAAGAAAAGTACGGAAACCAAAGAGATTGGTCAGCTCGTGGTGCTTTATTATGGCAAGCAGCTGATGACTTGGAAGTGATTTTCAGGGGTGATATCAACGATACTAATCAACAAGGTAGACCTGCAGTTACTTTAAACACTTCTTACGGCAGTGGCGACCCTTTTGCGCCTATCGAATTTGACTTTGAAGGTAAAGAAACACGCCAGGCTGGTGGTATCTCTGCGGAAGTGAATTACTTTGCAGATGGCTTAACGTACACCTCCATTACCGGCTATCGCCAGTTTGAGCGTTATAATGCAATGGAAGATGATGGCTCTGCAATGCAGAGAGCTTATTTTGAAAGTTTGCTAGATGAAGATCAAAGTCAGTTCAGCCAGGAGTTTAGAGTAGTAGACTCTGACGGTGACTTTAAGTGGACTGCAGGCACAACCTTCTTCTATGAAGATATAGAGCAAGATGTTGTTGCTAACTTTAATACGCTAAGCTTTGATGCATTAGCGATTGTACAACTTGGCTTGGACCCTCGTATTTTGCCTGACTTTCCATTTGGACAAGGGGTTGCTGGTTCTTATATGACGTTAGGACCAATTGAAGCTCAACAAGCTATTGGTTTAGAAATTCAACGCCGCATGATGGCGGGCCAGGACTTTGAAACAGCGCAGGCAACCGTTGGACAGGACTTGATCAATGCCAATTTAACTAAGGTTTTTGGTCAGCATGAAGAGCGATTTTATCATCATGCAACGACTTCAAGTTTTGCAGCATACTTTGACGGCACCTATGCAGCGACTGACAAGTTAGATTTAACATTTGGTTTACGTTATACCTACGATGATAAGAACTTCAAGCTATCTTCTGTGCCACAAAATACTTACTACGTGCCATTTGAAGGTGCTGATGCTCAAATTGTTGGTGATGTGCCGCTAGCGGTAGCTTTCCAACCTGAAGATGCTCGACAAGAAGAGAGTTGGGATAAGTGGACACCACGTGTTGTTGTTGATTACAAATGGACTGATACCTTCATGACATTTGCTTCGTACGCCGAGGGCTTTAAATCAGGCGGCTTCAATGGTGTAGGCAAAGCGCCACCAGTAAAAGAAGAAACCGTTAAAAACACGGAAATTGGGGTTAAGTCTTCTTGGTTGGATAACCGCATTAGACTCAATGTGTCGGCCTTTGAATACAAATATAAAAACCTTCAGCAACTTGAACTATTTGGTGCGCCAATACCTACTTATAATCTTCGAAATGTAGATGCAGAAGGCGAAGGTTTTGATATTGAAACGGTTATCCAAGTAACACCAGATTTAATCGTTACGGCAAATTATGGAAAAACGATTGCGGAATATACTAAGTGGGACTTCTTTGAGGGCGAAGATGTAAACGATGGTCGAGTTGGTGAGCCGATTTCAGGCATGCCAGAAGATCAAAGTAATATTCGTGTAGACTATTTCTTTGAAGGTCTAGATGGTCAATTTAACCTCCATGTTAGTTACGCTGATACAGGTGAGAGAACTCAAGGCGTAGAAGGACCTGCATTGCCAGTGTTACCTTTTGAGCCAGGTACAGTGACGGGCTTAAATGCAGATAATAGAATCTCTGGATACAGTTTAGTAAATACGCGTATTAGTTGGCAAAGTGACAATCACCCAATTTATGCCGCCTTTTTTATTAATAACCTAACGGACGAAAAATACTTAATTCAAACAGGCGGGCAAGCTATGGCGCTTGGTTCTCCTATCGCAACGCCAGGACTTCCTAGAATGTATGGTTTTGAGTTTGGAATGGAATTTTAAGGTTTGTTTCTAAAATAAATACGGTTATTATCGGCTCCATGATGGAGCCGTTTTTATAGATGAAGGAGTAACATAAATGGCCTACTTGGATACACTTGGTGAACTAATCCTAATTTTTTCGCTGCTGGCGTTTGTAATCAATTTAAACAAAACAAACTCTTTTGAGTCACCCTATAGACTCTACTTAACTCTTGGTTTGTTGTTCATTGTTATCACCGCTTCTTTTGGTGCTGTGCGTTTTGCTGGTGTAGATCAAATGATACCCATTCATGACTATTTGTCTTTATTAAGTACAAAGGTTGCTATGGTGATTTACGTATTTAGTCTTCCTATGGTGATTCTATCTTGTAAAAGTAATGACGCCATCTTCAATACTAATATGTCTTCTTCAACTGCTGAAAAAGAAGAATTAACAGGTAACCAAAATGCGACTGTTAGTACTAAATTTGAGTTCTTAAATGGTCACTTTTCGGAGCAGGGGATTGTTAAAATTGCGAAGTTTGTAATGGTATTTTTGCTAACGTTTAATATTCTAACTGTAAGCTTTTCCATCGAAACTAATAAGCTAATTACAGATGCAGGTATCATTCTCGGATTTGTTTTGTTTGCTTTAGTCGCTAAAGAAAAAGGGTTAGTTTTCTTATCTATTGTAACGCTTTTATTGGTTCCAGCGTCGACGACACTGCACATTAGTGATGATTTAAGTATGGCTATTTTCCATTTACTGCTTGCCATACATTTTTTACTTATAAATAGAGTGTTCACCTTAGAGCAGTCACAACCAAGTTTTAATGAAGTCAGTGAGCAAAATCGCCTATAATGGCTAATAGACTTTAAAAAGGTGATGTATGACAGAAACTAAACTAGATCCAAATCGATTTGTTGAAATTAAAAGCTGGAGCCAAGATAAGCGTTTAAAATACTTATTAATGCAAATACTGGAACAGCAGCAGGTTTGGATTTTAACCGACGAACACGGCGCTGTGATGCTCACAACGGATGATGAAGACTGCATTCCAGTTTGGCCTCATTTTGAATTTGCTCACGAATGGGCAACGGGTGATTGGAACGGTTTTGAACCTAAAGCTATTTCATTAAAAGATTGGCAGAAGAAGTGGAGTCATGGCCTTGAAGATGATGAATTGTTAATAGTGGCATTTCCAGTCCCAGATGAAGACGGCATTATCCTTGAACCGTTTGAGCTAGAAGATGAATTAGAACAGCAAAAACGAAAGCTTCACCCTCGCTAGAATCAAAAGCCCAAGTCTAAGATTTGGGCTTTTTCAAAAAGATAACATCCTTATCTACAAACTCTAAAGTTAATCCAAATTTCTTCGCAATAAATTCAAAGGTTGGTTGGCTGAAAAAGCTGATATGAGTAGGATCGTTTTTATAGTGCCAATTGGCAAAACGTTGTTTATCGATGACGAGTTTTGTCATTATGGCTAGTAACCCGTCAGGCTTTATCATCTCAATAAGTTGGCTCAACTCTTTACTTGGGGTATTAAAATGCTCTATTACTTCTGTACAGGTTATAAAGTCATATTGCTTGTTGAGTAGTGACTTATCGTCGGCGTAATAAATATCGTATTCGCTGATGTTTAAACCAAGTCTTCTAAGCTCAAATGCCAACGCAGGTCCAGGTCCACAACCAAAATCGAGACCAGTGAGGTCGCTCTTCTTTTTACCTAAGGGCTTTTCATTTAAACGTTTGTCACCTGCAAACTTTCCATCTGATGTGGGTAAGCTAGCAGAGTTAATAGAGTTAACGAAATTATTGGAGTTGGAAGAGTTAATAGAGTTGGAGTGAGAACTATAAGATTCCGGCTTAGAAAGTTGACTAGCAAATCCGTCAGCAAAATCAGCGTCAATCAATTGCGTTAACAGCGGTTTAGCTAACCGACTAAGAAAAGTTAGGTATCCTAAATCTTCAAGCTGGTTTTCATGTTTGTCATACTCTGACTTTTCATTAGATGTTGATAGGTGAAATTCGGGAGGAACAAAAACCAACGAGCATTGTTGGCAGTGTAGGTAATCACGTTTTTTGTCAGTAAAATAGTGTGCGACCTTTGTATGGTCGCACAGCGGGCATAAGTGATTAGTCACTTACTACCTCAAAACTTAACATTTTCATATACTTTGCCATGTCTTCAGCTGATTTAGCTGGGCGCACGTTTTTATCAATCATGACAATTTTACCTGTTTTGTCGATGTAAAACGTATGACGCTTTGCATATCCCATAAAGCTAACATCGTAAGCATCTGCCACCTCGCCTTCAGGGTCGCTCAATAAAGGAAAGTCGGCTTTAGTTTCTTGCGCAAATCGCTCATTGTCTGACGCGTCATCTGTACTTGCCATAAAATATTGAGCATTAAACTCTTTAAGCAAATGTCCGTTTTCCGCTAACGATTTACATTCAATGGTACAGCCCGATGTAAATGCTTTTGGAAACCAAGCTAAAACAACGTTTTGTTTCCCTTTGTAATCAGATAGTGAATAGGTTTTCCCGTCGCTTCCTTTCATTGTGAAATCAGGGGCCTGATCTCCAACTTTTAGTGATGCAAACGTTGTGACACTAAATAACAATGCCGAAGTTAGTGCGATAGTACTTAATAGTCTTTGTAACATATTGCGTTTCCTTATTAATAATTTGACGGTTTTACGTAGTAATAACCTTGGTCGATCAGTTTGTTACCGGTAATTGTTTGAATGTAGAAATAACAAAATCCAGTGTAACGACAAAAGGGATTTTTGCTTTTAGTGTTGTTAAATTTTCTTCTGACGTTTTCCACCCAAAAGGCGTCATCGTTAATAAATTACTGAGGTCCGCTTCTTCAGTAATTTGAATTTCCATGCTAACCGAATCATGTTTTTCTAACTCAAACATATCTGGTGCTTTAGGTGCTTCGTGTAAATCAGCAGTAGGATAAATAACCTGCTTAATTTCAAATAGATGATGCGGGCCAGGTGAAACGGATAATATTTTCCCTTGCTCCACTAAAATGCGCTGACACTCTTTGCCAATAAGAGGTGCGAAAACGTTCATTACTACGTCTACACTGTCTGTAGCTAATGGCACGTGAGCATTTGTTGCTACGGCGTAATGAACTTGCTTGTTTCTCTTGGCGGCATATTTCACGGCAGACTTGGAAATATCAAAACCGTAAACGGCTTTATCGGCCATCTGGTTTTTAACTTCACTTGTGTAATAACCTTCACCACACCCTAAGTCAACAACGGTGTTTGGTGACAACTCAGCAATAAGTTCTATTAGCTTGCTGCGCATAAACTCATAGTGACCTAACTGTAGAAACGCTCTTCGTGCTACCACCATGTTTAAGTCGTCACCTGGTTGAAGCGACTTCTTTAGCTGCACTGGCAATAAATTAACGTAACCTTCTTTGGCATAATCAAATGCATGATTATTTGAACATCTTAATGTTTGTCCTTCTTTCTCTAATGAAGAAGAGCAGATAGGGCAGGTAAATTTAGCGTGTTCAGACATAAAAACTTATTCAAATAATTCAAAGACAAGGCAATTATAACGCAGAGCTACTAAAATTGGTTTTAGTTTTAACAGTTGGTTTGTACATTAAATGTCCGAACGAGCGATAAACCGTAAAATAAATGAAATTTACCCTTTACCTTAGGCATTCGCACAGTATAATTGCCGGACTTTGATGCAGGGGCGTAGTTCCAATTGGTAGAACAGCGGTCTCCAAAACCGATGGCTGGGGGTTCGAGTCCCTCCGCCCCTGCCAAGTCAAAGAAATTAAACCGCTTAGTTGCGGTTTTTTTGTGTCTGAAGTTTAGGATATTTATGTAGCATCGAATTAGCCAGTTAGCTGAATAATTTTAGAACAGCGGTCTCCACTCTTCATAAAAGACGCGATGGCTGGGGGTTCGAGTCCCTCCGCCCCTGCCAAGTCAAAGAAATTAAACCGCTTAGTTGCGGTTTTTTTGTGCCTGAAATTCACGGCCTCAAACGTTTTCTTTAAGTGCTTTGCTAACATGAACAGTTAATTTAGTTAATTAAATCTCTAATGGCTCAATTTCTCAAATTTAGATATCATTGATTTTTATTTCATAATTTTGGTTCAACTGTGTACACACCTCATCAAATAGAATGCATGAAAAAGCTTGGCATTAAATTTCTGCAAGCTGGCTCTCTCGATGCATCACCAAAAGAATCGTTGACTAAAGATATGGTGCTAGAGCCATCATTTGAAAAAGACTTGTTAGTTCTCTTTCCTCAAATGAAAGTGGTGGGCCAAAAGGTTCAGCTTACTGAAAGCTTTTCGTGGTTGATTGAAAGTAAATCTACCCGTGTTATTGCTACTAAAACACAATTAATAACAGCACCGATAAGTGATTTATCAAGCGCTCAAAAACAGCAGGTTTGGTCAACGTTGGCACCTTTGGTTAGCCAGTAATAAAAAAGTAAAAACTAAAAACTAAAAACTAAAAACAAAAAATAACCGATGAACCTAAGCTAATAAAAGCCAGCTCATGAAAACAAAAATAGAACCACTAAACCATTCTCATATCTCCGAAATTATGGAAATTGAAAACACTGCGCACTTAGCACCTTGGAGTGAGCGTATTGTTTCCTCTAGCTTTGGCCCGCGTAGCCATAATATGGGCTTGTTTCAAATAGAGAAAAAACAATATCAACTTATCGGATATTATTTTTCAGACCATGTTGCCGGGGAAGTGTCTTTGGAGAACATATGTATTGCCAAAGATCACCAAGGTAAAGGCTTAAGCAAAGCGTTAATGAATGATTTGTTTACGTATAGTGAAAGCATACAGGCAGAAGAAATTTGGTTAGAAGTGAGAGAGAGCAACCAAGCTGCGGTTGCTCTTTATGAGTCATTTGGCTTTGTAACACAGAGCGTCAGAAAAAATTACTACTCAGTGCCTAACAGCGTTGAAAAAGAACACGCACTGTCTATGAAAAAAGCACTGTAGCAAGCAGCACAAACTCTAGTTAAGCTTTAGTACCGACAACAAGCTTGAGTAATCGTCGGTCCAATTAACCGTTGCTCCGCCAGTCATTAAAATACTTGAGCCAAATGACTTTACCGTTGGTTGAGCCAAGTACTTCTTATTATTAGTAAATACTACCCACTCAGTTGTGTGAATATTTGCATCTTCAGACTCAGCTTTAAAATAAACCGCCGTCATTTTTAATTGCTTAGCAATACTTCGCATCACAGGTTTTAAGTTTAAATAGCTATTTGAAATATGGAATGCCATTAAGCCATTTTGTTTAAGATGATGTTGGTAAAGGTTTATTGCTTCCTCAGTAAGCAAGTGAACCGGAATGGCATCACTCGAAAAGGCATCAACCACCAACAGATCAAACTGCTGGCTACCCTCATTATTCATCTCTTGTTCCAACATGACTCTAGCATCACCTAATTTAATATTTACCTGAGCGCGCGAACGCTTTAGATAATCAAAATAGGTATTGGCCACAAAAGCCACGTCGGGATTTAACTCATAAAATATATAATTATCATTGGACTGACCGTAATAGGCTAATGCCCCTACGCCTAAACCAATAAGTCCTACTTTTCGTGACGCTTGCTGTGTAGGCATTTGCAAAGTGAGACCAATACCCGATGCGGGACGGTAGTAACTAAGAGGTTCTAGATCAACTTTTGCAGCAGAATTGGACGAGTGATTTATGGCAGGCAGGCGTTGAGCGCCATGTGCGGTATAACCATCAACCAGTCGGCGTTCTGGTGGTGAAATATTCAGTAAATCTTTAACTGCGAGTGAGCCGTAAAAGTTGCGACTTTCATAAACATTAAACTGATTAAATTGAGAGTTTAAAAAGTTGAAAAAGAAACCAAAAGCGACAAACCCTGCAATACTCGTTAACGCCAGCTTATTGTCTGATTTAGCGTTGAACGAGGCTACATCAATATCAGTCTCTGGTTTTTTAAGTGTTTTATTATGGCTAAAAATAGACAGGGGCAACAAAGCGTAAATCGCCATAAAGCCAATAATGTATTCATAGTTTTGCGTGAAAAATTGAGTAGCAAAAAAAGAAGCAAACAAACTTCCTGCTGCGCCGCCTGCGGCTAGTAATAAATAAAACAGAGTAAGGTGCTGAGTATCTGGTTTTGTTTTCACCAATTCGCCGTGACAAACCATGGTGGCAATAAACATGGTTAATAAATAAAGCGATATTTGTGAAATAGCACTGAAATGTGTGCCTATATAAAATAGCAACAATGCAATAACGGAGCTAACGATAAACGCCGCCAGCCAATACCAGCGGGCGTAAAGTTTTTCATTATGGAAGGTCAAAATAAACGTCACGAGATAAACCGCAAGTGGTGTGATCCATAAAAAAGGAATAGGTGGAATGTTTTGTGTCATTTTGCTGGTGGTAGCAATCAGCAATACAACGCCAGCAGCGGACAGCAAAAACCAGCTAAGCATTTTCAAAAAGCTTGGCATCGCCTCAATGGAATCTGCATCTGTCAGATCCGGTAAACTCTCCGGTGCCAGCTTTAACGCGGTATAGATACTTAAGCCAATGGTCGCGGAAAAAAGCAAGTAAACACCAGACCAGTAAAAGGTTTGATTGTTGAGTGTCAGCTGGTGCTCAATAATGAATGGGTAACTAAATAAGGCGAGCAGCGCGGCAATGTTAGAAACTGAATATAAGCGATAAGCTTTAGACTTCAATGAAGTTTGCCCTAACCAATGCTGAATCAAAGGGGCAGTTGTTGATAATACAAAATACGGCACGCCAATAGTGTAAAATAACAGTTTAAATACGTCCCAAAATGGCGATTGCACGTCAACAAATATGGCGTTAGACCAATCATTGGAAACGGGCATTAAGGTGGCGGCAATCAAAACAATCACCGCATGAAACTTGGCTTGAAAGCTTGTGTTTTTCAGCTTGCTTAAAATAAATGAGTAAAGGTAACCAGCTAGTAACATTGTTTGAAAAAATAATAAACACGCGGTCCAAACGGCACTGCCACCACCTAAGTTCGGCAATATCAGTTTTGCGTAAATAGGTTGAATTGAGAAAAGTAAAAATGAACTGAGAAAAATGGTTAAAACAAAAGACGCTTTCAAGTTGTGGTTCACTCGTGTGATGGCCGAAAACAGGCATGATACACGGCTTTTAGCTAAGGTTAAAATAGTGTCAGAAAAAACGCAGTTTAAGGTGAATCAGCGCCTTACTTTTAATCCTAATTCGGCTATAATACGCGGCTAAAATTTTATTCTCTTTTTCAATCCATATTTAATACAGGTAATTTGCATGTCTGCGCAACAACAGCAAGTCGACATTCGACGCACATTCGCGATCATCTCGCACCCGGATGCCGGTAAAACAACTATCACCGAAAAGGTATTGTTGTTCGGACAACACCTTCAAACAGCAGGTACTGTTAAAGGTCGTGGTTCAAACCAGCATGCAAAATCTGACTGGATGGAGATGGAAAAAGATCGTGGTATTTCAATTACTACGTCTGTTATGCAATTCCCATATAACGAGTGTTTGGTCAATTTACTCGATACTCCAGGACACGAAGACTTCTCGGAAGATACTTACCGTACATTAACTGCAGTTGATTCTTGCTTAATGGTTATTGATACCGCTAAGGGTGTAGAAGATAGAACTCGTAAGTTAATGGAGGTTACTCGCCTTCGTGATACACCAATTATAACGTTCATGAACAAATTGGACCGTGACATTCGTGATCCAATGGAAGTAATGGATGAAGTGGAATCAGAATTAAAGATTGCATGTTCACCAATCACTTGGCCAATCGGTTGCGGTAAATTGTTCAAAGGTGTTTATCATATTCTTCGTGACGAAGTTATTTTATATGCCACAGGCCAAGGCCACACAATCCAAGAAGTTCGTACGATTAAAGGTGTTGATAACCCTGAGATAGATGCCGCAGTAGGTGAAGACCTTGCAGAACAATTACGTGAAGAACTAGAGCTAGTTGTTGGTGCGTCACATGAATTTGATAGAGAGTTGTTTTTAGCAGGCGAATTAACACCAGTATTTTTTGGTACCGCTTTAGGTAACTTTGGTGTCGACCACATGCTAGATGGTTTAACCGAATGGGCGCCAACGCCAATGCCTCGTGAAACTAACGAACGTTCTGTATCAGCAGAAGAGTCAAACTTCAGTGGTTTTGTATTCAAAATACAAGCAAACATGGATCCTAAACACCGTGACCGTGTTGCCTTCATGCGTATCGTTTCTGGTAAATATGAAAAAGGCATGAAAATGAAACACGTTCGTTTAGGAAAAGACGTTCGAATTTCAGATGCGTTAACCTTTGTTGCGGGCGACCGTGCCCAAGTTGAAGAAGCATGGCCGGGCGACATCATTGGTTTGCATAACCACGGCACTATTAAGATTGGTGACACCTTTACACATGGTGAAGACTTTAAATTTAGTGGTATTCCAAACTTCGCACCAGAATTATTCCGTCGTATCCGTCTTAAAGATCCACTGAAGCAAAAGCAGTTATTAAAAGGCCTTATTCAATTATCAGAAGAAGGTGCTGTACAGGTATTCCGTCCACTTGAAAACAACGATTTGATTGTAGGGGCGGTTGGTGTACTTCAGTTTGATGTTGTTGTTCAACGATTAAAATCGGAATACAACGTTGAAGCAATTTATGAAAATGTAAACGTGGCAACTGCTCGTTGGGTAGAGTGCGACGATGAGAAAAAACTAGATGAGTTCCGACGTAAATGTGCTACCAACTTAGCGTTAGATGGTGGCGACAGCTTGGCGTACATTGCTCCTACAAGAGTGAACTTAAACTTATCGATGGAACGTTACCCAGATGTACGTTTCTTAGAAACTCGTGAACACTAATTAGGCACTAAAGAAAATGAATGTATTTCAATTAGTTCAAGACAGATTTAAACAAGCATTAAGCAACATTGAAGGCGCAGAAGGCGCACCTGCACCATTGGCTCGTAGCACTCGACCTGAATTTGGTGAATATCAATTTAACGGTGCAATGGCACTGGCTAAAATTTTAAAACAAAAGCCTCGTGATATTGCAGAGACTATTGTTGAGCAAGTAAACCTAGATGACATGGCTGAGAGTCTAGAAATCGCTGGTCCTGGTTTTATCAATGTAAAGCTTCGTCCAGAGTGGTTAGCCGCACAGGTTGAAACTGCACTGGCAGATCCTCGTTTAGCCATTGAAAAAGAGTTGGCTAAAAAAGTTGTTGTTGATTTGTCTTCACCAAACCTAGCCAAAGAAATGCACGTTGGTCACCTTCGTTCAACGATTATAGGTGATGCCGTTGCACGCGTTATTGAATTCTTAGGTCACGATGTGATTCGTCAAAACCACATGGGTGATTGGGGAACACAGTTCGGAATGTTGATCGCGCATTTACAGGACAAGCTGCAAGCATCTGAAGTTGCAACAACGGCATTGTCAGACTTAGAAGACTTTTATCGCGAAGCAAAAATTCGTTTTGATGACGAAGAAGGGTTTGCTGACCGAGCTCGTGAGTATGTTGTTAAGCTTCAAGGCGGTGACGCTGAGTGTAAAGCTCTATGGCAGCAGTTTATCGAAGTGTCTATTCAACACTCAGAAGAAGTATACGAGAAGCTAAACGTTAAGCTAACTAACGATGACATTATGGGCGAAAGTGCTTATAACCCAATGTTACCAGGTGTGGTTGCTGACTTAAAAGAACAGGGCATTGTGGTTGAAGACCAAGGTGCGCAAGTTGTATTCATTGAAGAGTTAGCGAATAAAGACGGTGAGCCATCAGTATTTATCGTTGAAAAGTCAGGCGGTGGTTTCTTGTATTCAACCACTGATTTAGCGGCAATGAAGTATCGCTCATTTGAATTAGATGCGGACAGAATCATTATCTTTACCGATGCACGTCAAGCTTACCACTTTAAGCAAGCTGAAATAGTTGGCCGTAAAGGTGGATTGTTACGTGAAGAAACTACCTATGAGCATGGACCATTTGGCATGATGTTAGGTAAAGACGGCAAACCATTTAAAACTCGTACTGGTGGCACAGTAAAACTAGCTGATTTATTAGATGAAGCCGTTGAGCGCGCAGGCAAATTATTAGCAGAACGAAATAGTGATCTATCTGCAGATGAGCAAAATGAGATTGCTCGTAAAGTAGGTATAGGTGCCATTAAATATGCAGACTTAAGCAAAAACCGTACAACGGATTACATTTTTGACTGGGATACCATGTTGAGCTTTGAAGGCGATACGGCTCCTTATTTACAATATGCATTTGCGCGTATTCAAAGTATTTTCCGTAAAGCAGAGATCAATACTGAAAACTTCGCTGCAAATGTTGTTATTGCAGAAGCTCAAGAAAAAGCGTTAGCAATGAAGTTACTGCAGTTTGTTGAAGTAATGAATGCGGTTAGCCAAAACTTAACGCCTCATGTTTTATGTACCTACCTTTATGAGTTAGCTAGCTTGTTCATGACATTCTACGAAGCGTGCCCAATCTTAAAAGATGGTGTGCCAGAAGAAACAAAACAAAGTCGTTTAGCACTAAGCTTGTTGGTATCTAAAACAATGAAGCAAGGTTTAGACTTGTTAGGCATTGAAACAATGGAAAAAATGTAAGTATAAAATGTTTAAACCTGAGCTCTAACCTTGGGTTTAGATTTGTCATATACTTTCTGAAAAGCGGAGCCTCGTGCTCCGTTTTTTTTGTTTCAACTTTAAACGATGCCGTTTACTGTTGTGTCCTGAAGCTAGACTAGGTGAGTTATTTCCAAGCTAAGCTTGGCATTAACTGGGTGTTGAAACTCATCACCGACTTGTTTTGATTTCATGGCTCCGCCCAGGGGTGACGATAAGGTAATGACGGTAACGACTTCGTCTGATACCTCTATTTTTAAACCACCAGAATAATTGCCGATTAAAAACATTTTTGAAATTTCATCTGAATCAATGAGCTCAACTAAAGCCCCTGCGTCGATACTAGACTCATTACTGAATACTTTGTGTTGTAAAATTTTCCAATCCTCTATGGCATTGGCTAAGTCTGCAGCACGTTGTGAGTGACCATGTGCTAAATATGAAGCTTCGAGTCCAACCGTATCATACTGAGTTTCTGGTTTACTCTGTTCGTGAGTTGCCAATTGACGTGCCCCTTCTGCAGCATCGGTGGCTGCGAGAAAGGACTTTTCTAACTGAATAAATAATTCTGAAAATACTGCTGATTTGTCAATGTTCATAGATTGGTTTAAACAATTTCCAATGTGTCTGGCTCTTTTACAAAGTATACCGCAAGCATGGCTAAGGTGAATGGAAATAGCAGTAAATTAAATGCAGAGAAAATCACAGTTATTTGTAGAATGCTCACCACTAAAAGTAATACAGAAAAGACTTTCAACATACTGCTGATTTGTTGGTGGTTGATTAATATTACAATACTGCAAATAAAAGTAGAAAACGCTAATAAAACTAGCGCAGCAATACCGGAAAACAAACCAACAGCAACTATGCTATCTATTGATGAGCTTGGTAACGCATCACTTGTCATCGCTAAAGCAACATCAAAGATCACCGTTCCGTGGAACAGGGCACTGGCTATCGCCATTACAATAAGCAAAATCGAAGCAAAGCGCGAGTTAAGCTGGACTTTTAGTGCTTTGCTTAAACTCAAATAAACGTAAACTTCAAGTGCGCCTATGATCACAAACATTAAATCACTGAAGCCAAGTGTCATCATATCGGCTTTTATAAATGCAAAAATATCATTATTAAAGCTTGCTGAGTAAAACGCACTACTCCAATAAATGGGGAATACGATGGCGAGCAGCAAAGTGGCTATCGCTGGTTTTATGTATTGATTGTTCATTTAAATCTCCAGTTTTAAAATAAGTAAAGTCAGAGTTAGTTAATCGACTTTTAAAATAGATTAACTCCCATCTTTCTCTTTAATTTCATACACCAAAATATCGCCGGGCTGACAACTTAATGCCTTGCATATAGCCTCTAGCGTACTAAATCGAATCGCTTTAACCTTGCCGTTTTTCAACAAGGATAGATTAGTCATTGAAATGCCGATTTGTTGTGACAATTCAGTTAATGACATTTTCTGTTTCGCGAGTTCTATGTCTAAGTTAATTCGTATATTCATGTTATTTACAATAGTGACTTGTTTTATGTTAGTCAAATTAAATTTTATGATAAACGTAAAGTTTATTTCGATTAGCATAAGGTGTCGTGGTTTGAGAACACAACTTTATTGACTAAATTCCCACAGGAAAGTGAGCATATTTAGGTACTAGCTGGTGGTTTTAAAAATTTAAATTGGGACGATACTAACTGCGAATGCAATTAAATGGATATTGGTTGAGAATAGTTTACACAGAGGCATTCAAATATATAAAAACGGCTCGCTATATATTATTATTATCAGTTATTAAGGTTGGTAAAGGCTATCCTATATACTGCCAACTAAATCAGAGCGTTAAGGAACATTTATGTACGACTTGCCTGTGGTCAGCTTAAAAGACTCAGTGTCTGAACAAGAATGGCAGACGCGTGTGGAATTGGCCGCATGTTATCGATTATTAGTGATGCACGGTTGGGACGACTTAATTCATTCTCATATCTCAGCTCGCATTCCGGGTACTGATCATTTGTTATTAAATGCGTTTGGTCTTACGTTTGATGAAATCACGGCATCGAATTTAGTAAAGATTGATATTCAAGGCAACATTGTTCAAGAGAACTGTCCTTTTACGATTAACCCGGCTGGTTTCACTATTCATAGCGCACTGCATGAAGCAAGACATGAAGATCAATGTACATTACATGTTCATACTAATGAGACTGTTGCAGTAGCAAGTTTAGAAGAGGGTTTATTGCCGTTGAGTCAGTACTCAATGTTTGCATTAGCCTCCCTTGCTTATCACGACTATGAAGGTCTGGCTGTTAATGATGAAGAAAAGCAAAGACTCAAAGATGATTTGGGTAATGCTAATTTTTTCCTGCTTAAAAACCATGGTGCAATCACACTAGGTAAAACTATTGGTGATGCCTTTATGCATATGTACGACTTAACGCGTGCTTGTGAGATTCAATTGCAAGTTCAAGCAACGGGTCAATCAGCATTTATGGTCGACCAAAGCATAGTTGATGGTATAAAAGCGCAAGCGAATATAGTCCATTCAGGTCAAACTGGAGGTCAAAAAGCATGGCCAGCCATGATGCGAAAAGTTAAGCGCGCCTATCCTGACTTTGATAAGTAAAGAGTAATAGGTAAAGGCGGGTATTTAAGACCGACATCTAATTTGAAAGCGTGACCAAGGGTCGCGAACAAAAACAACAAAGAATTTAATTAAAAGAGACCAAAATGAAAATCACTCACGTAGAAATATTTGATATTCACTGCCCAGAGCGCCCACCATGGAATCCTGTTTTTATCCGTATTCATACTGACGAAGGCATTTCAGGCGTTGGTGAGGCTGGTTTAGCCTACGATTGGGGACACAGTGCGGCTGCCGCTATGATTAAAGAAATAGCTGAAGCGGTTTTAATTGGTTTTAACCCGTTTAATACTGAATTGTTGTGGAGTCGTATGCTGCGCGAAAGCTTTTGGGGCTTAGGCGGCGGACCGGTTTTATATTCTGCAATGAGTGCAATTGATACAGCATTGTGGGATATCAAAGGTAAAGCCTTTGGCGTTCCTGTTTATCAATTATTAGGTGGTAAAACGAATGACAAGTTGAGAACTTATGCCAGCCAATTACAGTTTGACTGGGATAAAGACATCACTAAGCTTATTCAGCCAGAGCAGTACGCAGAAGCGGCATTAAAAGCCGTTGCTGAAGGGTATGACGCAGTAAAAGTTGACCCAATTGTTTATGATGCGGATGGTGGCTCGTCGTTCGATAGAACTAAGTTATTCACAAAACCACAAATGCGCTTATTTGGTGATCGCCTTCGTGCAATCCGAAATGCGGTAGGCGAAGACGTGGATATTATATTTGAATCACACTCGTTAATGGGCGCGGCTTCTGCAATTCAAATGGGTGCGATAGTGGAAGAAGTAGGCTGTATGATGTATGAAGAGCCGGTGAATTATTTAAATTCAGCGGTTCACAAAAAAGTTTCTGATAATGTAAATGTTCCAATTGCTGGTGGCGAACGCTTATATCATCGCTGGGATGTGCGTCCTTATTTTGAAGATCAAAGCATAGACGTTTTGCAGCCAGATGTTGGTTTATGTGGTGGTTTCACAGAAGCAAAAAAAGTGTGTGATTATGCCGATGTTTACGACATTCGTGTGCAAGCGCACGTTTGTGGTGGACCAGTTGCAACAGCAGCGTCATTACATTTAGAAACGGCGATTCCAAACTTCTTAATTCATGAGCACCATACTTATGCAATCAAGTCGTGGAACCGTGAACTTTGTATTCAAGATCCACAACCGGTAGGCGGTTTTTTCCAAGCGCCTGATACTCCGGGAATTGGTATTGAATTGAATGATGACGTTGTTAAGCGCTCGCCAAATGTGACGGTTAAGTAAGTTTCTTTTAAGTGTCGTTTAAGTGCCGTGTCTTTTGACGCGGCATTTTTGTTTGAGAGACCGACTTGTTAAGGAGAGGGTGTCGGTTAAAAATAACATCCCCATAATGCATGAACAGTCGATTCTATTTGAAATAGAAAGCAGCGGCATTGTCATGAAGTAGCTTCTGCTGATGAGCCTGCGGAATATTTAGGTTGTTTAACACCAAAACTATATCTTGCCAATATTCTGCATAAGACTTGCTGAGTGTGCACAACGGAAAATTGCTGGCCATCATGACACGTTCAATCCCAAATACATTTATGACACTTTTAATCTTAAGTTCAATAGCAGCAAGCGTGTAATTTCGGTTACTCATTTCCCAGCCTGAACACTTTATCGAAACGTTTGAAAACGTGCTTAACCGTTTAATTCCAGCAAGCCAGTTGGCCCATTCGTCTCCGTTGTGATTAGGATCTGAAGGGGGAAACCCAGCATGATTAATAACAACTTTTAAATTACCGAGCGGCAAAGAACTTAGTGACTTAGTAATACCGTCAACAACGAGTGTATCGAATAGGTTCGTCTGAAGTTCAAAGATTAAATTTTGAGACTCTAAATAACTGAGATTGCCTAAGCAATTGGTTGAGTTAAGAATGGCAACTGCGTTTTCATCTAAAATATGGCGCACACCAGCAACAGAAGAATAGAGCTTAAGTTCGCTTATCTGACTTTTAAATTCTTCATGCTCCAAAAGTAAATTGGCAGTGGCGATAGATTTAAAAGGCTTAGTGACGTTTTTTTCCAACCATTCGACTTCTTGGCTTGGATGCTCATTGTTGAACCCAGCTTCAATGTGAACAAATGACGATAGTTCAAATTGCTCAAACACGATTAGGTCCTGCTCCGAAAAGTCCCGATTTATTTTAGACTTATCGCTCCAAAAAGGAGGATGCTCTGGCTTCAACCATTGATATTCGCCTTTGACCAAATCAAATAGGTGGAGATGTGGGTCACTAAATTTCATTTATTGCGCCGTATACCCGCCATCAATAACTTGCAGGCTACCAGTTATAAAACTGGCCTTTTCACTCGCCAAAAATAGGGCAAACTGAGCGACCTCTTCTGGTTGGCCTAATCGACCAATTGGCTGGAGAGATGCTTCTTCTCGATGGATTTCGTCTTTATTTGCCCCTGAGCGCGCAACGTAATTGTCGATAGCCTTATGGTATAAAGGGGTTTCAATGGTGCCAGGGCATAATGCATTTGAGCGTATATTAAATTCGGCGTAATCGAGGGCTGTTGTTTTGGCCATAGAAGCCAACGCAGTTTTACTAAGGTTGTAAGCAAAAGAGTTTTGTTTAGCTATCAAGGCTTGGTCTGAAGCAATAAGTATTATTGAACCGTCGCGATGCTTTTTCATGCTAGGTAAAACGGCTTGTATTGCCGCATAAGCACCTTTTACATTGATATCCAAAACCCGATCAAATTCAGCGTCAGATGTGTTTTCAATAGTACCGGAGAAATGAATTCCCGCATTGGATATCAGAGTATCGATTTTATAACTACGGGCAATATTAGAAATGTTTTCGCGAACGGCATTCAGGTTCGTTATATCACAATGTATATACTCACCTTTGTCGCTAGGTTGTAAATCAAGATTAAAAACTTGGTAACCATTTTCTAGGAACAGTTCGACGCAACTAAGGCCAATTCCCGAAGAGCCACCCGTTATAATGCATGTTTTTTTCATTTCTAATAAAACCCTAAAATTAACCTACGGAATAGACCGCTAATTATGCAGAAAAAAGCACGACGCCGCACGGTTAATTTTAAAACTGAGCTCTATTGAAGCTCTGTATAAATTTTGTCTAATACTGCTATTAACTTGTTCTGATTTGATTCGTTTGTCGCATAGCTATCTGGAGTCGCAAATGCTTTTTTATCATTATCAAAATACTTGCCGTTGGATTCTTTAAAGCTGTCAGATAACGAAGCGTCCGTTAACAGGTTTACTCCAATAGAGATGTCATTACCTTCAACACCAAAACCAGCTTTCACCATTTTTGTTGCTAGCAGTGAACCTGGGTTTACCGCCAAGAAAACCTGGCGTTTAGTGTTTTCTAACTTTGCCATGGCTAACGTCCATGCCGTGATCGCGAGCTTACTTTCAGCATACGCTTGCATTTCGTTGGAGTAGCTTTTTGTTCCAAGAATACCGTTTAAGTCAAATGGCGCTTGGGCGGCTGAGGACAAATTAATAACTCTGGCATCTTCAGATAAGTGGCTATGCAAGGCTTTTGTAAATACATAAGGTGCAATCGTATTGACCATAAGTCGAGGATCAACTTTATCTTTATCAATTGATGCGGGGTTTAGTTTGAATACACCGGCATTGTTAATTAAAACATCGATTGAAGCGTAATCTGATTTAAGTGTATTGGCTAACGCTAACACAGAGCTTAAGTCCGAAAAGTCGGCATGGTATGCAGAAACTTGCGGCGATATTTTTAATAATGATTGGTGAACTGACGCCAGCTTTTCTTCATTTCGGCCATGAATTATAACTTGATGACCAAGTTCTAATAATTTTGTCGCGGTTGCTAAACCTAAGCCATCGGTTGAACCTGTAATTAAAATTGTTTTCATCTTTATTCCTTTGAATAACCTATTGAAGGTATGATTAAGCTAAATCATCTTTGGCTTCAATCAAGTAGTGTTTGAATATTAGTCGACAATTGCTATATTGATAATCCTCTTTAATGAAGAATCATTTTTTAGATATTATTGATAATGAATATTGAACATTTAAAACTATTTGTCCGAGTCGCTTCAACACTAAATATCAGCTCAGCGGGGCATGAATTAGGCTTGTCCGCAGCTGTGTCTAGCGCGCACATAAATAAATTAGAACAAGAGTTAGGTATTCGTCTTTTGCATAGAACAACCAGAAATGTGTCGTTAACTGAAGAAGGTAAGGTTTTTCTTCCTCACGCAGAAGAGGTTCTAGTTGGTATCGAAGCCGCAAAAGCCTCGGTAGGTGTTGGCAATGCATCTCCTATGGGCACTCTAAGAATTACAGCACCGGCATCATTTGGACGGCAACATTTAGTTCCTGCTTTAGCTGAGTTTTTAAAGCGATACCCTTTGATCAATATTGATTTAAGCATGTCAGATACCATTGTGGATATGGTTGAAGGTGGTTTTGATATTGCGATTAGAAATGCTGAATTAAAAGACTCCAGCCTAATAGCCAGTAAATTAGCGGTGGATAAGCGAATTATTTGTGCCGCACCAAGTTATATTGAAGAGTTCGGTATGCCTAAAACGCTAGAGGATTTAAAGGCACATAACTGTGTAAACCTCAGAAGCTTTGATACGTGGGCATTAAAGTCAGAAGGTAAAACGGTAAACATTAAAACGCATTCCAAGCTTCGAACGGATAACGGTGAGGCGATGCGAGATGCAAGTGTACAAGGGCTTGGTTTATCTATTAACTCTACTTGGAATGTTTATAAGCACTTAAAGAGTGGCGAATTAGTGAAGGTTTTAGAGGATTATCCGTTGGCCTCTGATACTGCTATCTGGGCCGTTTATCCGTCGTCGAGATTGTTAGCACCAAAAGTTCGAGTATTGATAGATTTCTTAAAAGACTGGTATGGCACCCCGCCATATTGGGATACGGAATAGTATGAAAAACTGTAATCAGTGCGGAAAGTGTTGCATTAAATATGGTGGAGGAGATTTATCCGCCACCTCCGAAGAGATTGAAATGTGGGAGATTTTTAACCCCGACATATACGCATACGTGAAGGACGACAAAATATGGTTTGACCCAAAATCGGGAGAACCTTTAAAACAGTGTCCATTTTTAGGCATAGAACCTAAGTTAACACCGGATTCACCAACACTATATACCTGCAGTATTTACCTCGATCGCCCAGAAGATTGCCGACATTACCCAAGCTTAATATCGGAAATGATTAGGGACGAATGTGAAATGATAGAAGTAACCGATTTAAACAACCCCTCAGCGGCTCAACTTAAATTGAATAAACTGATGGATGATAGTCATCACAATCGTTAGGAGCTTGGTGTACTAGAGCCATTGTCATCACGGTCGTCCTCAACATCTTGTGAACCATTTTCTGGCTTCGGCTGCGAGCTCATTGAATAAGCGGCTCCTAACGCGACGCCTAAAGCAATTCCCAGACCTAAATTATCTGTCGCTACACCAATAGCAACACCCACAGCAATACCGACACCAATGCCAACTTCTAGTTTTACTGGTTTGTTTTCTTCTGACATTTACTATTCCTTGTTGTAATTGTGTGTAACTAACTTAACATCGAACATAAAAAAAGCAGAACAAATGTTCTGCTTTTCGTAATTATATAACGTATTAGTAGCCAATACGTTTTGAACCGTATTTTTACATTTGAGCTTGTAAGTAATTAGGTAGGCCAATTTTTTTAATTAAGCCTAACTGTTGCTCTAACCAATGTGCGTGATCTGTTTCTGTATCGTCGATAAGAACTTGAAGCATATTACGAGTTACGTAGTCTTGTTCTTTTTCACACAGTGCCATAGCGTCTTTTAACGCTTTGTCTACGGCATATTCAACACGAAGATCGCTCTCTAACATCTCAGGTACATCTTTACCTATGTGCAAACCATCTCGGTCTACCATGTTAGGGGTACCTTCTAAAAACAAGATTCGCTCAATTAATACTGACGCATGGCCTTTCTCATCATCGAATTCGTGATCAATACGTTCGAATAGCTTAGTAAAGCCCCAATCTTCGTACATACGAGAGTGAATAAAGTATTGGTCCATTGCTGCTAACTCAAATGCCAAAAGGCCATTTAATGTATTGATTACGTCTTTATTGCCTTTCATAACGAGGTCCTCTTTATAGCTGTGCTTGAAGGTACTTTTCAATACCTAAGTTTTCAACTTGATAGTCTTGAGTTTCTAGCCAATCTAAATGTTCTTCTTCACCTTCAAGAATATCAGTCAATAAATCTCTAGAAACATAATCTTGCTGCTCTTCACAAACCGCAACTGCAGCTCTCATTTGAGCAATTTGAGTCAATTGGAACTGAGAGTCACACTTGATCATTTCTACCGTATGTTCACCGATAGACAAGGCGCCAAGCTTTTGTAAATTTGGTAGACCTTCCAGAAACAGAATTCGTTCAATTAATTTGTCCGCTTGCTTCATATCTAAAATAGACTTTTTGTAACATTTGTCATTCAGTTTGCTAAAGCCCCAGTTCTTGTACATGCGTGCATGCAAGAAATATTGATTAATGGACGTTAACTCCACCGTTAAAATGTCATTTAATGTGGTGATAATAGTTCGATTAGATTGCATAAAAAAATCCTAATAACGGGTAATAGGGACATTATAGATGATTATGCGGTTTTTGCAAAAATTCTTAATAAAAACAGGGGGTTAATAATGAGAATCATTATTAATTAGATTGAGGTTTCGTAACTAGCTGACTTCTTTAAATAAAGACTCATCCATGATCATTTTGTCTACAACCATTTGCGCAACCTTAGTACAGTTACCACACTCAGAACCAACAGGCAGGTGTTGTTTTAATTCACGAAGGTTACCAACACCGTGCTGGTTAACAACATCTTGAATATCTTTATCGGTGATACCTTTGCATAAACAAACGTACATTTTGAATCCTACTGGTTACGGCTAACTTCAATGCAAGTGATAATAGTTCTCATTTAGTTTGAAGGCAAGTGTTTTTGTCTGTTTTTGTGCTATTTTTAAGCATTGTGTTTTTCCGCTTTTGGGAAAGCAAGAGTACAAGATTACCTATATTGATAATTTCGATAGGTTTAATCGAAAATTCACCTTGGTTTATGAAATTTTAACTATATATACTGTGCACAAGAATTTATTAACAATAACCACATTGGAGAAACCCATGGGCGTATTAGTAGGCCGTCAGGCACCAGACTTCACTGCAGCTGCAGTATTAGGCAACGGCGAAATCGTTGATACATTTAACTTTGCTGAAGCAACTAAAGGTAAAAAAGCAGTTGTTTTCTTTTACCCACTAGACTTCACTTTCGTTTGTCCTTCAGAGCTAATCGCTTTTGACAAACGCTTAGCTGAGTTCAACAAGCGCGGTGTTGAAGTAATTGGTGTTTCTATTGACTCACAATTCAGCCACAACGCATGGCGTAACACTGCTGTTGCAGACGGTGGTATTGGCCAAGTTGGTTACACACTAGCAGCAGACGTTAAACACGAAATCTGTAAAGCATATGACGTTGAGCATCCAGAAGCTGGCGTTGCTTTCCGTGCGTCTTTCTTAATTGATGAAGAAGGCATGGTTCGTCACCAAGTAGTTAACGATCTTCCTCTAGGTCGTAACATTGATGAGATGTTACGTATGGTAGACGCATTAAACTTCCACACAGAGCACGGCGAAGTATGTCCTGCTGGTTGGGAAGAAGGTAAAAAAGGTATGGACGCAACTCCTGCAGGCGTTGCAGCGTTCTTATCTGAGAACTCTGAATCTCTATAATTTTAGTTTGATGGGCTATTTTGCTCATCAATATTAAATGTCAAAACTCTCGACTTGTTCGGGAGTTTTTTTTGCCTGAAATAAATGTTGGTAGGTACATTCTTAACTGACGATAGTTTTGTTAAACTTCGATCTGAATATTTCTTTTAAGGTGTATGTTGGTGAAGCAGTCGGTTAATCAGTGTTTTTCAGATGAAGGGGCGTTAGCAAAAGCGATCCCTGGATTTAAAGCTCGCCAATCACAGTTAGACATGGCTAATGCGGTGGCCGGTGCCATCAAAGATAAAAAGCAATTGGTAGTAGAAGCCGGTACTGGAACGGGTAAAACATTTGCCTATTTAGCCCCCGCTATATTAGATGGTCGAAAAATTATTGTGTCTACAGGGACCAAAGCTCTGCAAGAGCAGCTTTTCCACCGCGACTTACCTTTAGTTAAACAGGCAATAAAACCTCGATTAAAAACGGCATTGCTCAAAGGCCGAAGCAATTACCTTTGTATCTATAGAATGAATCAAAATGGTCAGCATCCACCATTTGAAGACCCTGACTTTATTACCGACTTGTCTAAAGTTCGTCGGTGGAGCTCAGAAACAGACTCTGGTGATCTTGGTGAATTAACATCCATAGAAGAAAATAGCCGTGCTATCCCTTACGTGACAAGTAGTGTAGATAATTGCCTTAGTAAAGACTGCCCAAATATTGGTGAATGTCATGTAGTTAATGCGCGTAAAAAAGCATTGGATGCAGATTTAATTGTTGTGAATCACCATTTGTTTTTTGCTGACATGGCCTTAAAAGATACTGGTTTTGGTGAACTAATTCCTGAAACGGACGTTATTATTTTTGATGAGGCTCATCAAATTCCGGATATTGCTGCGGAGTATTTTGGCGAGCACTTTTCCTCGCGCCAAGTTTTTGAATTATGTAAAGACATTCAAGCCGAATATCAGATGAACTTGCGTGACTTGTCGCAGTTAAATAAAGCGGCCATGAATTTAGAAAAAAATATTTTAGATATGCGCTTAGCCTTTGCTTATGATCCAGAACGAGGTAATTGGCGAGATAAAGCGCCTCAGGAAGAAGTTGTTGCGGCCATGCAGTTGGTCCATAAGTCTTTCGACTTTATTTACGATGTATTAAAACTAGCGGTCTCAAGAACGGAAGCGATTGATGCTTGTTTTGACCGTTTGTGTCAATTAAGAGGCAAGTTTGACCGTGTGAATCAAATTGAAGAAACCGGCTTTAGTTATTGGTATGAAACTAGCAAAAGGCACTTTACGCTTCACACTACTCCTCTGTCTATTGCTGATAAGTTTGGTGGTTTTGTTAAAGAGTCTGATTCAAGCTGGATTTTTACCTCTGCTACCGTATCGGTAGATGATGACTTTGAACACTACACGAATCAACTAGGCTTACCAGAAGCTAGAACACAAATACTGGGAAGCCCATTTAACTATCAAGAACAAGCATTGTTCTGTGTACCAAGGTATTTCCCCGAGCCAAACGATAAAACCGCAGTTCGAGCATTTGGTGAACTAGCGTTAGAGTTAATTGAAGCCAGTCAAGGTCGAGCGTTTTTACTGTTCACTAGTCATAGAGTGATGTCGTTAGTGGCAAAAATGCTTGAAGATAAAACCAGGTTACCTTTGCTGGTCCAAGGCACAACAAGTAAACGTTTATTATTAGAGAAGTTTACTAAACTTGGCAATGCTGTATTACTTGGAACAAGCTCTTTTTGGGAAGGGGTGGATGTACGTGGCGACGCACTTTCTTTGGTGATGATTGATAAATTACCTTTTGCTTCGCCAGATGATCCACTGCTACAAGCTCGTATGGAAGATTGTAAATTAAAAGGTCAAGACCCGTTTAAGCATGTTCAAATTCCTCAAGCGGTAATCTCTTTAAAACAGGGTGTTGGCCGGTTAATTAGAGACGTAACAGATAGTGGTGCATTAGTTATATGTGATCCACGGTTAGTGACAAGACAATACGGTGAAACTTTCATGAGAAGTTTACCCGACATGAAGCGAACTCGAGATACAGACAGAGTCGTTAAATTTTTAGAAACGTTATAGTGTAAAAAAATGAATTTATTAGCATTAGATGCTGCAACTGAAGCTTGCTCAGTAGCAATAAAAACAGAAGATAAAGTAATTGGTTACTACGAGGTTTGTCCTCAACAACATTCTCAAAAATTGTTGCCAGCCGTTGAAAACTTGCTAAACGAATCAAGCCTAACACTTGATGACTTTGATGGTATTTTATATGGGTGTGGTCCTGGCAGTTTTACCGGCGTTCGCATTGGAGTTTCAATTACCCAAGGCTTGGCCTTTGGTGCCGATTTACCCGTTCTCGGTGTCTCAAACCTAGCGCTCATGGCTCAACAGGCAATTGATGACCTTAATGCACCTCAAGTGATTGCTGCTATTGATGCCCGAATGTCGGAAGTGTATTTTGCGATATACGATAATGTAGACGGTAAAGCAGTAGCGCGAGTCAAAGACGTTGTTTGTAAGCCAGAAGAAATCAATATTGAAAGCAGTGAAGTGTTAGATGGTGCTGTTTCAGTTGGTACAGGTTGGGAAACCTATAACGACATATTAAGCGATAAATTTAATGTTAAAAGTACTGATATTTTACTACCGAATATAAAATATGGTTTTAAGCTTGTTGAAACAGAGTTTAAAAATGGTGAAGGCCTACCCGCTGAATTAGCGCAACCCAATTATGTTCGTGATGAAGTAACATGGAAAAAATTACCAGGTCGATAAATTGAACTTTTTGGTTAATTTTAAGCCAAAGGTAAGGCATAATTAAAACCGACCAGTCGGTCGTTAATATTTGAGAGCATGAAATGGCATTAAGAGATCCTGATAAAACCCGTAATAATTTGTTAGAGATAGCATCATGTTTATTTCAACAAAAAGGGTACAACGGTACTAGCCTTACCGATATTATTAGCAAGGCTAATGTGTCTAAAGGCGCGCTTTATCATCACTTTTCAAATAAACAAGATTTGTTGTATGCCATCATAGATGAGCTTTTCAAAGAGCAATCTAAAGCTCATTGGGAATCAATTACTTCTGCAAATGATCCTATTGAAGCCATCGCTAAGTCAATTGAAAAGCAGGCTATCGATGCCTCGCAAGAAGACATGTGCAATGGCTGTCCTATTCATAACTTACTAGCCGAGCTTGGATCAACCAATGATGGTTTAAGAATGCGTGTTGATGCTATTTTTTGCGCGGTGCAGAAATCAATTTACGAAGCTTTTGAAAGAGCGAAAGTTCTAAATATAGTGAGCGACAGTACTGATAGTAAAAGAGTTGCTATGTTAATCATGTGCACTATGAACGGTATGCCGCAAATGGTAACGAGTTGTCAAAACAGAGATGTTTTCAAAGAAATATCTGCAGCGTTATCAGATTATATTCGCAGTTTCAAAATCGTTGACTAAACTTAAACTAACTTAGTTATATTTAGGAGATAGTTATGACAGAAGGTGTCGGTTATGGACCTAGCGCTGGTGGTAACCTGAGAGCTGAACAACAGCTTATTCAGCAGCAAAGGCAAAATAGTGATGACTCTGTTCAGCGCCGTGATCAGCAAGAGCAGTCGGTAGATAATCAGCAACGATTAGAGTCAGTTAGAGAACAAGATGCCGTTCAAACTGAGAATACACAAACCGAGCAACGCCAACGTCAAGAACGTCCTAATCAAGAAGCGGTTGAAGTTTCCAGTCAACTTCGAGCACCTGATTCGCAAACCATTCAACAGCTAGAACTAAATGCAGCAAATAGAAGAGAGCAACAACAAAACTCTTCAGGTTTGGGTCAAACCGCAGTCAATTCCTACAATAGTCTGCAAGTTACAGAAAGTAACCAAAGTCTTTCAGAAAAAATAAAGGTTGATATTACCGCTTAATTTGCCTAATACTACCTGTATATATTTAGAGAGGTAGGTAAATGAACTTTTTTAAGAAATTGTTGTTAAGTATCAGCATTGCAACGGTAATTACTGGGTGCGCTAGTTACCCAGATTCGGTTAGTATTCCTGAAGGCACGAATTTAACGGCATTTTCATCAGTTAAAGCGGACGATAATTCTTTAAACGGAAGTCAGGCCCGTTGGAGTGGTGTGATTGCGGCCGTTAAAAATGAAGCTAACCGAACACGACTTGACGTTTTATATTACCCATCAAAAAGAACTGGCAGACCAGATCTAAAAGAAGATCCTGCTGGTCGATTCCGTGTATATGCTGATGGCTTTTTAGATCCAGCCGTCTTTAAGAAAGGTAAGTCCATTACGGCACTAGGCACAATCAAAGAAAACGAATCGCAAAAAATTGACGAATATGAGTATTCTTACCCTACGTTAAATGAAGCTAAGGTACACCTGTGGAAAAAATTAGATCCTCCAACAGGTGTAGAGTTTCATTATGGTTGGTATGGGCACTACCCTCACTGGCAATGGCAGGGAGGCACAAGACATCGCTACATCATTGGTGGAACAAAAAGAAAAATCGCCCCAACTGGTGTTGTTAAGTCAAAAGACAAAAAACAATAATAGAGCGCACTAAATAATAAGGTAAGTTAATGTTTAAAACAGGTTGTTTGGCTGTATTTATAAGTGCGGCGTTCAGTGCAAACTCTATTGCAATGAGCAGTAAAGTTGAAAATAGCGTTGATATGATTACTCCGATACTTAGTAGCGATCATAGAAGTGAAGAAAATAAAGCAAGGGATGCGTATCGTCACCCTCAAAAGATAATAGAGTTTTACGATATTAAGCCGTCGGATACCGTACTAGAGGTTTGGCCAGGTAATGGTTGGTATAGTGAAATTTTAGGTCCATACCTAAAAGATAAAGGTCAGCTAGTTGCGGCAACGTTTGGCATTAATAATGAAAACTCTAAAGACAAACGTTTAGCCTTTTGGACTAAAATTGCTATCGAATATCGCGAAAAGATGTCGGATGAAGAATTGTATGGTGAAGTTATTTTTACCGAGTTTGAGCCACCAGAACGCCTAGACGTTGCCGAGGTTGATTCTATTGATAAAGCTTTAATCATAAGGTCGTTGCATATCTGGGACGAAGTAGGGCAAATGCAACAGGGTTTGCAGTCTGTATTTAAAGCGTTAAAACCAGGTGGTGTATTAGGTGTTGTTCAGCACAGATCAACACAAATTTCAGATTTTGCCTCTTCTGCTCCAGAAGGTTATCTAGCCGAAAATTATGTAATTCAAGCTGCCGAAAATGCAGGGTTTGAGTTAGTGGCAAGCTCTGACATCAATAGTAATCCTAAAGACACCAAAGATTACCCTAAAGGGGTTTATACACTGCCACCAACATTGGCAATGGGAGCGCTTGACCAAGATAAGTATATCTCTATTGGTGAAAGCGACAGAATGACATTGAAATTTGTTAAACCTAAGTAAATTGAACAGTCATTTTATACAAATATCCGGTGGAGGAATAGCGGCACTTAAGAGTGCCGTTTTTGACTCTAATACAGCACCAACAATAATTGCTTTGCATGGCTGGTTAGATAACGCCGCGAGTTTTACTCCCTTAATTAACGCTTTACCTCAATTTAACTGGATAGCTATAGACCTTCCTGGTCATGGTCATTCTTTTCATCGCGCTAATAACAGTTATTACCATTTTATCGATTGGGTGTCTGATGTTATTGAAGTAATTGATGCACTTAACCTTCCGCAACCTCCCATTATAGTTGGGCATTCTTTAGGCGGTATGTTAGGGACTGTTTTAGCTGGTTTGTACCCGGATAAAATATCTAAGTTAATACTGATTGATTCAGCGGGTTTGGTAATACAAGACGATGCTAATGCATTAGTTAATATTCGTGCCGCAATGAATTCTAGATTAGATTTAGCGCATAAAAAGCCTCGTCACCATGAAGATATTAACGCAGCTATAAAAGCGCGACAAAAAGCTGGTGGAATTTCACTGGAATCTGCAAAAATATTGGTTGAGCGAAATACTGAGTTAAAGGATGGCGGCTACCGTTGGCGGACAGATTTGAGGCTTAGAACTGGATCGCCTGTTCGAGTGAATTTAACGGCGGCAGAACAAATAATCGCAGCTATTGAAGTGAAGACACTGATAATATTAGCTACCGACGGTTATGAGTCAATGCAGACTAATTATTCAAAATTTCAATCGTTTTACCGAAATCATAAAATGGTTGAAGTAAGCGGAAATCACCACTGTCACCTAGATGACCCATCTGAAACATCTCAGCAGATTGCTGAATTTTTACTATAATTGCCGGATTATCAAACAAAATTGATGGTTTGATTGATTTTTAGTCTAACTAATTTGTCTGATCGGATGAGTTGGAGTATTGTAACGGACTATTTTGGCTTTAATAAAATAAAAGCATAGCAAATTGATTCAGGAGAGCGTTTTGGACAAGATCTGGTTAAATAAATATCCTAAAAATGTACCAGCAGAAATAAACCTTGATCCGCAACATTCGTTATTAAACGTTGTTCAAGACAGCGTCGCTAAGTTTGGCGACAAAGAAGCTTTTATGAATATGGGCAAAACCATATCTTATAACGAGCTTGATAGAGAAGCAGAGGCATTTGCCGCTTATTTACAAAATGAGTTAGGTATTCAAAAAGGTGATGCCATCGCCATTATGATGCCAAATCTACTTCAGTACCCAGTAGCACTTATTGCTGCGCATCGAGTGGGTGCAATTGTTGTAAATGTAAATCCTTTGTACACTCCTAGAGAATTAGAACACCAACTTAATGATAGTAAAACTAAAGCTATTATTATTGTTGAGAACTTCGCGAATACCTTAGAGCAAGTATTAGAGAAAACGGATGTTGAGCATGTAATCCTTACTAAAATGGGTGACATGCTAGGCATGAAAGGTTTTGTAGTCGACTTCGTGGTCAAACATGTGAAGAAGATGGTACCTGATTATTCACTGCCAACTGCAATTCCATTTACACAAGCTCTAAAGAAAGGTCGTCAGTTATCACTTACTCCAGTAGAAGTGGTTGGTGAAGATCTCGCTTTTTTACAATATACTGGTGGTACAACAGGCGTTTCTAAAGGTGCAATGCTTACTCACAGCAACATGGTTGCCAACTTAGAGCAAGTATCTGCATTATTAGGTCCTTGTTTAGAAGAGGGTAAAGATACGATTATTACCGCTTTACCTCTTTATCATATCTTTGCACTAACAGCTAACTGCCTGCTGTTCTTAAAGTTTGGTGGTACCAATGTACTTATTACCAACCCTAGAGATATGCCAGGCTTTGTTAAGGAACTAAGTAAAGTTAAATTCACCGCAATCAGTGGCGTTAATACTCTATTTAATGGTTTGCTGAACACACCAGGGTTTTCTGAATTAGACTTTTCGTCATTAAATCTTAGTATTGGTGGCGGTATGGCTGTACAGCGTGCTGTTGCCGAACGTTGGTTAAGTGTTACAGGTTGTGACCTACTAGAAGGTTATGGACTTACTGAGTGCTCTCCAGTGGTATCGTTTGTACCATTTGATACAGGTAAATACACTGGCAGTATTGGTGTTGCTGTGCCTTCAACGGATGTTCGCTTGATTGGCGAAGATGGCGAAGACGTTAAAGCAGGCGAACCAGGTGAGTTATTAGTTAAAGGCCCTCAAGTTATGAGAGGTTACTTAGGTCGCGCGGAAGCAACGGCTGAAGTACTCAATGACGGTTGGTTAGCAACTGGTGACATTGCCAAAATCGATGAAGATGGTTTACTTTATATAGTTGACCGTAAAAAAGACATGATTTTAGTATCTGGCTTCAACGTATTCCCTAATGAAATTGAAGACGAAGTTGTTACTCATGAAGGTGTTCTAGAAGCAGCTGCTATTGGCATTCCTCATGAAGTATCAGGTGAAGTTGTTAAGATTTTTGTGGTAAGAAAAGATCCTAACTTGACGGAGCAACAGGTAATCGATCATTGTCGTGAAAGATTAACAGGATATAAAGTTCCTAAACTGGTAGAATTCCGTGATGAATTACCAAAGTCTAATGTTGGTAAGATCTTACGTCGTATGCTTAAAGATTAATCTTATCTTTGATTAAATAAAAGCTGACTGAGGTCGGCTTTTTTTGTTTTTAAGAGTGAATAAAATAGTGAATGACTCACAATCCGAATATCAATATATTGATTCCCAAGTTGAGCTTAATGCGTTCTGTGCTCAAGCAGCTAAAGCGTCGGTTTTAGCATTAGATACAGAGTTTGTCCGTACTCGCACTTTCTATGCCCAGTTGGGCCTAATACAAGCTTATGACGGCAAAGACTTAGTATTAATTGACCCTCTTGTTGACCTAGATTTAGAACCATTCTGGGAACTCCTAACGAATAAAAATATTGTTAAAGTTTTGCATTCTTGCCATGAAGACTTAGAAGTTTTTAAAGTATATTCTGGTCGACTACCACAACCACTTTTTGATACTCAAATTGCGGGTCAGTTTTTGAATGATGGTGCTGTTTTGGGGTTTGGAGCGGCGGTTGAAAAAACAACGGGCACTGTTTTAGACAAAGGCGAAGCACGAACTAACTGGCTAAAGCGACCGTTAGAAAAAACGCAATTGCATTATGCCGCGAACGATGTCAAATACCTTCTTCCTTTGTATCATGCATTTAATGATGAGCTGGTATCAAGAAATTTAGACCAGTACAATTTGATTGAAGCTGAGTTAAAAGTAGAGCAAAAACGCAAAGACAAAATTCCAGCGGAGCTTTATCAAGACTTTGGTAATGCTTGGCAATTAAAACGACGTGAATTAGCAGTATTAAAAGAGCTAACAGAATGGCGTTATGAAGTGGCCATCAAGAAAAACCTAGCATTAGGTTTTGTAGTGAAAGACGCAACTCTTTTTGTTTTGTGTCAGCGCAGGCCTAGCGACTTAGCTAGTCTTAAAAACATCCCGGACATTCACGCGAGTGAAATTCGTATACATGGCAAGGCACTCTTAGAATGTATTGAGAAGGGCAAACAAGTTGAACTTGAAGACTGTCCAGCAGTCATACCTAGATTGACGGACTTTCCTGAATATAAACAGGCGTTTAAATTACTTAAACAATTAGCTGCTGAGGCGAGTGAAAAGCATAATGTTCCACTGCCGTTATTAGCAACTAAAAAACAATTAAACCAATGGATTAAATGGACTTGGAAAGTGCCGGGGCAAGAGCTACCAGACTTTGCACAACCTTGGCGTCATGCGCTTTTAAAAGATGTACTAGAGGTTTGGAATGATAAATACCAACTAGATAAATTATCATTTAATCCATTGGCGAAAAAAGGTTAGTTATGCAACTTTGTACAATATATAAAAGCTCAAAAAAATCTGAAACTTACCTTTACGTTGAAAAAACAAATGATTTTTCTAAGGTACCTGAGCCTTTAATGGCGTTAGTAGGTAAATTACAACTGGTCATGACATTAGATTTAGATCGTCGCAAAGAGCTTGCAACGGCAGACCTTTCTAAAGTAAAACAAGAGTTGTTAGATAAAGGTTATTATTTACAAATTCCGCCACCGGAAGAAAACTTATTAGAAACTTTTAAAAAGAACCAAAAACATCCCCAAGAGGATGTATAGGAGAAGTTACATGAAGTTAAAAACGATTATTGCAGGACTTATTTTGTCGTCGCCTATTTTTACGTCTTTTGCGGCAGACAAACCATCATTTGAGCAGTATGTAAAAGGCTTAAAAAAAGAAGCGATTGAAAAAGGCTTTGAACCAGAGTTTGTTGAAACTCATTTATCAAACCTAAAATATTTGAAAAGAGTAGTTAAGGCAGATAAAAATCAGCCAGAGTTTGTTGAAACCTTAGATACTTATTTACCAAAACGTGTGCCAGAGTGGAAAGTTAAAAGAGCTCGAGACGCATATGTAGAAAATCGTGAATTACTTGAAAAAATAGCAGCAGAATATGGCGTTCAGGCTCGTTTTATTGTTTCTTTGTGGGCCCTGGAAACAAACTTTGGTCGCATCCAAGGAAAAATGCCAATTATAGATTCAATAACGACCCTTAGTTACGACGGCAGAAGAGAAGCGTTTTTCAAAAAGCAATTGTGGGCGTCGCTACAAATTTTAGATGAAGGCCATATCAGCAAAGAGAAATTCGTAGGCTCTTGGGCTGGAGCGATGGGACAGTGCCAGTTTATTCCAACATCATTTCTTGCATATGCTGCCGATGGCGACAAAGATGGTAAGAAGGATATTTGGACAAATAAAACAGACGTTTTTGCATCAATTGCAAACTACTTGAAGCAAGAAGGCTGGGATGACAACAAAACTTGGGGTCGACAAGTTATGTTGCCTGAAGGTTTTGATAGTCAGAATATTATGGCGAAAAATAGTAAAGGTCGTCGTGGTTGGCTGAATAACTTTAAAGATAATGAACGTAGTTTAAAAGAGTGGCGAGCGCTTGGCGTTACCCGTATGGATGGTAAACCATTACCTGATGTTGATATCACTGCTGCCTTAATCATGCCAGATGATGCCAAAGGAAGAATGTATTTAGCGTACGATAATTACAAATCATTAATGCATTGGAACCGTTCATATTACTTTGTGACATCAGTTGGTTATTTAGCGGATAGAATTGGTT